>Ga0137403_10002132_pt1 | contig 24316 bp, 19 predicted proteins | sample CZOMad2_1_16fung_FD_122057 | JGI IMG/M metagenome (GOLD analysis project Ga0137403, IMG submission 122057) | Vadose zone soil fungal communities from Angelo Coast Range Reserve, California, USA - CZOMad2_1_16fungal (Hybrid Assembly) | ecosystem: Environmental > Terrestrial > Soil > Vadose zone...
ACGTCGCCAACTCTGCCCAGGCCTTCAGCCCGGACGGCAAGGCGCTCTACTTCACGACCGACCGGGGCGCCGAGTTCGCCTACCTGGTGCGCTACGACCTGGCGACCGGCAAGGTCGAAGAGGTGCTGCGCCCCGCCTGGGACGTCCGCTACGCCTACTTCTCCCACGACGGCCGCTACCTCGTCGTCGGCATCAACAACGACGCGCGGACCGAGGTGCGGCTGTTCGAGACCGCTGGAATGAACCCGGTCTCCCTCCCGTCCCTGCCGCAGGCCGACGTCAATTCGATCTCCTTCTCGCGCGACGGCCACCAGATGGCTTTCTACGCCGACACCAGTCGCTCGCCGCGCAACCTCTACGTCGGCGAGGTGGGCGGCACGGGCGCCGGCAGCTACCGCCAGCTCACCCGCTCGCTCGACCCGGCGATCGACCCCGACGCCCTCGTCGAGGCCAAGGTGGTGCGCTTCAAGTCCTACGACGGGGTCGAGATCCCAGGTATCCTCTATTCTCCCCACGGCGCGAGCCCAGAGCACAAGCTGCCGGCCCTGGTCTTCGTCCACGGCGGCCCCGGCGACCAGTCGCGGCTCGGCTACAGCGCCTTCGTCCAGTTCCTGGTCAATCACGGCTATGTCATCTACGCGATCAACAACCGCGGCTCCTCGGGCTACGGCAAGACCTTCTTCGGGCTGGACGACCGGAAGCACGGCGAGGCCGACCTGGACGACTGCGTGGCGAGCAAGAAGATGCTCGCCGACTTAGGCTACGTCGACCCGGCCCGGATCGGGATCGGCGGCGGCAGCTACGGCGGCTACATGGTGCTCGCCGCCCTGGCCTTCCGGCCGCGCGAGTTCGCGGTGGGGGTCGACATGTACGGCGTCGCCAACTGGCTGCGCACCCTGCAGAGCATTCCCAGCTGGTGGGAGTCGTTCCGGAAGGCGCTCTACAAGGAGATGGGCGACCCGACGACCGACGCCGACTACCTGAAGAAGATCTCCCCCCTCTTCCACGCCGAGAACATCGAGCGGCCGCTGATCGTCCTCCAGGGGGTGAACGACCCGCGGGTCCTGAAAGTCGAGTCGGACGAGGTCGTGGCGGCCGCCAAGCGGCGTGGCACGCCGGTCGAGTATCTCCTCTTCCCCGACGAGGGGCACGGCATCGCCAAGAAGGCCAACCAGGCGCGCGGCTACAAGGCGGTGCTCGACTTCCTGGACAAGTACCTGAAGGGGGGAGGGGTGCCGAAGGGGTAGGGAGGAGGGCCCGGCCTTCACCGATTGTGGTACCTTGGCCGGGCCATGCTTCATGCACCTCTCTAGAGACAAACCGTGCTCAGTCACTTTCGCGTCCAAGGCTTCAAGTCGCTCCTCGACGTCGAGATCGAGCTCGCTCCGCTCGTCGTATTGTTCGGACCGAACGCCGCGGGCAAGAGCAACGTCCTGGAGGCGCTGCTTCTCCTTTCACGGCTCGTCACGGAGCCGACACTCTCCGCGGCCTTCGAGCCTCCGATGCGGGGATACCCGCTCGAAGCCTTCAGTCTCCCGCCGAACGGATTGGAAGGGCTGCTCCAGCAAGACAAGGCCGAGCTGACTCTCGAAGCCAGCGCAAAGCCCGGACGGAGGGACGGCAGCACGGACACCCAGGCTCTGACCTACAAGGTCAGCATCCGGATTCAACCGAGATCCGGCGCTCTGGAAATCGTCGACGAGTTCCTGGGGAAGCCCTTCGGGAAGACCTTGCTGGCGTATATCCGGCCCAAGGGCACTCCAGGACCGGCCCCGCGAGACGTGGTCGATCTCCTGGGCAATCAGCTCTCCGCTTGGAGGACCTATTACCTCGACCCCCGGGTCGCGATGCGCGAGCCGCAGCCGCCTCGGGAGGTTTCGGATATCGGACCGCGCGGCGAGTGGATCGCTCCATTCCTCTATCGGCTAAAGGAGAGCGAAGCCCACCGCAAGCATTTTCTCGCGATCGGTCGCGCTTTGAGAAGCGCCATTCCCTTGATTGAAGGCCTCGACGTCGACCTGGACCCGCGGCGCGGTACGCTCGACATCATCATCCGCCAAGAGGGCACTCCGTACTCCTCACGGGTCATCTCCGAGGGCACTCTCCGTGTGCTCGCGCTCTGCTGCATCGCCGGGAACCCGTGGCCAGGTAAGCTCGTCGCCTTCGAAGAGCCGGAGAATGGAGTCCACCCGCGCAGGATCGAGGTGATCGCAAATCTCCTCGCTTCCATGGCGGCCCAGGATCGCGTCCAAGTGGTCGTCACGACTCACTCCCCAACTCTGATCGCCGCAATGTTGCAGCAAGCCAAGGCAGCTCCCGAGCACACGCGGCTGCTGCGCTGCGCCCAGCACGGCGGGGCAACCACGATCACTCCATTCGTAGCAACGGGCCCGCTTTTCGAAGATGCCGAGATCCGTCGCGCCTTGACGAGCCCCGAAGACGACGCCGAAGTGGTCGAAGCCATGCTGCTCCGTGGGTGGCTGGATGGGTGATCGGCCGAGGATCGATCTCTACTGCGAGGACAGCGGCCATGAGCAGTTCGCGCGCGCCCTGCTGAGCCGCATCGCGCGCGAGCTCGGCGTTCGCCTGATCGTCCAGACTGCGAGCGGCCGTGGCGGCCACGGGCGCGCCTTGAGCGAGTTCCGGGCCTGGCAGCGAGCGGTAGCGGCGGGAGGGGGGATCGGTTATGACATCCCCGATCTCCTCGTCCTCATCATCGATGCCAATTGCACCGGCTGGACTCAGGCTCACCGCGAGCTTGTAGGCTCTATCGACCGGCATGTCTTTCCGCACTACGCCATCGGTTGTCCCGACCCTCATGTCGAGCGCTGGTGCTTCGCTGACCCGCGTGCCATCCAGGAAGTCCTCGGCTACCCCTGCCCGGCAGATCCTGGCAAGTGCGAGCGCGACCTGTACAAGAGGCTGCTGCGGCAGACCCTTCAGAACGCCGGCCAGCCGATCCTGACGAGCGAGATGGAGTATGCGCCCGATCTCGTGGCGGCCATGGACCTCTTCCGGGCCGGGAAGACCCAGCCGTCCCTCAAGCACTTTGCGGAAGAGGTCCGCAAGGCCCTGCAGTCCGTCCTCTGATTGCGTCACGCCCCTGGACCCCTCGCGCCAGCCCAACTCAGGCCGGGGGTAGGGACAGCGAAGGGAAGAAGATCTCGCGCGGGACGTAGGTGAGGAGATCGGCGGTCACCGACTCCACCATCTCCTGCTCGCGGTCGGGCGGATAGGTCACCCGTCCCTCCTCCTCGGCCACCGGGGCGGCGAAGAGCGGCTCCTCGGGATAGAGGCGGACGACGGTGCGGAAGGCGCCGTCCGCGAGGCGGAAGGGGCCGACGCTCACCGAGTGGAGGCTCGAAATCGGCACGGTCGAGAAGACCTGCTGGAAGAGGTTCCGGTAGCGCTCGCGGTAGCTCTCGTCGTAGATCAGCGGGTCGAAGCGCAGCCCCAGCCGCCAGCCGCGCTCGGCGAGGCGGCTCATGGCGCGCAGCCGCCGGTCGACCGCGGGGGTCAGGTGCTCGACCGCCTCGGCCACCTCCTCGGGGGTGAAGCTCCAGGCGACGACGACGTTGGGCGGCGCGTCGACGTCCAGGAGCGACTTGATCTGGGTCGACTTGGTGCGCAGCTCCAGGAGGGCCTCGGGGAAACGGGCGAAGAAGGGGACGAAAGTGGCGGCGAAGCGGGTCACCGGCTCCAGGGCCAGGCTGTCGCAGTCGTAGCCGGAGAAGAAGCAGAGCGGCACGCCACCCCGGGCGCCGCGGATCTGCGACTCGATTTCCCACTGGAAGTCCTCGAAGTTGACGAAGACCACGTAGTTGGCCGACCGGTACATCCCCTGGAGGAAGCAGTACCGGCAGTCGTAGATGCAGTTCAACATGTGGGAAAAGGCGAGGCTCCGGGTCCCCGGGAAGCCGAAGCCCGCGGGAGTCTCCTGGAGGAAGTTGCGGTGCTTCCGGGCCAGGATGAGCGACGGCCGCCGCTTCTGCAGCCGGAAGCTCTGGGCGCGGCGGTTGAACACCTCGCCGTAGCGGGCGCAGGGGATCACCTCGTCGTCGGGGAAGCGGCCGCGGATCTGCAAAGTCCGCGGATGCGACAGGATCTCTTCTTCAACGTAGAGCATCGGAAGGGGTCCCTACCAGCCGGGCGATGACGATGGGGATCTCCGCCAGCCGGGTTTCGAGGAGGGAGAGGACGTCCCGCCCCCACCCCGCCGCGGCGGGGCTCGCGAGGAGCGGGAGGGGAGAGCCCGGAGCGAGGACGGCCAGGCGCTGGAGCAGGCGGCGCAGCCGGCGCTGCTCGGCCACGGTGAAGGGCCAGCGGGAGACGATCTCCCGGTAGCCGGGAGGGTCGGCGGCGGGCGCCGCCGCCTCGCGGGCGAGGCCGAGAAGGGCGGTGCCGAAGCTCTCGATCCGGTTCAAGTTTTCACGGATGAGCCGTTCGACGAGACTCGCGGAGGTCGCGCGGGTGAGCGTCGCCTCGGGATTGTCGGAAATCACCTTGAAGCACTGCACCAGCTCCGAGGTCGAGAAACGGCAGGCGGTCGGGTAGAAGCCGGCCGCCGCCATCTCGTGCACCCAGGGGAGCGCGTACTCCTCCTCCGTCCGCTCGGCGGTCAGGAGCGGCGCGGTCGGGCAGGGGAGGTCGACGACCAGGGGCGGATACCAGCAGAGGCCGCTCGCCGCGTCCTGGACCTTGTGGCCGATGAAGGCGTCGCCCACCGCCCGCAGGCCGTGGCCGCCGATGCCGACGTTCAGCCAGACCTGGCCGGTCTCGCCGCCGGACAGCAGGTGGAGATAGGCGGTCGCCGCGGCGGCCGCCGCCTTGCCGAGCCCCGCCACGATCGCCCAGCCGCGGTCGCCGCGGTAGACGTGGAAGGGATGGCTCTCGGCGACAGGTTCGAGCCCGAAGCGTTCGACCAGCGGTCGGGCCTCGGCCTGGAGGGCGACGACGAATCGCAGGCTGGGGTCTGGCAAGGTTCTCTACAGGCTCCTTCCGTTGGCCAGAATCGCGTCTGCTGCACCATCTTTTCAAGGCTTGCCGGGCGGCGTCAAATCCGAGCAGGGCCGCTCGTCTACAGAACCCGCCCTTCAGCTTATTCTTAGAGTGCGTTCGACTCGCCGAAGCGGGGCACTTCTGCGGTGTCCTCGATTCTCCTTTGCCCTATTCGATCAACCCCAGCCGGGCGGCGTGGATGAAATCGGTGGTGGCCGGGGTGGCCCCCGCCGCGCGCAGGGCGGCGGCGATCTGGCCCCGGTGGTAGGTCGAGTGCAGCACGACATGCTGGAGGACGTCGTCGACCCGGCTCGTCCAGGGCTCCCCCTTCGAATTGACGTAGTCGATCGGCGCGTCGAGCTCCTCCACCGTCAGGCGGTTCAGGCAGTCCTCGGCGAGCCGGGCGCACTCCTCGATCGCCGTCCCGCACTCGGCCAGGGTGAGGTGGGGCCAGACGACGACGGAGGTGGGATCGCGGCGCAGGCGGTGGAACCACAGCCGTTCGGCGGCGACGACGTGGGCGAGCCAGCCCAGGGCGCTCGGCGGTACGGCGGTACCGGCCGCTGCGGCGTTCTGGAGCGCGGCGAGCGCCTCGCGGTTGGCCCAGGCATCGTAGGCGAAGAGGCGGCGGAAGGTGGCGATGCGGTCCATTGCGGCTCTCTCCAAAATGGTCAGGTCCGGCGGAGGATGAGGTGCCGGTAGGCGGCGACCGAGGGTTCGTCGTGGATCACCGAGAGGGGGGCCCCGGAGCGCTCCAGGATGTCGCCCATCTGGCGGTTGGTGCTGGTGAAGACGAGGTCCAGGAGGGCGAGGCCGGTGCGCCGCGGCCAGGCGGGGCGGGCGCCGTCGGGGAGGAACTTGTCGAAGACGGCGAGCCGCCCCCCCACCTTCAGGACCCGCGCCGCCTCGGCGAGACAGCGCGCCGGGTCGGGGATGACCTCGAGGACCATGTGGAGGATCGCCGCGTCGCAGCTGCCGTCGGGGAGGTCGAGAGCGAGGCCGTCCATCTGGCGGAAGGTGACCCCCGGGCGGGCGTGGGCGCGGGCCTGCTCCAGCATGGCCGGGGTCAGGTCGACGGCGAGCACCGCGACCTCCTCGGGCACGAAGGGGATGTCGGCCCCGGTGCCGCAGCCGATGATCAGCAGCCGCTCAGAGGCGGCCAGACCGAGGAGCTCGATCGAGCGCCGCCGCTCGCGGGGGAAGCGGGTCACCTTGTCGTAGTGCGGCGCCCAGATCGTGTAGCGGAAGCGCTGCCAGGCGTTCGAGGGCATGCCGAACGGAGGGTATGGCATCGCGCGATCAGCGGCAAGCACTGATAGGATTCCCACCATGTTCGTCGGGCACTATGGCATCGGATTGAGCGGCAGGGCGTCCACCCCCCAGGTGTCGCTGGGGACCTGGTTCCTCTCCGTCCAGTTCCTCGACCTGCTCTGGCCGATCTTCCTGCTCCTCGGCTGGGAGCACGTGCGCATCCAGCCGGGGCTGATGCGGCTCTCGCCCCTCGACTTCTACGACTACCCCCTCTCCCACAGCCTGGTCGGGGCTCTCGCCTGGTCCGTCGCCTTCGCCGCCGCCCATTTCGCCCTCCGGCGGCGCGGCCGGGTCGCCCTCCTCCTGGGCGCCGGCGTCCTCTCCCACTGGCTCCTCGACCTGCTGGTCCACCGGCCCGACCTGGCGGTGGTGCCGGGGCGCGGCCCCTACCTGGGGATGGGGATGTGGAACTTCCCGGCGGTCGAGCTCCCGGTCGAGCTCCTGATCTACGGCCTGGGCATCCGCCTCTACCTGCGGGCGACCCGCGCGAAGGACGGCTCGGGGCGCTACGGCCTCGCCGCCCTCCTCGTGCTCCTCTTCGCGATCTGGCTCGGCGCGGCCTTCGGACCGCCGCCACCCAGCGTCGCCGCCCTCGCCTGGAGCGCCTTGGGCCAGTGGCTCTTCGTCCTCTGGGCCTACTGGATCGACCGCCACCGCGAGCCGGTCCCCGTCTAATTCGGACCGCCGGCTCAGATTGGTCCTGCGGGCCTGCTCCTTCGGGCGCTTCGCGCAGCCAGTCGCAGGTCCTCGGACCAACCGAGCCCGCTCAGAACGGGATCTTCGGCTGCTCCAGCGGGTAGTACCCGTCGAAGGGATCGATCGCCAGATCGGGCTCGTCGAAGAGCCGCATGGCCTGGAGCGGGTCGGCATGGGCCAGGCGGTGGTAGAAGCGCAGGCCGACCTCGACCTCGGCGCGCCAGAACGCGCAGCGCTCCTCCGTCGGCTCACGGCGGTCGGCGGAGGCGTTGACCGGCGAGGACGGCACCGAGCTGTGGCTGCACAGGTAGCGCGCCCAGCAGGCGGCGCAGGGCATGCTACCGCCGTCCGGCTTCCCGGCTTCGACCGTCTCCCCGAGCCCGCTGCGGCCCAGGGGCTGCCATCCCTGGGCGAGGTAGCCCGACACGTCCTCCTCCTCCGGCGTCGGGTAGACGTCGCCCACCTCCCGGTGCGGCGGAGGCGCCAGCTCGGGCGCACGGCTCTGCGACTCGCTGCGCATCAGCTTGTTGACCACCCGGGAGAGCGGCTGGCAGTCGATGGGCGGCAGCGTGTCGTTCAGCTCGGCGCAGACCTCCTCGCCGATGCTGAGGAGGTCCTTGCTGTAATTGCGCAGGTACGGAGTGAGGGGATCGTCGTCCTCCAGGCGGACCGGGTCGAGGTGCCGCACGTCCAGCCGCTTCGCCCAGACCCAGAGGTCGCGCAGGCGGGCCGGGCCGGCGAGCACGCACTGCACCGTCAGGCGGTCGGCGATGGCGGCGAGCCGCCGGACTCCCTGCTCCGCCCGCTGCCAGGCGTGCGCCTCTCTCTGCGCCGCCGTCTCCCGGGCCGGCAGGCTGGGAAATCTGCCGCAGTGGAGGCGGACGTGGAAGGGATAGTCGGCAAGGAAGAGGGCCACCGCAGGCGTCACCGCCCACGAGTCGAGGGACAGCTCGTAGCGGATCTCCTGGCGCGCCTGGGTCGCCCGGCGGTTCCCCTCGACGACGATCCCCTCCAGCGTCTGGGTCGAGGGGAAGTTGCCACCCCAGGAGAGGCGCAGGATGATCCGCGACGCTCCCAGGCTCTGCTTGAAGATGAACTCCAACGCTCCCAGGGCACTCTCCAGCCCGGAGTTGTCGATACGGGCGTGGAGCTCGCCACCGCGCCGGAAGACCAGGCCGGGGTTCCACCAGCTGGTCATGATGAGTGGCGCCTCCGCCTCCTCCCCCGGCATCCCACCGTCCGCGGTCCACAGGTCCTCGGCGATCATCCAGTCGAGAAGACCGTCGTCGATATCGCCGGTTTCGAGCGCCGATGCGACATGGAGCTGCAGATCCTGGGGCACGTCGAGCACCATCGCCCGCTCCAGATCGTAGATCAGGCTGCACGAGGCATCCCCTTCGAGCAGAGGGTAGAGGCTCCGCATCCGCAGGGCTCCGGGCATCGCCATGGTCCACGTATTCATGGGCTTTTCCTCTCAATTAAATGCGTGCTAGAACACTCGCTATCTCTCACCAGCTAAAGACTCTTCGGGTCTCGCTACATAATCATGGTTGCCGCTGGGGGGGCTTCTGGGGACAACTTTCTTCCGCGATCTTCCAACTCGCGGCGCGAGGAGAAACTAGTCACAAATGCGATAATTCTTAAACCTTTCGAACGTGGGCGGGGACGCCAGGCGTCCCCGCCCTCTGGATCACCGGGCGGCGGGCTTCAACCAGCGGTCCAGCCAGCCGAGAACGGTCTCGTGCCAGAGCAGGGCGTTGGCCGGTTTCAGCACGAAGTGGTTCTCGTCGGGGAAGTAGAGGAAGCGGCTGGGGATGCCGCGGCGCTGCAGGGCGGTGAAGACGGCGAGCCCCTGGGTCATCGGGATGCGGAAGTCGAGCCCACCGTGGACGACCAGGGTGGGGGTCTTCCAGCGATCGACGAAGCGGATCGGGTTCCAGCGCTCGTAGGTGTCGGGGTGCGAGAAGTACGGCCCGCCCAGCTCCCACTCCGGGAACCACAGCTCTTCTGTCTCATAGTACATGATGCGCTGGTCGAAAATGCCGTCGTGGGTGACCAGGCAGCGGAAGCGGTCGGGCCAGTTGCCGGCGATCCAGTTGGTCATGAAGCCGCCGTAGGAGGCGCCTAAGGCGCCGACGCGGTCGCCGTCCATCCAGGGGTTGGCGGCGAGGGCGGCGGCGAGCCCCTTCTGCAGGTCCTCGAGCGGCCAGTCGCCCCAGTGGCCGGAGATGGCGTCGGTGAACGCCTGGCCGTAGCCGGTCGAGCCGTGGAAGTCGACTTCCACCACGGCGTAGCCCGCGCCGGCATAGGGCTGCGGGTTCCAGCGGTAGTGGAACTCGTCGTGGAACGAGCCCTGCGGACCGCCGTGGATGAGATAGGCCACCGGGTAGCGCTTGGCGGGATCGAAGCCCACCGGCTTGACGATGAAGCCGTGCACCGTGTCGCCCTTGGCGCCGACGAACTGGAAGGCCTGCGGCTCCCCCATCTGCACGGCGGCGAGCTCGTCCTGGTTGACGTCGGTGAGCTTCTTCAAATCCGCGCCGTCCGGCCGGCAGGTGTAGAGGTCGACCGGGGCGGTCAGGCTGTCGAGGCCGAAAACCAGCCGCGGCGCAGTGCCGCCGGCAGCGGTGGCCCAGGCCGGGGCGTGGACTGAGCCCTGGTGGACGAGCGGGCTCACCTTGCCGCTCGCCACGTCGATCGCGAAGAGGCCGACGTGGCCGACGTCCATGGCGGTGCCATAGAGGGTCTTGCCGTCGGGCGAGAAGAACAGCTCGCCGGGCGAGCGGTCCCACGCCTCGGTGAGGACGCGCGAGCGGCCGTCGGCGAGCGAGAGGAGGACGATGCGGAAGCGGTCGGCCTCAAAGCCCGGGCGGGTCATGGCGAGGTAGGCCACGGTCTTGCCGTCCGGCGAGAAGAGCGGCTGGGCATCCCAGGCCTGGTTGGCCGCGGTCAGATTCCTGGGCGCCGCCCCCCCGTCGATGGGCACCGAGAAGAGGTCGAAGTTGGTCGACCAGGGCTCCTCGCGGTCGGCGGTGCGGGCGGTGAAGATCACCGTCCGACCGTCGGGCGAGACGTCGTACTCCTCGGTCCCGCCGTCGGGTTTCGAGGGCACGTCGGCCGCCATGCCGTGCGTCAGGTCGATCGGTTCGGTTCCTCCTCCCATCGGCCCATCGATCGGCAGGACGAAGAGATGCGAGCGCGTGCCGTCGCTCCAGGTGTCCCAGTGGCGGACGAAGAGCTGGTCGTAGAGCTGGCCGGAGGCCGGTCCCTTGGCCTTCTGGTCGAGCCGCTCCTTGGTGCAGGCGAGGTTCGGGCAGTCGACGAAGACGCCGGTCGAGAAGACCAGGTGCCGGCCGTCGGGCGACAGGCGGAAGCCGTCGACGTCGAGCGGCAGATGGGTGACCTGGACCGGCTCGCCGCCCCACGGGTTGGCGGCGAGGCGCCAGACCTGGGAGGAGCCGGAACGGGTGGAGAGGAAGTAGAGGCTCTTGCCGTCCGCCGACCAGCGCGGGTTGGTCTCGTTCGAGTTGCCGCTGGTGAGCGGGGTCAGGCCGCTGCCGTCGATTCCCACCCGCACCAGGTGGTTGCGTCCCTTGTTGGCGGCGAAGTCGGTGGTGCGCAGCACGAAGACCACCTGGTCGCCGTGGGGCGAGGGCTGCGGATCGGTCAGCCGGTGCATGGAGTGGAGGTCGCGGGCGGTGAACGGGTGCGGCGCGGCGACCGCCGCCGCGGAGAAGACGACACCCCCGGCAAGGACGAGCCAGGAAACGGCGAAGATCAACGTTCGCATCGGTCCTCCGGAAGCCTGGAGAAGATGGCCGGAAGCGGCCTTTGGGCGGGGATCATAGCAGCCCCTCCCCCGCCGGGAGATGGGTTCCTCCCCCACAGGCGTTACCGTACGCCCCGAGGAGGACGGGCGGCGGGTCCCTCCCCCCTGGGAGGGGGCGGGTTGGATCAGGGGGGAGGCCAGGAGGGGGGCGATGCCAAATCGGTACGACCTGTCGGGCATAGGGACAACCCCCTTTCCGCGCCTCGACACCGGTGGGCGAAGGGTGTAGAGACGTGCCCAGGTCCTGAACGATATCGACCCGCAGGCCACGGAGACCGCGGGCCGTCTCCGCCGGGGCGACGCCCCCGGCTCGTCTGCCGGGGATCGCCGAAAGAGGGATGGCGTGTGTTGGAAAGGGACAATCCTATGCGGAGACGTCCCACCGTCCCCGTGGCCTGCAAAGGATGTCGTTCACGCCAGGGACGTCTCTACACCCTTCGCCGTACACAGTTCGAAGGCCCCCTTTCAACCTCCCCGAACCTCTCCGACCAGCCCTCCGGGAGCGACGGGAACCGCTGCGCGAGGGTCCAAAACCCCTGAAAAGTCTTCGGGAACGCGTGGAAAGTCCTGGGGAACCCGTGAAAAGTCTTCCCCAACCTCTCCGGGTCGACTTTCCACCTCTCCGGATCGACTTTTGATCCGTCCAGATCGACTTCTGACGCGTCCGGGTCGACTTTTCATCCGTCCGGGTCGACTTTCCATCCATGGAAAGTAACTTTCCACGTCTCCGGGAAGACTTTTCATGCGTGGTATTTTACTTTCCATGCATGTAGCTCGACTTTTCGGGCGTGGAAAGTGACTTTCCACGCTTCGGGGAAGACTTTCCACGGTTTTTGAAGCTCCCGGAGAGCTTCTGGACACGTCCGGAGGGTTTCGGGAAGCGGCCGGAGGGGTTGGGGAAACCTCCCGGAGGGGTCCTGGAAGCGGCCGGAGGGACTCGGGAAGCTCCCGGAGACTGTCCGGAGCCTCCCGGAGAGGCTCCGGACGACTTTCCACGGATGCCAGAAGACTTTGGACGGGTTGCCGAGGACTTTCCAGGGGTCTGGGACGCTCCCGGAGAAGTTCTAAGTTCTAGCGGAAGCTCAGAGGTTCGAGGAGGTCGCGGTCGGCGCGATTAGACATGAACGATGCTTTCTTCGATCTGGCGTGGAGGGGTCAAGGTCTACGTCGTGGGCTTCGGCCTCAACCCGGCGACCGATACCCAGTTCCACCTCGTGGCGTCCTACGGCGGCACCGGGGACGCCTACTATCCGCAGACGTTCGGCGACCTGTCGGCGGCCCTCGCCGACATCTTCACCCGCCTGCAGACGCCGTGAGGCCGGGAAAGACGGTCAGCCAGGGCCGCGGAGACGCAAAAAGAAAACCCCGGCAAGGCCGGGGTTTTCCTGCGCTTCGATGGGCGTCGGTTATTGCGTCTTGACGCACGCCTTCGCCGTGTTCGACCACTCGTACTGGTAGGAGTAGCCGCCGGTGCCGATGAACGGGGAGGGCGTCCAGGCGCACTTGTCGTCGGCCTCGTTGCCGCGGCGGTCGTACCAGGCATTCAGATCGGGGTCGGTCACCGCCTCGCGGGTCTCGTGGCAGACGAAGTGCTCCTGGTTCTGCGCCGCCGTCCAGCCCGCGACCGAGCAGCCACTGCAGCTCGGATACGGCTCGATCGAGTACTTCACGTCGTTGCTGCCGCTGGCGAAGTGGCCGTGATAGGCGCAGTACGAGAGGCTCGGTCCACCGCACGAGGTGCTCGAACCGCTCGAAGAGTACGAGCTGCTCGGGATGACGACCTCGTAGATCGTGCTGGCGTTGAAGGCATTCGTCGTCAGGTACTTGCTGACCTCAGACCGGACGATGGCGTCGGTGACGTTGGTCGGCGGGGTCGTGGTGTCGAACATGTCGGCCGTTCCCGAGCCGAGGTTCGCCAGCTGGATGCCGGAGTACTGCGTGATGACGTTGAACTCGCCGGTCGTGCCGAACTGGTTGCGGAAGGCCTGCAGCGTCGTGGCATAGGTGTGATCGGGAGAGGCGGCATCGGCGAAGCTCGATCCCCAGAAGATGAAGACCACCTTGGCCGAGGTGATCGTGGGGCCGCCATGGTTCGTCAGGTTCTGGACGGCGGCCTTGGTCACCAGACTCTCGGCGCCGCGCGCCGGGGCGTAGACGACATGATCCGCGTCCGCGAAGGGAATTCTTGCCACCTGCTTCTCCGTCGCGGCGTTCGCGGCGCCGGCCAAAAGACAGCAGGAAAGCGCCAACCCATACTTCAAACCTTGAGTCCTCATGCCTTGTCCTCCAGAAGCCAGAGAAAGATGCCACCGATACGGAAGGACGCTCACGATGAGAGCCGCGACCGCGAAGGCGGCAATATCGCATCGGCAGGCTGCCGACACGGGAACGAACAGAGCTGAATCAGATGCGGGCAAGATATCAGCACGACGAAGCAGAGAAGTCAATCGAGACTTCCAAAACGCGCGCGCCGATCAGGCTCATGAGGGGAACGTGCAGCCAGTCGGGCAAAGCGTGACGCTTTGTCGCCTCTAGGGAGAACGATGCGCCCGGGGCGGCCGGGGGGGCGGAATCTTCGCTCCCGGCCGCCGGCGGTAGACGGTGATCGAGCCGCCCTGCTGGGGCAGGTCGAAGCGCGCCGCCTCGGCGTAGGCGGCGGGGAACCAGGGGCGGGTGACGATCGGCTTGGTGCCGCCGCGCCAGGTGAAGGTGTGGAAGATGAGGAATTCGGTCGGCTGGGCGAGGAAGGCGCCGATCAGGTCGCCCTGGGCGGCGTAGGGCACGGCGCGCGGGGTGACCAGGCCCATCAGGTCGGAGACCGGCCGCTGGCTGGTGTAGCCCAGGATGCCGATCTCCTCCAGCGCCACGTCGTCGGCCGGGGTGGAGTGGTCGCGAATCCACTCCCCCGCCAGCGAGTAGGCGGCGAGCCGCCAGTCGCCGGAGCCGCCGCCGGCGAACCAGCGCCAGGTTCCCCAGAGGGCCGGGGCGAGGAGGAGCCCCCCGGCGACCGCGAGGGCCGCCGCCAGCCGCCGCAGCTGCGGCCGCGTCCCCAGAGCCCGGGCCGCCGCTCCCACCGCCCACGGCGCTCCGACCAGGACCGCGGCGGCGGTGGGCACCGTGTACCAGAGGAAGAACGGCACCCGGAGCAGGGTGTAGGCGAGGGCGAGCGCCAGCCCGTGGAGGGCCAGGAGGCGGCCGGCGCGCCCGCCCCAGAGCACGAGGGCCACGAGACCGAGGAGCCCCATCCCCAGCAGGGCGGCGGCCCAGGGACCCTCGAAGCCCCGCCAGTAGGCCCAGGCGCCCCACCAGAAGGCGACGCCCATCCGCTCCGCCGGCTCGAAAGCGGCATAGGCCCGCTTGGCGGCCAGGGTGTTGGGCAGGAGGGTGCCGAAGGCAGCCCAGGCCGCGGCGCAACCGGCGAGCACCACGGCAACGGCGGTGGACGCCCAGACCCCCATCCCAGACCAAGACAGCCGGCGGCGTTCTCCGAGGAGGAGGAGGCCCAGGAGGGCGAGGCCGACCGCCGCGTCCGGCCGGAACCAGAAGGCGAAACCGGCGAGGAGGCCGGACGCCAGGTCCCACCGCCCGGCACCCCCGGCAAGGCGCGCCGCGGCGATCAGAAAGAAGAGCACGAAGAGCGGCCCCGAGCCCTGGGCGGTCCACAGATAGCCGGAGAGGAGGAGCAGGGTGCCGCCGGCGATCCCTTCCGGGAGCCGGCCCCGCTCCGCGCTCTCGCCCAGGAGGAGGACGGCGATCCCGAAGAGGGCGAGGGCGGAAAAGGCGGTGCCGAGGAGAGGCAGGGGCAGGCCGGTCAACCGATGGGCGAGGGCGAGGAGCAGCCCCACTCCGGGGTCGGTCAGGCCGAAGACCCGTTCCCCCGGATTGAAGGTGAAGCCCAGGCCGTGGGCGAGGTTCCAGGCGTAGCGGTAGGTGACGTAGATGTCGTCCGTCGCCTTGCCGGCGAAGCGCCAGGCGAGGAGGGCGGCGAGGGCGGCCCAGGCGAGGAGGACGAGGTTCAGGAAATGCCCCCCTCCTGGCCTCCCCCCTGACCCAACCGCCGCCCCCCCAGGGGGGAGGGACCCGCCCTTCCGTCTCGAAGCCACTTCCGGTGCTGCCCCGCCAGGCTCCCCTCTCCCGGGGGTGCGGGAGGAGGGGCCGGGAGAGGGGTCGGGGGTGAGGGCTTCTTCCCGCTTCACCGTCCACCCCCCGCGCGCCGGCAGGCGATCGCGAGATCCCAGACCCGCAGCCCCGGCGACGCCCAGGTGGGAGCGCCCCAGAGGCCGGTCAGGTTCTGCTCCATCGCCTCCGCCTGCTGCCGCAGGGTGCGCCGCAGGTCGGGGCGCATCTCCCGCTCGCCGAGCCGCTCCTCGTCGCGGACGAAGAGAGGGTCCTCCTCGCGGGCGATGTGGAGGTGGACGGCGAGGAACCGGGCGCCGCTGGCGCAGAAGGCCTCGGGGGTGGGTGCCACGACGTTGGCGAGCGCGAGGACCGGAGAGACGAGGAGCCGCTGCGGGCCGGAGACCTGGACCCGCCGCCCATGGACCTCCTGGTAGAGATAAGGGGTGCGCAGGCCGGCGAAGGAGCTCCAGGGATACTCGATCACCGCGCCCTTCCCCGCCGTCCGGGCGATCTCCCGGTAGGGCCCGGGAACCGCCTCCGGGGCGAGCCGCGGCCGCGGCTGGTAGAAACGGAGGAAGTCGTTGTGGTGCAGGAAGGAGCTCGCCCAGAGCTGCCGATCGACCAGCGGGCCGCCCCAGGTCAGGGCGAGGACGAAGGCGACCGCGAGGGTTCCCTGGAGCACCGTTCCGGCTCTCCCCCATCGCGCCAGCGGCCGCCAGGGCAGGGCGAAGGCGCAGGCCACCCAGAGGAGCACCAGGGGGAGGGCGGGGAGGAGGTAGCGGTCGAGGATCAGCGGGTTGGCGAGCCCCAGGGGCGACAGGAGGCGGATGCCGACGAGCTGCACCGCGGCGAGGGTCAGGGTGTAGGCGCCGAGCCGGCGATGTCCGCGGCCATGGGCGAGGAGCGCGGCGAGGCCGCCTAAGGCCGCCAGCCAGAAGAGGATCACCAGGGCAGGGACCGCCGTCCCCGCCTGGAGATCCAGGACGTCGACGATCGTCTCCCCGGGGATCGTCTGCGTCTGCTGCTTTTCGGTCAGCAGGACGGAGAGCGAATCCCGGGCGGGCACCAGGAAGGTGGCGAGGGCGAGGACGATGGCGCCGCCCAGGAGGGCCAGGTGGGAGAGCCGCCGGCCGCGTTCTTCTTTTCTTCCCCACAGGAGATCGAGGGCGGCGAAGAGGAACGGGGCGGCGACGATCGGCGCGGCGCCCAGGTGGAGCCAGACGGCGAGCCCGCCCGCCACCACGTAGGCGGCGGCGAAGGCGGGCGACAGCGTCCGCCACCAGGCGGCGAAGGCCGCCGCCGCGACGAGGGCGAAGAGGGTCATCGGCAGATAGGAGCGGGCGATCCGGCTGTAGAAGACGAGGAGCGGCGAAAGGGCTAAGAGCCAGGCGAAGACGATCGCCGGCAGGATCGTCCCCCCGGGCCGCCGCCGCTCCCGCAGGAAGATGTCCAGCGGCAGGAGCGGCAGGAGCACGAGGAGGAGGAGCCCACAGAGGATCGACGGAGCGCGGAAGCTCCCCTCCCCGAGGCGCACGCCGGCATCGAGGAGCAGCCGGAAGAGGGCGGTCAGCGGGATGCAGTTGTCGCTCTCCTGGTAGGTGGTCAAGATCACCGGGAGCGGCAGGGAGACCGCGGCGCGCACCGCGTGCACCTCGTCGTCGTCGAGGATCTGGGGGGCGAGGTGATAGAGGCGGAGGGCCGCCCCGGCGAGCAGCGGGAGCAGCAGCCAGAGGGCGGCGGAACGAGAGGCGGGCCGGGGCTCCGCGCTCAAAGCGAGATCGAGCCCTTGCGGAACTCGGTCTTGCCGAGGAGGGCGTTGACGAGGACCGGGACGCCGGAGCGGACGAGGCGGAGCGCCTCGTCGAGGACCGGGCGGACCTCCTCGGGGCGCTCGATCTTCAGGCCCCGGCCGCCGTATCCCTCGGCCACTTTGTGGTAGTCGGTGCGGGCGAGGACCGTCGCCACGTCGTCGCCCAGGACGGTCACCTGCTCGCGGGCGATCTGGGTCCAGCCGGCGTCGTTGCCCACCACCGCAAGCACCGGCAGGCCGTGGCGGGCGAAGCTGTCGAACTCGGCCAGGCTGTAGGCGACCGAGCCATCGCCGTAGAGCACCCAGACGTCGGCCTGGGGCCGGCAGAGCTTGGCTCCCAGGGCGAAACCGCCCCCCACGCCGAGGGTGCCGAAGACCCCGGGATCGAGCCAGGAGAGCGGCCGGCGCGGCGCCACCGTGTAGGCGGCGGTGGCCACGAAGTCGCCGCCGTCGGCGACGATCACGCTGTCGGAAGAGAGCGAGCGGTCGATCTCCCGGCAGAGGTGGAGGGGGTTGACGTACTCGGTCGGCTGGGCCGCCTGGAGGGCGATCTCCCGCTCGCGCTCGGCGTCGCGCTCGGCCAGGGTCTCCCGCCACTCCCCCCACCGCGGGTTCCTGCCGGTCCCCGTCTCGCCCAGCGCTTCCGCCAGGGCCTCCAGGAAGAGCCCGGCGTCGGCATGGACGCCCAGCACCGGCTTGCGGTTCAAGGTGAGGTCCCGCTCGCTCCGGTTGACCGTGAGGAGACGGGCGCGACGGCTGATCTGGCGGCCGTATTCGAGGCGGAAGTCGTTGGGGATGCCGGCGAGAAGCACCAGGTCGGCCTCCCGCAGGGCCTCCTTCCGGCGGTGCCGCATCTGGAGCGGATGGCCGGCGCCGAGGAGGCCGCGGGCGCCGCCGGCGAGGTAGACCGGAGCGCCGAGCGCCGCGAGCGCCGCGGCCAGGGCCGGCGCCACCGTCGCCCGCAGCAGGGCCTGGCTGCCGACGACGAGCACCGGCCGTTTCGCCCGGGCGAGGAGGGCGGCGGCCTTCTTCACCGCGGCGCGCTCCGGCCAGGGGTCGGCCGCCGGGGCCGGTGGGGACGGCGGGGTCCGCCCGGCGCCGCGGAAGAGCTGGTTGGCGTGGCGGTGGAGGTAGAAGCGCAGCGCCCGGCCGGCGAGGCCGCCCCCCTTGGAGCTGGCGCCGTACCACTGGCGGACCAGCGGCTCGTCGTAGAGCAGGTCGACCGGGCACTCGACGAAGACCGGCCCCGGCACCCCGGAGCGCGCGGTCTCGAAGGCGCGCTCGACCGCCGGCGCCAGGTCGCGCACCGTGGTGACCGCGATGGCGTCCTTGACGTGCGGGCCGATGAGGGCCATCTGGTCGATGTCCTGGAGCGCTCCGCGGCCCTTGAGCAGGGTGGCCGCGGCGCCGCCCAGGAGCACCACCGGCGACTGGGCGAGCTGGGCGTTCTTGATCGCCGTGATCGTGTTGGTGACCCCCGGCCCGGCGGTGACCGCCGCCACTCCCGGCACCCCGGAGAGCCGAGCCACGGCGTCGGCGGCGAAGACCGCGTCGGCCTCGTGGCGCACGTCGACGACCCGGATGCCGCGCTGCTTGGCCCCCACGAGGATCGGCGAGATGTGCCCGCCGCAGAGAGTGAAGAGGAACGGCACCCCGCGCCGCGCCAAGACCTCCGCCACCCGATCGCCGCCGTTCATGCGGGGGGATTATAGCGGGACGGCCTCCGCCAGCAGGTGACGGTCGGGAACCAGGCAGGTAAAGCGGCCGGCGAAGACCGCCTCCTCGGCACGGACCACCTCGACCGCCACGATCCGTTTGCGTCCGGCCGTCTCCTCGATCCGCGCCCGGGCGAGGAGGCGCTCGCCCACCCGGACGGGCTTGGTGAAGCGCACCTCGGCACTCCCCAGGACCACCGTCGGCAGGTTGACGGCGAGCATGGCGGCATGGTCGGCGACGCCGAAGACGAAACCGCCGTGGACGAGGCCGGTCGCGTCGGCCGCCGTCTCCGGCACCGCCGTCCAGGCGACCGTGGCGGTGCCCTCCCCCAGCTCGACGGGCTCGCCGCAGAGCCGGCGGTCGAGGCCCCGGTGGGTCTCAATTGGTTTCATGGGGTCTCCTCGGGGGGCTCACCGGACGGACAGCCGGGCGACGATCGGCCGCAGTCGATCGCAGACGCTCTGGGCGTCGAACAGCTCGACCCCCATCCCCGAGAGCAGGCTGGCGCCCTGCGGCTCGAAGCGCTGCACGACCCGGGCGCGCACACGGATCGGCTCCGAATCCGGCGGGTGCAGCTCGATCGTCACCATCTCCGACAGGCGCCCGGGGTAGCGGGTGGAGACGAAAAGGCCGCCGTTTTTGATGTCGCGCTCAAAGACGTCGAGAAAGTGGCGCGGGCTGGGAAAGTCGACGCTGAACGTCCCGCCGTCGGCGACCGGCGCGGCCGAGGAGGAGGACGAGAGCAGCGGGATCGGAGTCGGAGACGCCGGCGGCGACACCGACGAGGGCGGCGGCACCGGACGGACCGGAGACGGGAACGCCGCGGCCGGGGGCGGCACCGGCCGGACCGGGGCCGGGAACGCGGCGGCGGGGGGCGGCACCGGCCGGACCGGAGGCGGCGGGGCGATCTCGGCCGGAGGCGCGGGTGGGATCGGCTCCTCGCCGAAGGCTTCCTCGGCGGTGGAGACCGACTCCGACAGGGTGGCGGCCGTGCCGGGGGGGCCCGGGGGGACGACGCTCGGCATCAGCTCCCGCACCAGCTCTTCGGCGGTGAGGAAGCGCACCCCCATGCCCGACTGGGTGACCCGGGCCATCTCCCCCCGCACCTTGCGGGCGTGGGCGACCACTCCCTCGATGACGAAGCCGCGCTCCCCATGGATCTCGACCCGCAGGCGGGTGCCCCCCGGCAGGGGGCTATTGGTGCCGACGAACATCCCGGTCAGCGAGATGTTCGTGGTGAAGCCCGTGTAGGGATGGAGGTCGCCCTGCTTCCAGAAGGTGACCGACACCCGGCGGGCGCGGCGGGCGCTCCTGCGGCGGCTCATCTGGGACGTATTGTATCTCCCCTCCGCATCGCGCTGCTATCCTTCGATCCCCATGGCCCTCTCCGCCCCTGCCACCACCGCCAATATCCTCGGCATCGCCCGCCCCCTCCAGGCGGTGGTCCTCGCCCCCGGGGGCGGATTCCGCCAGGCCGAGCTGCCGCGGCCGGCGGTGGGTCCCGGCGAGATGCTCCTCGCCCTGCGCGTCTGTGGCCTCTGCGGCACCGACCTGTGGAAGCTGGCGCAGGGCGGCACGGCGGGCGGCAGCGAGCTCGGGCACGAGGTGGTGGGGACGGTGGTCGAGATCGGCCCGGGGGTCCGGGGCTTCCGCGTCGGCGACCGGGTGGCCGCCCCTCACCACGTGGCCTGCGGCGACTGCGACGCCTGCCGCCGGGGGAGCGAGCCGCTCTGCCCCGCCTTCCGCGCCAGCCAGCTCGCCCCGGGGGGATTCGCCGACCTCATCCGGGTGGGCGAGCCCGCCGTCCGCCTCGCCGCCTGCGGCCTGCCCGACTCCCTGTCCGACGAGGCGGCGGTCTTCCTGGAGCCCGGCGCCTGCGTGCTGCGCGGCCTCTACCGCTCCGGCCTCCGGGAGATCGTGGCGCCCGCCGGCACTGGCGGGGCGGCCTCCGCCGCCATCTTGGGCGCCGGCAGCATGGGGCTCCTCCACCTGCTGCTCCTGAAAGCCCTCTGGCCGGCCGTCCCGGTCACCCTCGTCGACCCCCTCCCCGAGCGCCGGGAACGGGCGCTCGCCCTGGGGGCCGACGCCGCCGTCCCGCCCGGCGAGCCGGCCCGCGAGGCGGTCGCCGCCCTCGCTGCCGGAGCCGGGAATACCGGGAGCCACGGGGCGGACGCCGTCTTCGACACCGCCGGGGGAGCCGCGGCGCTCGCCGCCGCCCTGGAGCTCACCCGCCCGGGCGGCACGACGGTCCTCTTCGCCCATGCGCCCCTGGGGAACCGCAGCGATGTCGCGGAGATCGACCTCAACGCCTTCTTCAAAGCCGAACGCCGGCTGGTCGGCACCTACTCGGGCTCGCTCGTCGAGCAGCGCGACGTCTTCCGCTTGCTGGTGACCGGTCGCCTCGACCCGACGCCCCTGGTCACCCACCGCCTTCCTCTCTCCCGCTTCGCCGAGGCGGTCGAGCTCGCCCGCGACCGGCGCGCCCTCAAGGTGCTGCTCACCCCGGACGCGGCCCCCGGGGCCGGATGAGCCTCCCGGCCGAGCAGCGCACCGCCTTCCTCCTCGGTCCCGAGCGGCTGGAGGTGCGGACGGTGCCGGTCCCCGCCCCCGGCCCGGGGGAGATCCTGGTCCGCATCGAGGCCGCGACCACCTGCGGCACCGACGTCAAGGTCTTCCGCCGCGGCGGCCACCCGCGGATGCTCAAGGTCCCCACCCCGTTCGGCCACGAAATGGCCGGCCGGATCGCCGCCGCCGGGGAAGGGGTGGCGCGCTTCCGGGAAGGCGACCGGGTGGCGGTCGCCAACTCCGCCTCCTGCGGCCGCTGCCGCGCCTGCCGGCAGGGGCACGAGAACCTCTGTTCGGATCTCCACTACGTCAACGGCGCCTTCTCCGAGTACCTGCTCGTCCCCCGCCGTTTCGTCGAGCGCAGCACCTACCCCTGTCCGGAGGGCCTGCGCCCCGAGCACGCGGCCCTGGCCGAGCCGCTCGCCTGCGTCCTCCACGGGATCGAGATCCTGTCTTTGAGCGCGAGCGCCGAGATCGTCCTCTTCGGCAGCGGTCCCATCGGCCTCCTTTTCGTCGACCTCCTCTCCCAGGCCGGCCACCGGGTGACCGTCGCCGACCCCAACCCGGTGCGGCTCGCCGTCGCCCTCCGCCTGGGCGCCGCCGCCACCGTCGTCGTCGGCCGCGACGGCGGCGAGGTCGAGAGGGTCCGGGCGCGCTCGTCCCACGGCGACGGCTTCGACGCCGCCCTCGAAGCCACCGGCTCCCCCGCCGCCTGGGAGGACGCCATGGACGCCGTCCGTCCCGGCGGCACCACCCTCCTCTTCGGCGGCTACCCCCCGGCCACCACGGTCCCCCTGAATGCCCATCGCCTCCACTATTCGGAGCTAACCGTCAAAGGCGCCTACCACCACCGCCCCGCCACCTATCGGCGCGCCCTGGAGATCCTGGCCGCCGGGTCGCTCCGGCCGGACCTCCTCCTCTCCGCCGAGCGGCCGTTGGAGGAGGTGGAGGCGGCTCTGCGCAGCATGATGCGGCGGGAGGCGTTGAAGGTGGTGATCCGGCCGTAGGGCGACAGCACGGGCCTCAGGGAGGGCGACCGCGCTTCTCGGCGCCATGGCGCAGGAGGACGACCGCGTCCGCGGCCGTAGGGGCGACGACCGCGGCGATGCGGTCCCCGGAGCGCAGGACGGTGTCCCGCGTCGGGACCTCGCTGTGGCTTCCCCGGTGCACCGTCACCAGGAGGCAGCCGGGGGGAAGCCCCAGCTCCCCCACGCGGCGGCCGTCGAACGGCGCGTCCTCCTCGATCTTCAGCTCGAGCAGGAGAGTCTCGTCCGGCTCCTCGCGGGTCCGCGAGGCCCGCAGCAGGTCCCGCTCGAGGAGCGCCTCGTAGATCGGCTCCTCCCGCAGCAGGTCGGCGAGCGCATAGGCGCTGAAGCAGGCGAGGAGGAGCGGCAGCATCAGCTGATAGTTCTCCGTCATCTCCAGGATCAGGACGATCCCGGTGAGAGGAGCGCGCACGATCGCCGCGAACAGGGCGCCCATGCCGACGACCGCAAAGGTCGCCGGGGAGCCGACCGCGCCGGCCCACACGGCATGCCCGAGGAGGCCGATGAGCAGGCCGGCCTGGGCGCCGATGACGAGGAGAGGGGCGAAGATCCCTCCCGCCGTGCCGGTCCCGTAGCTCAGCATGGTCATGACGAAACGCATCAGGAGGAAGCCGAAGAGGAGGGTGAGCGAGCCCTGGGCGGTGAGCGTCGTCTCGACCAGACTGCCGCCACCGCCGAGCAGTTGGGGGGCAAACCAGCCGATGGCCCCGATGCCGATTCCGACCCCCGCGGCCGGCAGCCCGAGCGGCCAGCACGACGCCCGCTCGAACAGCCGGAGACTGGCGAGGAGACTGCGGTTGAAGGCGACCCCCAGGAGTCCCGCGACCAGACCCAGCACGAGGAAGAGCGGCAGACTGGCGAGGGGAGGAACCGGGGAGCCGGCGACGCGGAGGACCGGCTGCTGCCCGAGGAGGAGCCGGGCGACCACGTCGGCGCTGACCGAGGCGATGAAAGCCGCGGTCAGGGCGCCGGGGGCGAAGTCGCGGCGGAGCTCTTCGAGCACGAAGATGACCCCGGCGAGCGGCGCGTTGAACGCCGCGGCGAGGCCGGCCCCGGCGCCGGCGGCGACCAGAGTGTTGCGCTCGCGCGCCCGCGAACGCAGCCAGCGGCTCACCATCTGGCCGACGGCTCCTCCCATCTGGACGGTCGGCCCCTCGCGTCCGAGGGCGAGGCCGGCGCCGAGCCCCAGGGTGCCGCTGGCGTATTTGACCAGCAGCACCCGCCGCCACTTCATCCCGCGCAGGCGGTGGAGCACCGCCTTGACATGGGGAATGCCGCTCCCCGCGGTCTCCGGCGCAAACCGCCGGACGAGCCAGAGGGCGCTCCCCGCGGCAAGACCGCAGGCGCCGACGGCCAGGGAGAACCCCAGGGGGGCAGGCAGGGTGTGCGCGAAACGGAAAAAGGCGTCGCGGCCCCGATCGCAAGCCGCGAGCGTGAGGCGAAAGGCGGCGGCCAGCAGCCCGGCCAGGATGCCGACCAGAGCCGCCCGCGGCGCCAGCCGGCGGCGGCGTTCGTGCCGGCGGGCGACGTCGCGGATCTCGCGCTGGATGTCGCCCGTCGTGAGCCCTGCCGGTTCCACCGCCGATCCCATGGCTTGCTACCCCCTCCTCGCTATCCTTCCTCGGGTGCCCAGGCCCTCGTCGACTCTCCCGTGTAGGCCGTCGCGAAAGCGACGAGAGCCGGCACGAGCGATTCGGGGGACGGATGCTCGCCGCCGGGTCCCTCGCACGAGACCCACACGGACACCGCGCCGGAGATGGCGCCGAAGTAGACGCGTGCAAGGCCCACCGCGCCGTCCTCCAGCTTCGGTGGCGCCGGAGGCGCGCCCAGAATTGCCGCCAGCTCTCCCACGTGCCTCTCCAGCGAGTCGCGCAGCGCCTGCCATTCCGGGAGCTGGAATTTGAGCATTCCGCGAAGCTGGTGAAGGATGCGCATCCAATCGGGGTGCGCGCGGAAGAAATCGAGGTGGGCGCGGGCGACCGCCGCCAGGCGTTCCGTCCAGGACGCCGTCGATGCCGCAGCGCGCCGGCAGACGAGCCCGAGCTCCTGCACCGCTTCGTCGGCGATGGCGTGGATCAGGTCCTCTTTGCTCTGGAAGTAGAGGTAGAAGGTGCCTTTGGCGATGCCCGCGAGCTGGGTGATCTCCTCCACTCGCGTCGCGTAGAGCCCATTCTCGCTGAAGGCTTTGCGCCCGGCCGCCAACAGCCGGGCGGCGACTTGGGTATC
>Ga0137403_10002133_pt1 | contig 24315 bp, 26 predicted proteins | sample CZOMad2_1_16fung_FD_122057 | JGI IMG/M metagenome (GOLD analysis project Ga0137403, IMG submission 122057) | Vadose zone soil fungal communities from Angelo Coast Range Reserve, California, USA - CZOMad2_1_16fungal (Hybrid Assembly) | ecosystem: Environmental > Terrestrial > Soil > Vadose zone...
GCCACGGTGAAGTTGGCACGGCGGACCGGATTATAGATCGCGTCGATCCGCACCAGATCGACCGGCAGTGACCGGTCGGCCGGGTGCAGCTCGGCTTCGACGTAGCCGCGGCCCTTGTTGACGTACAGCTCGCCGGCGATCTCGCGCTCGTCCTGCAGAGTGAACAGCAGGTGATCGGGATTCACCACCCGCACCGAGCCGTGCTCCTGAATGTCCCGGCCGTAGACCGGCCCCGCGCCCTCGCGGCGGATGTGGAGCACCGCCTCGTCTACGTCGTCGGCCAGCACCAGTGTCAGTGCCTTGAGGCGCTGAATGATCTGGTGGACGTCCTCCAGCACACCGGACACCGTCTGGTGCTCGTGCACTACGCCGTCCAGCCGGAAGCCCCAGACCGCGCTGCCGCGGAGGGAGGAGAGGAGCAGCCGCCGAAGCGAGTTGCCCAGCGTGTAGCCGAAGCCGCGCTCGAGCGGCTGGAGCCGGAACTCTGCGGCGTTGGGGTTGTCGTCCCGCTTCGTCATCTCGACGAGATGGGGACGCACCAGTCCGGTAAGGTCGATCGTCATGGTCACTTCGAGTACAGCTCAACGATGAGCTGCTCCTGGGCGTTGATCGGAATCGTTTCGCGGGTGGGGCGCTCGACCAGGCGGCCGGCGGCCTTTTCCTGGTCGATCGAAAGCCAGGAAACCGGCGCGCCCCTGGACGCACTTTCCTGGGCCAGCTTGACCGATATCTGGTCCCGACTTGCCGGCTCGACCCGCACCTCTTCGCCGGGCACCACCCGGTAGGAGGGGATGTCCACCCGGCGGCCGTTGACCTGGACGTGGCCGTGGCCAATCAGCTGTCGCGCCGCCTTGCGGCTCGCGGCGAAGCCCAGTCGATAGACGATGTTGTCGAGTCGGGTCTCGAGCGCGATGAGCAGGTTGGTGCCCGTTACGCCCGGCTCCCGGTTGGCTACCTCGAAGGTGTTTCGGAACTGCCCCTCGGAAAGACCGTACATCCGCTTCACCTTCTGCTTTTCACGCAGCTGCTTGGCGTACTCCGACGTCTTGCGCTGACGGCCCTGGTTCTGACCGTGCTGGCCCGCGGGGTACGCCCGGCGCTCGACCGGGCACTTCTCGGTGAGGCACTTGGTGCCCTTGAGAAACAGCTTGGTGCCCTCGCGGCGGCAGAGCCGGCAGCTGGGACCGATGTACCGTGACATGGCTCAGACCCGCCGCTTCTTGGGCGGCCGGCACCCATTGTGAGGAATGGGGGTGACATCGCGGATGGAGACCACTCGCAGCCCGACCGATGCCAGCGCCTGAATGGCGGATTCGCGTCCGCTCCCCGGCCCCTGCACCCGCACGTGCACCCGCCGCACCCCGAGGTTCATCGCCTCGCGTCCGCAGTTTTCGGCTGCCACCGTGGCGGCGAAAGGCGTGGACTTTTTCGACCCTTTGAACCCGGCCTTGCCCGCCGAGCCCCAGGCGAGCGTGTTGCCCTTCAGGTCGGTGATGGTGATCAGCAGGTTGTTGAACGTGGCCGCGATATGGGCGATCCCCTCGGATTCGACCACCTTCTTGCCGCGCTTGGCGGCGGCCCGCGCGGGTGCCGCAGCGGCAGGCGAGGCGGCGGCGGGGGCCGGCGTTTCCGGTTGTTCAGGCGTGGGAGTCGTCATCTTACTTCTTGGTCACCTTCTTCTTGCCGGCGATGGCACGGCGCGGCCCCTTCTTGGTGCGGGCGTTGGTATGCGTGCGCTGGCCGCGGACCGGTAGGCCGCGCCGGTGGCGGATGCCCCGGTAGCTGCCGATGTCCATCAGCCGCTTGATGTTCATTGCGATTTCGGTTCGCAGCGCGCCCTCGACCTTTACGCTGCGCTCGATCATCTGGCGCAGCCGCGCCACCTCTGAATCCGAGAGATCGCGCACCCGCGTGTCGGGACTCACCCCCGTTTCCGAGAGGATCCGACCGCTGGTGGGCCGACCGATGCCGTAGATGTAGGTCAGCGCGATCTCGACGCGCTTCTCCCGCGGCAAATCCACGCCTGCGATTCGCGCCATGAATCAGCCCTGCCGTTGCTTGTGCTTGGGGTTGCGCTTGCAGATGATGCGAACCACACCGCGACGGCGGACGACCTTGCAGTGCTCGCAAATCGGCTTGACGCTCGAACGTACCTTCAAGTGGTTCCCCCGCGAAACCGTAATTAGAACGAAGCTGGGCATAATAAACCCTGCGGGAGGCGCACGCAAGAGATGGGTGGGGGCGACCTTAGGCCGGGAGGGCTGAGCCGGCCGACGGGCGGAGTCTGCTAGTGGAGGGGGGGTCAGGTGCTGACGCGCAGCTCGACCAGAACCCATCCCCCGGACCCGCGCCGATACGCGAGCAACAGAGTCTGGGACCGAACCTCCTGGGTTCCCGCCACGCGGTAGCGCCGCTCGAGCTCGACGTACCCGCGACCGGGTTCTACCTCCTCGGCCGAGCGAACCGCCGTCTGGACCTCCTGGGCGGGGGCGAGAAAGTCGCGGAGCAGCGCGGCTGCCTGCGCCTGGCCCAGGGCGCCGGACGGATCCGCCCCCGGCAGTCGCACGACCAGCCTGGGCGAGTTCGCCACCAGACCCGATGCATCGTGGCCGAACCACGCCCGGCGGGCGCGATCCGCCTCCCGACCCAGGTCTCCGCTCTGCGCGTGCACCGGCCCCGCCAGCGCGGAGATGAGCAGCATCAGGCCCAGGCGCACGCAGCCTCCTCCCGGAGCTCGTGGAGCACGGCAGCCGGGTCGCTCGCCTGGAGCAAAGGCCGTCCGACGACCAAATGAGTCGCTCCGTCCCGGGCCGCGTCTCCCGCGGTGGACACGCGGACCTGATCGGCGGGCACATCGGAGCGGCGCCGGATGCCGGGCACCACGATGAGGGCCGGCCCGCCCCAGGCCCGTCGCGCGGCGCCGATCTCGCGCGGAGAGCAGACCACGCCCTGGAGTCCGGCCAAGCGCGCCGCCGTTGCCAGCCGCTCGACCTCCAGCTCCAGATTCACCCCGGAGCGGCCGGTGGCCGCCGCGTAGGACGGTTCGTCGTGGGAGGTTAGAACCGTGACCCCGAGCAGGGCGAGCGTGTCGCCCGCCGCCCGAGCGGCCGCCTCGAGCATAGCCGACCCTCCGAGCGTGTGTACCGTGGCCATCGCGACACCCAAGTCCCGCGCGGCCGCCACCGAGGCCGCCACGGTGTTGGGAATGTCGTGCCACTTGAGATCGAGAAAGACCTGAAGCCCGCGGGCGGTGACCTGGCGCACGAACGGGGCCCCACCGCCTGTCATCAGGGCCGACCCGATTTTTACCCACCGCAGATCCGGCAGCCGATCCAGAAACCGGAGCCCGACCTCGGCCTCGGCCACATCGAGCGCGAGCACGATCTCAGTCACCGCCCACCTCCAGATCCTCGACGATGCGCTGGGGCAGGCGCGGGTCGGCGAGACCGGCGGTCCCGACCGCGACCAGCGAGGCTCCCACGCTCAGATACTGGCGGACATCCTGCGCGCTTCGGACGCCGCCCACGCCGATCACGGGCATGCCTCCGGTCCGCTCGGCGACCCGGGCCACCGCGAGCACTCCGATGGGCAGGAGCGCGGGGCCGCTCACCCCACCGAACCCGTTCCCCAGGCGGGGCCTGCCCCCGGACTCGAACAGTTCCCCGGGGATCGTGTTGACTACGCTCACGCCATCGGCCCCTGCGTCGCGGGCCACCACCGCCATGGCGCCGACGTCCGGCAGAACCGGAGAAAGCTTGGCGACGAGAGGCAGCCGGGTACGCGACCGACAGCCGCTCACTATCCTCGCGACACAAGTCGCGTCCGCCCCGAATTCGATGCCGCCCGCGCTGGTGTTGGGGCAGGACAGGTTGAGCTCGAACGCGGTGATCCCCGGAGCTCCGTCCAAGCCGCTCACCACGTCGGCGTACTCCTCGACCGTGAACCCGACCACGTTCACCAGCACTCTCGCGCGTTGAAGTCGATGGGCAAGCCAGGGCAACTCGTGCGCTCGCACCCGATCGAGCCCTGGATTGGCCAACCCGACGGAGTTGAGCATGCCGGCCCGGAACTCCGCCACCCTGGGCGGAAGGTTACCCTCGCGGGGAGCCAGGGACACGGCCTTGGTGACGATGCCGCCCAGCCGATCCAGATCCATGACCCCATCGAGCTCGCGGCCGAACCCGGCCGTGCCGGAGGCGAGGAGCACCGGATTCTGGAAATGCTGGCCGAAGAGTTCGCGGGTGATCTGGCGCGAGGCCACTAGCGGGCCGTGCCGGAGTCGGCGGCGGCGTCGGTCTTCCGCTCGTACTCCAGCAGGTAATCGACGACCGCATCCGCGACGGAGCTCGCGATCGCTCGCTGGCCTGACGTGGACGTGAGAAACGTGCTGTCGTCGCGATTGGTGCTATAGCCCATCTCCACCAGGACGGCGGGGCGCCGCGCGGTGGTGAGCACCATGAAGCCCGCCTGTTTGACTCCCAGGTCGGGCCCGGAGTGCACCTGGCCCAGGTCGCGCTGCATCAGCTCGGCCAGGCGGGCCGACTCGCGGAGGTGCTCGTTCAGCTGCAGATCCTTGACGATGAAGTCGATGGCGCCCAGCGGCGTGGCTCCGTCGCCCACGTTCTCGAACCGCACCGCCTCGTTTTCCATCCGGGCCACTCGCGCCGCGTCTTCGGTCCTTGCCTCGGCGAGAAAGTAGGTCTCGAAACCCCGGATGTCGGTGAAACCGCGCCTCCGGGGCAGCGAGTTGACGTGGAGGCTCACGAAGAGGTCGCACTTCTCGGTGCAATACCCGCCTCGCTCGCCCAGAGCGATCAGGGTGTCGGTGGTGCGGGTCATCCGAACGGTGACGCCGCGGCGCCGGAGCTCGTCCCGAAGCAGCATCGCCACCGCGAGAGTGACATCCTTCTCGCGCAGACCCCGCGGGAAGAACATGCCCGGGTTGCCAGGATCCACCCCGCCGTGCCCGGCATCGACGGTCACGAGATGCCCGGGACGCAGGCCGTTCGGCAGTCGCCCGGCGGCCGGCCGTGCAGCCAGCAAGCGCCCCCGCTCCTCGACCAACCGGGCCGAGCGCCGATCATAGTGATAGCGCTCGGAAAGAAAGGTGGGGAGAGCCTCTGCCACGAACTGGAAGGGGAGATAGATGGTGTCGCGGACAACCAGGATCGGGGCCGCCAGGGACTGGAGCTGGTTGTTGAAGAGATAGAGCGGGGCGCCAAGCAGGAACCGGAAGCCTTGATCGGCCAGGGTGACCTCCACCCACGTCTCACCCACCGTCACAGTGCCCCCCAGGGCGGACACCAGGAGCGGCGCCGAAACCAGCGGCGAACCGCCACGGTCGGACCGCACCGGGACCCGTTGATCGCCGTGCAGCGTGCTCACGGTGATCGCGCGCGGCGCCACGCCGCCTGCGAGCACCGCAAGCAGGGCGAGGGCGGCGATCATCGACGACCCCGGAGCGAGACCGCTCGTGCGGTCTCGCGCTCGACGATGCGCCGCTTCAAGTCCTCGCGCTTGTCGTGCTGCTTCTTGCCCTTGCCCAGCGCCAACGCCACTTTCGCCCGCCCCTTCTTGAAGTAGAGCTCGAGCGGCACCAGCGTCAGGCCTTGCCGCTCGACCGCACCGACCATGCGGTTGATCTCCCGCCGATGAAGCAGCAGCTTCCGCGAGCGGACCGGGTCGTGGTTGTACCGATTCCCCTGCTCGTACGGCGTGATGTTCATGCCTTCCAGAAAGACCTCGCCCCGCGCGACGCGGGCGTAGGCCTCCTTGATCGAGGCCTTCCCATTTCGCAGCGACTTCACCTCCGTCCCGGTCAGCACGAGGCCCGCCTCCCAGGTCTCGAGGACGTGGTAGTCATGGGTTGCTTTGGGGTTGCGGGCGACCGACTTGCGATCTTCAGTCGGCGGAAGCTTGGGAGCCACGGTCAAAGTTTTCGCAAATGATAGGCCAGCGGCGACTGGTGGGTCAACCGGCCGCTTGACGCCAAGGTGGCGCGGGAGCTAGGTTTGCGCCCTCGCCGAAGTGGTGGAACTGGTAGACGCGCTGCGTTCAGGGCGCAGTGGGCGTAAGCCCGTGGGGGTTCGAGTCCCCCCTTCGGCATCACCGCAGTGAAAAGTGAACAGTAAAAAGTGAAAAGGGGGCTCCGTGGGCGATAGGAGCCCCTTTTCACTTTTCACCTATCACTTTTCACGCTGTTCAATATCTGGCCATCCCGGGCTGGATCTCCTGAGCCCACTCGTCTATCCCGCCCTTTAGGCTCCGCACCCGGGCAAATCCAGCCGCCTTGAGGAGGTCGCCGGCCTGGGCGGAGCGGGCCCCGTGATGACACACGGTGACGATCTCCGCCCGAGGATCAACCTCCGACAGCCGATTGGCGAGCTCGCCGAGCGGCACCAGAGCGGCATCCGGAAGCCGGGCTATCTCCCATTCCCACGGATCGCGCACGTCGAGCACCTGCACCGACGCGCCGCGGCGTTCGAGCAGGTCCGCCAGCTCCTGAACCGAGATCTGATCGCCTTCCGCTGCGTCCTGCCCGCCCAATCCGCAGAACGCCTCGTAATCGATCGGCTGGGTGATCGACGGTCGCGGGCCGCAGACCGGGCAATCCGGATCCTTCAGCAGTCGCAGCTCCCGGAAGCTGAGGCGCAGCGCATCGAAGAGGAGCAGGCGCCCGAGGAGCGGGTCGCCTACGCCCAGCACGAGCTTGATCGCCTCGAGCGCCTGCAGGCTTCCGATGACGCCCGGCAGCACGCCAAGCACCCCGCCTTCCGCGCAACTCGGCACCATATTGGGCGGGGGCGGCTCGGCGTAGAGACAGCGATAGCACGGTCCCTTGGCTGCGTGAAAGACCGACGCTTGTCCCTCGAATCGGAAGATGCTCCCGTAAACCAGCGGCTTTCCCAGCCAGACGCAGACGTCGTTGACCAGATATCGGGTGGGGAAGTTGTCGCTCCCGTCCACCACGATGTCGAAGCCGGCGAGGATTTCCCGCGCGTTTGCGCTGCTGAGGCGCTGGTCGATGGCGATGACGCGAACATCGGGATTGAGGTCGGCCAGCCGCTCCGCCGCCGAGCCCACCTTGGGTCGCCCCACTGCGGCGGTGCCGTGCAGGATCTGCCGCTGGAGATTGCTGACGTCCACCCGGTCGAAGTCCACCAGGCCCAGGGTACCGACCCCTGCCGCCGCGAGGTACAGCGCTGCCGGCGAGCCCAGGCCTCCGGCCCCGACGACCACGATGCGGGCCGCCTTCAGCCGCTCCTGACCGGCGGGACCCACGCCCGGCAGGGTGAGATGGCGAGCGTAGCGGAGGAGCTCGGCCCGGGAGAGGGTAGCAGTCATAGACCGGAAGATAGTGAGAAGTGAAAAGTAAAAAGTGAAAAGGGGGCTCCGCGCTGCATCGGGGCTCCCTTTTCACTTTTCACTTTTCACTTTTTACGCGGTTGTTATGCTCACCAGCTCCTGGACCTGCGTCTCCTGCTTCATCAGGTCGGCAAGAGAGATGCTGCCCAGCAGATCGTCCACCCGCTGCTGCAGCGCATGCCAGACCGGGCGGATGCTGCAGCCGGTGGCCGGGTGACACCGCTCGGCGTCCACCTGGTGGGTCTCGCAGTTCACCTCGAAAGTCTGATGCTCCGAGGCGGTCATCACATCGCGAACCGAGATGGCCGACGGGTCGCGGGCGAGATAATAGCCACCCTTGGCGCCCCGCACGCTCTCGACCAGTCCCGCACGGCGCAGCCGCAGCAGGATCTGTTCGACGTAGTCCGCCGGCAGGCGCTCGGAGTCGGCCAGCTCGCGCGCGGCCACCGGCTCGCCCGCGCCGCGACCCCGGCGAGCGAGATGCAGTGAGATGATGAGGCTGTATTCGGTCCAGGTGGTGACCCGCATGCTTCAATATCGCTGCATCATCCGCCAGCCGGTATCCCCTTCCCGCCCGGCACGCCGATCTCGGTCATCGCCCGGAGATCGAGTACTTCCTCCAGCTTGGCACCCTCGAGGATCCGCTTGCGCAGGACGAGCTCCTTGACCGTGAGCCCGGTCGCCAGGGCTTCCTTCGCCAGCTTCGCCGCCTCGGCGTAGCCGATCTCGGGCGCGAGCGCTGTGACCAGCGCGGGGCTTCGCTCGAGCCAGTAGGCGCACTGCGCTTCGTCCGCCTCGATGCCGGCCACGCACTTCTCCGCCAGCACGCGGGTCGCGTTGCCGACGATGATCATGGCAAATACGATGTTGTGCGCCATCACCGGCATCATCACGTTGAGCTCGAGCTGCCCGGCTTCGGCAGCCAGTGCAACCGTGAGGTCGAGCCCCAGGGCCTGGTAGCAGACCTGGTTCACCATCTCGGCGATGGACGGATTCACCTTCCCCGGCATGATGCTCGAGCCCGGCTGCACCGACGGCAACACGATCTCGGCGAGCCCGGTGCGCGGGCCCGACGCCAGCAGCCGGATGTCGTTCGCGATCTTCTGCAGGTCGAGCACGTAGGCCCGGAGCGCGCCGCTGAAGGTCGCCACGTCGCCCATGGATTGCATGAGCTGCACCCGGTCCTTGCCCACCTCCAGGTGCAGGCCGGTGATCTCGCGGAGATGCTTCACCATGAGCACCGGGTATTCCTGCTCCGCGTTGATGCCGGTCCCGACCGCGGTGCCCCCGATGTTGAGCTCCCGAAGCCATTCGGCCGCCTGTTCCAGTTTCACCAGATGGCGAGCCACGGTTCGCCCGTAGGCGCGGAACTCCTGGCCCAGGCGGATGGGAGTCGCATCCTGCAGGTGGGTCCGGCCGGACTTCACGATATGATCGAAAGCGTCGCCCTTGGCGAGCAGCGACGCCGCCAGCGTGTCGAGCGGACCGACCAGCGACGGCAGAGTCGCCAGGGTCGCGAGCCGCAGCGCCGTCGGGATCACGTCGTTGGTGCTCTGCGCCATGTTGACGTGATCGTTCGGATGGATCGGGGTGTAGCTGCCGCGGACGTTGCCCAGCAGCTCGTTGGCCCGGTTGGCGAGGACTTCGTTGCAATTCATGTTGTGGCTGGTGCCCGCACCGGCCTGGTACACATCCACGATGAACTGGTCCCGGTACTGGCCGCCGAGCACCTCGTCGGCTGCCTGCACGATGGCATCGGCGAGGCGGGGGTCGAGCCGGCCGGTCTCTTTGTGGGTCAGGGCGGCGGAGCGCTTGATCCAGATGACCGCATCGACGAAGACCGGCAATGGACGGAGGCCGGAGATGGGAAAGTTTTCCGCCGCCCGGACGGTCTGGATGCCGTAGAGCGCGTCGGCGGGGACGGGCTTCTCGCCCAGGGGATCGCGTTCGGTGCGGAAGGAGGACATGGCTTTGGCTATGGGCTGCTGGCTGTGACCGGTTGGCTCGTTCAGGTTGGCGCTTGGCGGAGAGAGCGTCCGCCATTAGCTACTAGCCAACAGCCAATGGCCACGACCATGACCTACTTTCTCTCTCCGGTTACCGCCGCCACGTTCCGGCCGGACAAGTTCGCCAAGTCCGACCTGGCCCGCGGCGCCCACCTGTTTCTCGGGCTCAACTGCTTCGAGCCGGGGCAACGACAGCCGGCCCATGTGCACGGGGGTGCGGACAAATTCTATCTGGTCCTCTCGGGAAAGGCGAGAATCACGGTGGGCGGGGAGACCCAGGTGGCGGAGGCCGGCGGACTGGTCTGGGCGCCGGCGGACATCCCCCACGGAGTCGATGAAGTGCTGGAGCGGACGGTGATGCTGGTGGGGATGGCGCCGAGCCCGAACAGGTGAGAGGTGAGAGGTGAGAGGTGAGAGGTGAGAGGTAAGAGGGCTTTGTCGGCCAGTCCCTCTTACCTGTTACCTCTTACCGCTCACCTCTTACCGCTTCCCTCCCCCCCCGCTTGGTCCAGATCGCAATCACTCCGCACCCGCCGCTCGTGGGACGCTGGAATTCGATGGGCACGCCCGCGGTCCCGGCGTACACCTCGATGCCCAGGATCTCGGTGGGGCCCACCGGGAAGGGATCGCCGTTGGTGTCGTCCACGTAGAACGGCGCCCCGTCCACGAAATACGCGGGCGCGCAGTCGCTCAGCACGTCCACCTGACCCCGCGATGAAATGATTCGATACCCCGGCCCCACCGGGACCACCTGCATGCCGGGCACCGTACGGATGATGTCCTCGAAGATGACCGGATTCCGCTTCTTGATATCGTCCTCGGTGATGAAATAGCCGAACCCGCGCCGCGCGCGATCGAGGAAAGTCTGGGCGTCGTCGCCCATCTTGCCGAGCACCTCGACCGCCGGGAGTCGCTGAATCGTCTTGCCGAGGACGATCTCGGCGCGCTGTCCCCCGCCGGGCTTCAGATCGACCGCCTGCCTGCCGAGCTGATAGCCCAGAGCGGTCACCTCGACGACCTGGCTGCCTCCCGGCAGTCCGGCCAGAGAAAACGCGCCTGAGGCGGTGGTCTTGCCGATCGTCCGGTGGCCGCGGATGTAGACCCGGGCGTCGGGGATCGGCTCGCCATCGATGTTCTTCACCACGCCGTCGAGCCGCGCTCCCAGCGCCGCGCTGTCCGCCGCGGTGGCCGTGGCCGGGAGCGTCTTGCTCGCGACGTGGAACTCCCGCGCCGCCAGGGACCGCCTGCCCAACGACATCGTCAGCAAGCCGGTCGACGAACCCCCGAAAGTCGCCCAGGCAGTGACGTCGCCCTCACGGGGCACCCCACAGAGGACGAACCGCCCGTGAGGGTCAGTTTCCGCCCGGGCGTTCTTCCGCTGGGTTTGGACCCCGGTGGTCCGGCTGACGGCGATCTGGGCCCACATGACGTTCACGACGGCTCCGCCGAGTCCCGAGTCAGCGGCGGCATCCTGGACGGTCCCGACGATGTATCCCTGGTCCGGGCTCCGGCGCCCGGGGCAGGCCGGCGCATATCGGGTGTCGGGCGACGGGGTAGCGAGGACCACGCCCTGCAGCCCTTGTGCGGGCAGATCCACCCGCCAGCGCGGCACGGCCACGCCTGCGGCATCGAACGCGGGGTGGCTGAACGTCAGCCGATAGGTGCCGGGCGGAAGGCTGTCGAAGCGAAAGCGGCCGCCGAGGTCGGTTCGGACCTCGCGGTGCGACCCCTCGATCCGGAGCGTGGCGTTGGGAAGGGGGCCGTCGTACAGCAGGCTGTCGCGCAGCACACCGGACAACGATTGGGCCCGCGCGGCAGTGGTGAGAGCGAGCACGAGGGCTGGAAGCGTCCTCGTCGCGCGGTTCAACGACATGCGAAGTCCCTGGCTGGAAGCAGATTCAATATAGGGACGCCCGACAGGCCCAAAGCGTCACGTGGCTCAGTCGGAGCAGTCGCCCAACGGATAGAGCGCGCCGCAGTTGGGGCATGGATTCTTGCACCCCCATGCGCGGCTGGAGACGGGAAAGCCGCAGCGCTGGCACGTCGGGAGGGCGGGCGGACCGGCGGACCGGGGGGCAGGAGACTTGTCGGTCTCCGCCTCGCTTTTCTGTCCGCCGGTCCGCCTGCCCGCCTGCCCGCCTCTACTCAAGGCGGTACGCTCCGGTGAGGAACGGGTTGGTCAGCCGCTCGACGCCGATCGTGGTCTCGGGCCCGTGCCCGCTCCGGACCACGGTCGAATCAGGCAGCGAGAGGAAGTCGCGCTGAATGCTGCGCATCAGGGTCGCGAAATCGCCGCCCGGAAGATCGGTGCGCCCGATGGAACCGTTGAAGAGCACGTCGCCGCCGAAGATGGTCCCGTGACCCAGGAAGCTCACGCTGCCGGGGGAATGCCCCGGAGTATGCCGCACCACGAACTCGAGCCCGCCAACGGTGAGTCGCTGGCCTGCGGCGAGGGGATGATCGGGGACGGGCGGCGGCTCAGCGCTGATGCCGAACCAGGCGCCCTGGTCCGCGAGCGCGTCGTAGAGCGGCCGATCGTCGGGATGCAGGTACACCGGGGCGCCCGTGGCGCGCTTGACCGCGGCCACGCCCAGGATGTGGTCCACGTGCGCGTGAGTGAGCCAGATCGCCCGCAGGGTCCAGCGGCGAGTATCCAGCTCGGCAAGGAACCTTTGGGGCTCCTCGCCGGGATCCACCATGACTGCGTCTCGGTTCCGGGGATCCGCGATAAGCCAGCAGTTCTCGGCAAACTGGCCGTTCGGCAGGGCGACGATCTCGATCTCAGACACCGACTTCGGTCTTGCGCTCGGCCCGCGCCTTCCGGTCGGCCAGGAACTTCTCGACGGCGATGGCTGCCGTGGTGGCGTCGCCCACCGCCGTAGTGATCTGGCGGGTCAGCTGCACCCGAAGATCGCCGGCGGCGAACAGGCCGGGGATCGAGGTCATCATGCGATCGTCCGTGATCAGGTATCCGCTCGGGTCGTGCGCCGCGTGACCCCGGATGAGCCAGGAGTTCGGCTTGAACCCGATGAACACGAAGCAGCCGGTCGCAGCGAGCGACGAGCGTTCCGCGGTCACCGTGTCCTGCAGCTCGAGCGTGGTCAGGCCGGAGGGACCGCCCACCAGTTCGAGCACCTCTTTGTTCCAGATCACCTCGATCTTGGGATTCGCGAATAACCGCTCTTGGAGGTGCTTCGAGGCCCGCAGCTGGTCCCGCCGGTGAATCAGGTAGACCCTCTCGCCGTATCGGGTCAGGTAGTCGGCCTCCTCGACCGCCGCATCGCCTCCACCCACCACCGCGATCGTCTCGCCTTTGAAGAACGCGCCGTCACATACCGCGCAGTACGATACGCCGCGTCCGGCGTACTCGAGCTCACCGGGGACACCCAGCTTGTTGGGCGTGCCGCCCGCGGTGAGAATCACGGCCGGCGCCTCGAAGACGAGCCCGCGCGAGGTGGTCACCTCGAAGATCCCGTCGTCCCGGCGGTCGATCGACTCCACGTTCTCCTGGCGGACGTCCGCGCCGAACACTCGGGCGTGCTCGAGCATGAGGCGCGCCAGCTCGGCCCCCTTGATCTTCTCGAACCCGGGATAGTCCTCGATCCACTCGGTGTTGAGCAGCTCCCCCCCGGGCACACCCCGCTCGAGCAGCACGGTGCGCAGCATCCCGCGTCCGGCGTACATCGCGGCGCAGAGCCCGGCGGGCCCCCCGCCTACGATGATGACTTCGACCTGATGGCGCTCGAGCATGATGTCCCTGTCCAGCGAGTGATGCCGACCCAAAACCTTCCAAAATATAGAACCAGAAGGGGTTCCCGGCGGGGCTAACGCCCGGGGCCCAGGTGCAGCACGCCGACCGCCCCATGGCAGGCGGACACCGTGCCGACCACGATATCGACCGCCTCGCCCGCGACACCGGCCTCGGCTACCGAACGCTCGCCGGCGAGCACGGCGCTCACGTCGAACATGCCCACCCCGTACACCCGGTGGCGGCACACGAACAGCACGGGACCCGCGACCCGGCGGGATCGGCTCAGCCGTTGGATAACACCGGCCACGGCGTCGCTCATCTCCCAGGTGCGCGGCGCGTCGATCACGGGACAGGTAGACGGTTCGATGCAATGAACCGGGCAGAGCCAGTCCGCGAAAGACACGTACCGGGTGCCGTCGGGGCCAAGCCGGTCGTACGGCGTCCCCACCGGCAGCTCGAGCGGGCGGGACTCGATCGGGCGGCCCGGCCATCGCGCCCGCGCGCGGCGCACGAGCCATTCGTGCATCAAATGCGGCATGAGGGGCGAGGGCACGATGGCGTCCGGCAGCCCGTCGGTGGCCGACCCGGTCCGCGCGAGGAACCGGTCGAAGAAGTCGGCCCACTCGGCCACGACCAGCTCGCGGGCGGGGTCAGGCTCGAGCTCGTGGGCGGCCCGGCAGCCGGGGTCGCGATCCACGACCAGCACGCGGCGGTAGCTGGCTGCCCCTCGCGCCCGGGCCCGCTCGAGCTGCCCGGCGTAGAACGTCCCGTAGCAGCCGCCGCCGACGATCGCGACCGTACCTAAGGCGGACGGGCTGGCGGACAGGGGGACAAGCGGATGGGCGGACGGACCAACCGCAGCAGGCCCGCCCGCGGCGAACTCCGGCCCGAGGCTACTGTCCGCCTGTCCGCCCGTCCGCCGGTCCGCCTGCCCGAATTGAACGTCCCCCATCGACCACAAGCGTCGCCCCCGTCACGAAGTCACCCTGCTCCAGAAGATATAGCACGGCGCCGACGGCATCGGCCGGAGCGCCTAGCCGCCGAAGTGGTGTAGTCCGAGCCAGGTAGGCCCGAGCCGCCTCGTCGTAGTCATCGGGGACCAGGACGGCGCCGGGCGCGACCGCATTCACCGTGACGTCCGGTGCGAGACTCAAGGCCAGCACCTTGGTCAGCATCACTACGCCGGCCTTGCTGACCGAATGGGCGGCGTACCCCGGCCAGGGCTCGAGGCCGCTCACATCCGCCAGGTTCACTACCTTCCCGCGGCTCTGCCGGAGGGCCGAGGCGGCGCCCTGGGTACAGAAAAAGACTGCCCGGAGATTGAGGCCGAGAATCTGATCCCATTGCTCGGGGGTCGTCTCTTCGAGTCGGAGCCGCTGCATGACGGCCGCGGAGTTGACCAGCACGTCGAGCCGACCGAACGCGCGGGCGACCCGGCCCGGCAGCTCGCGCGCTGCGTCCGCGTCGGTGAGGTCGGCTGCGAAGCACTCGGCCCGGGCGCCGGCAGACCGGATCTGGTCCCGCAGCGACTCGGCGCCCTCGGCGGAGGCGTGGTGGTGGAGGGCGACGGCCAGACCCCGGCCCGCGAGTGCCGCTGCCAGCGCGCGACCAAGCCGGCGGCCCGCACCGGTGACGAGCGCGACGCGGCCCTCGAGCTCCATCGATCAGCCCGAGTCGGCGGTAATCGGGACGACTGCCCCGGTCGTGGTGCCGGCCGGGTCGGCGAGGGCAAGGATCCCAGCCGCGATGGTGCTCAGCTCGACATAGGCGGCCGAGGCGCCTACGGCGGCCACGTTGTCGCTGGTTCGCACCATGCCGGGCGCCACGGCGTTGACCCGCACGCCGCGGTCACGGAGCTCGAGGGCGAGGCTCTGGGTGAACCCCGCGATGGCGGCTTTGGCGGCGACGTACACCGCCATCGGGGCCTGCGGCTCGAGCACGGCGATCGAGGCGACGTTGACGATGGCCCCGCGGTTGGCCGCCAGCGCGTCGATGGCCGCCTGGGAGACCAGGAAGGTGCTCTTGAGGTTGATGGCGATTTCCCGATCGAAGTCGCGCACGGTGGTGCGCTCGATCGGGCCATAGGTGGTCAGCCCACCAGCGAGGTTGACGACCACGTCGAGCCGCTCGTAGTGGCGAAGCGCGGTCTCCACCGCCAGCGATGCGATATCGGGCAGCGTCAGGTCACCCGCGCAGGGCGTGACCTCGATTCCCGCCCCGGCGAATTCCCGCGCCCGCTCCACTACCCCGACCGCGTTGAGGTCCGCCACCACCAGCTTCGCGCCGGCGCGCCCGAACGCGAGCGCGACGGCGGTGCCGATCTGACCGGCGCGGCCCACGCCGGTCACGAGCACTACCCGGTCGCGAAAGTCCGGGGTCGGCATGCCGGCAATCAGACGGAGACCGGCGTGGCCAGGGGCGGGCGTGCCCCGTCGAGGGCCTCGAGCCAGGCAAGAGGAACGTTCTGGGAGCCGATGGCGCCCTGGGTCTCATCCCCGACCGGATCGCCGTGCCAGTCGCTGCCGCCGGTTCGGTGGAGACCGAGATCCAGAGCGAACGCGGTCAGGCGCGCCCGCACATCGGGGTCGTGACTCGGATGGCGGGTCTCGACGGCGTCGAGCCCGAGCTGCTTGAAGTGCGTCAGCAGACTCCGGGTACCACGGTCTTTGAGGTGCGCCGCCGATACGACGCCGCCCACCTGGTGCACCAGCTCGGCCACCTGCACGAAGGTAGGCAGCGATTTCTCGACGTAGGCCGGGCGTCCGCGACCGAGGAAGCGATCGAACGCCTCGTTGACGCTTCCGACCAGCCCGCGCCGGAGCAGCGCCCGAGCCACATGCGGCCGGCCGACGGCCCCACCCTCCGCCTCCGCCAGCACGTCGGCGTCGTTCACCTGGATGCCCAGCCGGTGGAGCCGCTCCACCATGGCTCGGCCCCGCCGCTCGCGGTCCAGCCGGCAACGGAGCAGAAAGTCTTCCAGCAGCCTGGTCCCCGGCGGCAGGAAATAGCCGAGCACGTGCATCTCGCCCCAGGGAGCAGCCACCGAGAACTCACAGCCTCCGACCACGCGGATCCCGGCTCGCTCGCCCGCCGCGATGGCGGCGGGCACGCCGGCCAGCGTGTCATGGTCCGTGAGTGCCATCGCGGCGACGCCCGCGGCCGCGGCCCGCCCGACCACCGCCTCCGGGGGAAGCTCCCCGTCCGAGGCGGTCGAATGCATGTGAAGGTCGATGATCGGACCCTTGAAATTATCGCCCTCGGTCATGGACGATACCCCGTCTCGGGCGCGGTCCAGGCCGGCTGCGAGTGGGCCAGCAGGTCGCGGAGCTGCATATCAGTCAGCTGGCTGAGCGCGAGCTCCGAGCTCTTCCCGCCAAGCGGGGAGAAGCGGATCACCCGCCGCTCGCGCTGGGCACCGGTGCCCCGGGAGAACACGAGGCCGAGCTCGTCCTTCACGTACTGGGTGACGCGCCCGCTGGCTTGCACCTGCCACCGCTCGCCGTTCAACTCGATGATGCGACGCGGCATTTCAGGGCGCTCCCTCCTCCCATACTTCCAGCCCGTCCGGCCCCATGGCTCACGCCGCATCCTCGGTGAAGCCCTCCAGCGTGCGCTTGACATCGGCCATGAAGCGATCGGCATCGGCGCCGTCGACCACCCGGTGATCGAACGCCAGCGAAAGCATACCCATGAGCCGGATTCCGATCGTGTCGGTGCCGTCGAGCGTGAGCACGGTCGGCTGCTTGGTGATCGAGCCGACGCACAGGATTGCCACCTGGGGCTGATTGATGATGGGGGTGCCGATCAGCGAACCGAACACCCCGGGATTGGTAATGGTGAAGGTGCCCCGTTGCACCTCGTCCGGACTCAGCTTCTTGGTGCGGGCGCGCTCGCCGAGGTCATTGATGGCGCGCGCGAGCCCCATGAGCGACAGCTCGTCGGCGTGCCGAACCACGGGGACAATCAGTCCCCAGTCGAGCGCCACCGCAATGCCCAGATTGATGTCGCGGCGGAGAACGGTCGCGTCCGCACCCACTGCTGCATTGATGCCCGCGTGCTTGCGCAGGTTGTCCCCGACGGCCTTGGCGATGAACGCGAGATACGTGAGGTTGACGCCCCGGGCGGCGAACTCCTCCTTCTTGCGGGCCCGAACCTGCGCCACCCGCGTGTAGTCGATCTCGAAGATCGTGTTCACGTGAGGGGAGACTCGGCGCGACATCACCATGTGGTCCGCGGTGAGCTTGCGGATCCGGGACCAGGGCTCGACCCGATCCCCCGGCCAGGGCTCCGCGCTGCCGGAGGCGGACGGGCCGGGGGCCGGCGCCGCAGCAGCGGCCGGGCCGCGAGCTGGGGCAGGAGCGCTCGGCGGCTGCAGGCTTGGAGCCGGGGGCGCCTCGAGATAGTTGAGCACATCGTGCTTGGTCACCCGGCCGGAGACTCCGGTGCCCGGGATCGCGCTCAAGTCGATGTTGTGCTCGGCCGCCATCTTGCGGACCAGCGGCGTGGACTTTCGCTGCAGCCGTTCTTCCGCAGTCTCGACCGCGCCGTTACCCACGGGAGCGGGCGGCTGCGCCTGCGCGGCCGGCGCGAGGGCAGGCTCGCTCCGGGCCGGCGCCGGTTCCCTTCGAGCCGCGGTCGGAGCCGGGGCCGGAGCCCGCGTCGGGCTCGGGGGGGCTGGGGCCGGGGGAGCCGGCGGCGCGGCGGCAGGTGCGGCTGCGAGGGCCGCCGCCCCCGCCCCGGCTTCGGTCTCGATCCGCCCCACCACCGTCTGGACGGCGACCGTCTCACCTTCCTGTACCAGGATCTCGGTCAGGACCCCCGCTCCCGGCGCCGGGATCTCGGCGTCGACCTTGTCGGTCGAGATCTCGAAGATCGGCTCGTCGCGCTTGACCGGGTCTCCCGCCTTCTTGAGCCAGCGCGAGAGGGTGCCTTCCGCGATGGATTCGCCCATCTGGGGCATGACGACGTCTATGCGCGCCATGAAGCTGTCTCCGAGTCGGGCGGGAGCCGGCGGGAGCGGACGGGAGCGGGCGGGAGCGTTCCCACTCCCGTCTGCTCCCGTCTGCTCCCGCCTGCTCCCGCCATCAGTACTCCGCCAACCAACGCGCCGCCCGCACGATATCGGCCGTCTGCGGCAACACGAAATCCTCCAGGGCCGGCGCGTAGGGCAGTGGCACGTCGTGCGCGGCCACCCGCCGGACCGGTGCGTCCAACCACTCGAACGCCAGCTGGTTGATCCGTGCGATGATCTCCCCGCCGACCCCGCCGGTCGCCGTGTCCTCGTGCACCACCAGCGCCCGATTGGTCTTCTTCACGCTGGCGACGATCGCGTCGTCGTCCAGCGGGAGCAGCGAGCGCAAGTCGAGCACTTCGACCGAGAGGCCGTCTTCGCGATCCAGGATGTCGGCAGCCTCGAGCGCCTTCCAGACCGTCGCCGCGTAGGTGATGATCGAGAGGTCGGTTCCCTCGCGGGCGACCCGGGCTTTCCCGATCGGGACCACGTGGTCGCCGGCGGGCATGGACTCGCGGATCCGGCGATATAGGTACTTGTGCTCGAAGAACAGCACCGGATCGTCGTCCCGGATGGCGGCCTTGAGCAGGCCCTTCGCGTCGGTCGCCGTCGCGGGACACACCAGCTTGAGCCCGGGCGTGTGCAGAAACGCGGCTTCGGGATTCTGCGAGTGAAACGGGCCGCCCCGAACGTAGCCGCCGCTGGGGCCCCGCACCACCATCGGACACGGCAGAAAGGTACGATAACGGGCGGTCGCGACATAGTTGGTCAGGATGCTGTAGGCGCACGAGACGAAGTCGATGAACTGCATCTCGCACACCGGCCGCAAGCCCATGTGCGCGGCGCCGGCCGCGGCGCCGACGAAGCCGGTCTCGCTCACTGGGGTGTCGATCACCCGGTCCGCGCCGAAGCGGGCCAGCAGGCCCTCCGTCACCTTGAACGCGCCTCCGTACGCTCCGATGTCTTCGCCCAGGCACAGGACGTTCGGATCGCGCTCCATCTCTTCCATCAAGCCCTCCCGGATCGCCTCCAGATAGGTGACCTCAGGCATCCCGCTGCTCCCGGTACCACTGCATCGGCACGGTGGGCGGGCTGGCATAGACACCCACCAGCGCGTCGGCCGGTTCGGGCGCAGGCGACTGCTCCGCGAGGTCGGTGGCGTGATCGATTTCGCCCCGAACCCGGTCATCAATTGCCTCGAGCTCCGCCGCGGGCACTCCGGTGCCGTCGGTGAGTCGGGCTGTGAAGCGGTCCAGCGGATCGTTCTTCTCCGCCCACCGCTCGATCTCCCCCGCCGGGACGTACGACTGATCATCGTGCTCGGCGTGACCCTTCCGCCGGTAGGTGACCACCTCGATCAGGGTTACGCCCCCGCCCCGGCGGGCCCGATCTACCGCCTCTCGGGTGACCTGGTACACGGCCACGACGTCGTTGCCGTCGGCCGAGACGCCGGGGATGCCGTAGCCGGCAGCCTTGTCCGCCAACCGTGCGGCGGCGGTCTGGACCGCGGTCGGTGTCGAATAGGCGTACCCGTTGTTCTCGACGATCACCACGAGGGGGCAGCGCTGCACCGCGGCGAAGTTGAGGCCTTCGTGAAAGGCGCCGGTCGAGGTTGCCCCGTCGCCCACGTACACCAGGCCCACCCGCGGCTGCTTGCGAAGCTTGAACGAGAGGGTGACGCCGGCCATGACCGGCACCATATCGCCCAGGTGCGAAATCTGGCCGATGAACCCGCGCGCGAGGTCGCCCACGTGGATGTTGGCCTCGCGGCCGCGACTCATGCTGTCGCCTTTGGCCATGTACTGCCGAAGAATTTCCAGCGGACGCGCGCCCTGCACCAGCATTGATCCCAGGTTGCGGATGAGCGGCGAGAGAATGTCCCCCCGCGCGCGGTCGAGCGCGTACGCGGACCCGACCGATTCGGCCTCCTGCCCCAGTGAACGGAACAGCCCGCCGATCACCTTCGTTTGCCGGTACAGCGCCACCAGCCGCTCTTCCAGCACGCGGGTGAGCCGCATGTAGTAGTACAGCTCGAGCAACTGGTTGCGGGAGAGGTCGGCGGAGAGGGTGGCAGGGGAGACGGTGGCGGCCATAGCACCTGGCGAAGGGGAAGCGACAGACCGCCGGTGAAGTTAAAGCGTGAAAAGTGAAAAGTGAACAGTGAAAAGGGGGCTCCGTTACATCCGGAAGCTCCCCTTCACTGTTCACTTTTCACTTTTCACGTCGTTCCTGTTTCACGCTGCCTCTTTTTCGATCCGCATCCCGTAGAACGACCGGTACACGAAACAGGCCGATACGACGAAGAAGACTGCGGCGAGGGCGTGACTCAGGGCCGGGCCCCGCTGCGCCGTCAGCGAGACAGCGAGCTCTACGGCCAGCAGCCCGAACAACGTGGTGAACTTGATGATGGGGTTGAGCGCCACCGACGAGGTGTCCTTGAACGGATCCCCGACGGTGTCGCCGACCACCGTTGCAGCATGAAGCGGCGTGCCCTTCTGCTTGAGCTCGACCTCGACCACCTTCTTCGCGTTGTCCCAGGCGCCGCCCGCGTTGGCCATGAACACGGCCTGGTAGAGCCCGAACAGCGCGATCGAGATCAGGTAGCCGATGAAGAAGTACGGCTCGACGAACGCGAAGGCGAGAGTAGCGAAGAAGACGGTCAGGAAGATGTTGAACATGCCCCGCTGCGCGTAACGGGTGCAGATCTCCACCACCTTCTTGCTGTCCTCGACCGACGCCTTGGTGGCGCCCTCGAGCTTGATGTTGCGCTTGATGAACTCGACCGCGCGATAGGCACCCGCGGTGACGGCCTGGATCGAGGCACCGGTGAACCAGTAGATCATGGCGCCTCCGGTGACCAGCCCCAGCAGGAACGGCGGGTGCAGCAGGGACAGCTTGTCTACATTGGCGGTGAGCCCGTTGGTCAGCCCCACGATGATCGAGAAGATCATGGTCGTGGCCCCGACCACCGCCGTGCCGATCAGCACCGGCTTCGCGGTCGCCTTGAACGTATTCCCCGCCCCGTCGTTCTCCTCCAGGAAATGCTTGGCCTTCTCGAAATCCACGTCAAACCCGTGCTCCCGCTTGAGCTGCTCCTTGACGCCCGGAACCTGCTCGATCAACGACAGCTCGTAGACCGACTGCGCATTGTCGGTCACGGGGCCGTAGGAGTCCACCGCGATCGTTACCGGGCCCATGCCGAGGAAGCCGAAGGCTACCAGGCCGAAGGCGAACACGGCTGGAGCGACCATCAGAGATCCCAGGCCGGTGGTGCTCACCGCATAAGCCACTGCCATCAGGCCCATGATCGTCATGCCCAGCCAGTAGGCGCCGAAGTTGCCGGCGACCAGGCCCGAGAGGATGTTGAGCGAGGCCCCGCCTTCGCGGGAGGAGGTGACGACCTCGCGGGTGTGCCGCGAGTCCATCGAGGTGAACACCTTGACCAGCTCCGGGATGATCGCGCCCGCGAGCGTGCCGCAGGTGATCACGGTCGACAGCTTCCACCACAGGGTTCCGTCACCCAGGTCCGGGATCAGCAGGTACGACACGACGTAGGTGAGCGCGACCGACACGATCGAGGTGAGCCATACCAGGAACGTCAGCGGCGCCTCGAAATTCATCTTGTCCGCGCCGGCATACCGACCGTGGGCAACGGCCTCGTTGATCAGATACGACGCACCGCTCGCGATGACCATCATGATCCGCATGACGAAGATCCAGACCAGCAGCTGGACCTGGACCGCCGGATCCTTCACCGCGAGCAGGATGAACGAGATCAGGGCGACGCCGGTGACGCCGTAGGTCTCGAATCCGTCGGCGCTCGGTCCCACCGAGTCGCCGGCATTGTCGCCGGTGCAGTCCGCGATCACGCCGGGGTTTCGGGCGTCGTCTTCCTTGATGTTGAAGACGATCTTCATCAGGTCCGACCCGATGTCGGCGATCTTGGTGAAGATCCCTCCGGCGATGCGGAGCGCCGCGGCGCCCAGCGACTCGCCGATCGCGAACCCGATGAAACAGGGGCCGGCGTAGTCACCCGGAATGAACAGCAGGATGATCAGCATCATCACCAGCTCCACGCTGATCAGGAGCATGCCGATGCTCATCCCCGCCTTGAGCGGGATCTGGTAGCAGGGATAGGGCTTCCCCCGGAGGCTGGCGAAGGCGGTGCGGGAGTTGGCGAAGGTGTTGACCCGGATGCCGAACCAGGCCACCGAGTAGCTCCCCGCGATCCCGACCAGACTGAAGAACAGGATGATCGCCACCTTGGGCGCCGGGAACCCGCGCACCAATGCGCCGGACGCGTCCGTGGTCTGGGCCAGGAACCCGAAGTACACCGCCGCGATGGCGCCGATGAACACCCAGAGCAGCATCAAGAACTTGCCCTGGGTGAGCAGATAGGTCTTGCAGGTCTCGTAGATCAGCTCGGAGACTTCGCGCATCGACTCGTGGACCGCGAGCCCCTTGAGCTGGCTGTAGTTCACCAGCCCGAACAGGAGTCCCAGCGCGCAGACGACGAGCCCCGTCAGGAGGAGCGTGTGCCCCGGGATCCCCGCCGAGAGGAACTGCACCGAGTTCAGGTCCGGGATCGTCAGGCTGGCCTCGCCGCCCGCGTGTCCGGCCGCCTCCTGGGCGACCGCCGCCGGAGCCGCGAGCAAACCTGCCATCGAAAGGAGCACCGTCGTCCACCGATTCATCGGGACTCTCCTGGTCTGGCTAGTATGCGCCACGTGGCGCGTGGCCGGGCTCGGCCATCGTGTGCACCAGCGTGAGAAAGCGCTTGGCCAGCTTGTCGGCCTCGCTCTCCCCCACCTGGTTGGTTTCCACCGTGATGCGGGTGTAGTGCCCGCCCTCGGCCTCGACCGTCACCGCGACCTGTCCGATGGCGCCCGCGAAACGGCGCCGCCGAGGGGCTTCCTCCACCGGCTGCAGCTGGACGCCGAAGAACTGCGCGGCGTAGGCCAACACCGCGTCGGGGGTGACCGACGTGCGGTGGAAGTATTTCATGCTTCCTGGTAGTACTCGATCCCGAGGTGGGTGATCTGTTCCTCCCCCATGAGCCAGCGCAGTGTGTTCTTGAGTTTGGTCTGCTGGATGAAGAGGTCGTGCTCGGGATAGAGACCGGGCGCCGTCTGCGGGCTCTTGAAGTAGAACGACAGCCATTCCTGGATCCCGGTGAGGCCGGCGCGTTGGGCCAGGTCGAAGAAGAGCGCGAGATCGAGCACCAGCGGAGCGGCGAGAATCGAGTCGCGACAGAGGAAGTCGACCTTGATCTGCATCGGGTAGCCCAGCCACCCGAAGATGTCGATGTTGTCCCAGCCTTCCTTGTTGTCGCCCCGGGGCGGATAGTAGTTGATCCGCACCTTGTGGTACATCTCGCCGTAGAGCTCGGGGTAGAGCTGCGGCTGGAGGATGTACTCGAGCGAGCCGAGCTTGGACTCCTCCTTCGTCTTGAAGCTCTCCGGGTCGTCGAGCACCTCGCCGTCCCGGTTGCCGAGGATGTTGGTCGAGTACCAGCCCGCCACGCCCAGCATGCGCGCCTTGAACATCGGCGCGAGCACGGTCTTGACCATGGTCTGGCCGGTCTTGAAGTCCTTGCCGCCGATGGCCACGCCCTTCGACTTGGCCAGCCCCTCCATGGCGGGAAAGTCGCAGGTCAGGTTGGGGGCGCCGTTGGCGAACGGCACGCCTTCCTGGATAGCGGCGTAGGCGTAGAGCATCGACGGGGCGATGGACGGATCGTTGGCGTCCATCGCCTTGTCGAACGCGTCGAGCGTCCAGTGGGTCGGCCCGGGGCTGATGAAGATCTCGGTCGACGCGCACCAGACCATGACCAGGCGGTCACAGCCGTGCCGGGCCTTGAAGTCACGGATGTCCTTGCGGAGCGCCTCGGCCAGATCGCGCTTCGTCTTCCCGGTCTTGACGTTCTTCCCCTCGAGGCGCTTCACGTAGTTCTGATCGAACACGGCGGGCATCGGCTTGATGGCCTGCAGGAAGTCGGCGATGGGCTCGAGGTGCTCGTGGCGGTCCAGCACGCCGGCGTGGCGCGCGGCGGCGTAGGCGTCGTCCGGCAGCGGATCCCAGGCCCCGAAGACCAGGTCCTTCAGGTCTGCCAGGGGGACGAAGTCCCGGATCAGGGGAGCCCGGCCCTCGGTGCGCTTGCCCAGCCGGATCGTCCCCATCTG
>Ga0137403_10002134_pt1 | contig 24309 bp, 17 predicted proteins | sample CZOMad2_1_16fung_FD_122057 | JGI IMG/M metagenome (GOLD analysis project Ga0137403, IMG submission 122057) | Vadose zone soil fungal communities from Angelo Coast Range Reserve, California, USA - CZOMad2_1_16fungal (Hybrid Assembly) | ecosystem: Environmental > Terrestrial > Soil > Vadose zone...
CGTTCGTAAACACCGCGCGATACTGATACCCGTTCTGCGACGAAGTCGTCGCGAAGCTCAGGGTGGTCGAAGTGGCTCCGGAAACGTTGTTGAACGTCACACCGCCATCCGTGCTCACCTGCCACTGCACCGAAGGTGTTGGTGAGCCCGTCGCCGCCGCCGTGAAGGTTGCCGTCTGGCCCGCGCTCACCGTCTGATTGGCCGGTTGCGTCGCGATTGTCGGCGGCGTCGGGGAGTTCACGGTCAGCGTGGCCGCCGTGGTGGTGGCTGTCCCGGCCGTGTTCGTAAACACCGCGCGATACTGATACCCGTTCTGCGACGAAGTCGTCGCGAAGCTCAGGGTGGTCGAAGTGGCTCCGGAAACGTTGTTGAACGTCACACCGCCATCCGTGCTCACTTGCCACTGCACCGTGGGTGTCGGGGAACCGGTCGCCGCCGCTATGAAGGTTGCCGTCTGGCCCGCCGTCACCGTCTGGCTCACCGGCTGGGTGGTGATTGTCGGCGTGGTATTCGAAGGTGCGCCGGTATTAAAGATCTGGTTTGCCGAGCCAGTGCAGGTGTTCTGCTCGATATGTGCGCCCGATGCGGTGGAAGCGCCGACGACGTCCAGGCACCCATTGGGCATGTTCTGGGAAAGGATTTCGTAGCCGCCGGATATGGCTTTGAGTTGGTAGTATTCGGGCGGAACGGCAACACAGCTGTACTGTTGGATGAGCGCGCCCGCGGAACTAGAACCTTGCGCGACATCCCAGCAGAGATTGGACGCGGCGCTTACCAGGTAATACCAGCCGCTTACGGGAGCGGCTGTGAGGGTAAACTTCTGCGTATTGCTTGTCGAACAGGCGGATTGGATAAGGTAGGTGAAGTTCGTGGAGCCGCCGGTGTCAATGCAGAGATTGCTGTTGGTGTTCTGGAGCGTAACGGTGCCGGAAGCCGGAGGAGCCGCATTCACGGTCAGCGTGGCCGCCGTGGTGGTGGCTGTCCCGGTCGCGTTCGTAAACACCGCGCGATACTGATACCCGTTCTGCGACGAAGTCGTCGCGAAGCTCAGGGTGGTCGAAGTGGCTACGGAGACGTTGTTGAACGTCACGCCGCGATCGGTGCTCACCTGCCATTGCACCGTAGGTGTTGGCGAGCCCGTCGCCGCCGCTATGAAGGTTGCCGTCTGGCCCGCGGTCACCGTCTGATTCGCCGGCTGCATGGTGATCGTGGGGGTCGGGGTCGGAACCTCTAGATTGCCGCTGTCATCCACCGCTCGACTCAGGACGTTCAGAGTTCCGGAATTAGCGGCCGTGAAAACGTAGCTCCAATTTTCGCGACCCGCAGCGGGGTGCCAAGTTGCCCCTCCGTCCACAGAAACCTCAACTCCCCCAACCACGCCCCCGCCGAAGTCTTGCGCCGTCCCGGTAACAGTTACTTGGGAACCCGCAGTTACCGTGGTTCCGGGCGCAGGCGACGTGATAGTTGATGTGGGTGGGATAGTATCCGTGGAAGCAGTTGCTGACACGAGGCCCGCTTGCAGTGTCGCGGGCTGAGCTCCCATGTCTGCGAGAAGATTCACGTTAGCCTGCCGCATGTTGGGATCGGCAGGCAAGCCAGCGTACCCAGCATGATCGGAGTCCACGCCCCACGACCAAAGTATCGTGCCCGCTCCGAAAACCAAGGCTCCGCTCCGAGCCCGGTACAGGGTCAAGTGATGCGTTTCAGTACCATTCGAAAAGTAGTAGCCCGAGGTAGGAGAGAAGTAGAGATACTGTGACACCGCCACAGTAGTGGTCGAGAGCCGTATCAGACCCGCGGGCCTGAACCCATTGTCAACGTCCTCATCCGACTCATATCCGAGCGTACTCTGCGGAAGAGTGGCAACTTGGCCTGGCCCGAGTGTCGCAATGCTGGTGTTCCGCCAGAAGCGCATTCTGCCGTCATCCTGAGGCACGGTGATCGCGTTGTTTTGAGGCGCGCTCACCTGGGACATCACGCCGCTCAATGCGTTTTCCGGATGGCCTCCATCGGCCGGAGGGCTGAAACGCGCGTCCCGCCAAAGGCCCGTCCATGTAGGGGGGTCAGCAGGGTCGATTTTACTTCCATAGGTCCCATTTGTAGATGTCTCCTTGTAGCAGACGAGCGTTCGGTAAGGCGTACTTGTGCCGTCAATGCTCGCTTCCCAGCGGGTTTTCCAGAAGACTTCGTTGCCGCTAAAAAATATCAGACTCACGGGATTGCTGGCGGCGTCCCGGGCAGCTTCCACGTTGGTGCGCTGCCCGCCCGACCAGTATTCGTCATGCCCTACAGACATAAAAACTTTGTGCTGAGTGATCAGAGCGCCGTTACGGTCCGTATCTACGCCGGTGAAATAAGTGGCGTCGTACCCGTTCGCCTCGAGGAACCGAACTATCTCGTATTCAAAGGAGAAGAAATCCAAGTGGGTCGACTGGCCGGCATTGACTGGCCGGTTGTAACTGACTTTGTAAGCGCGGCCGACCGGGTTTCCCGAATAAAAACTGTTCCCGCCGTAGGCATTGTAAGCCTGCCACGTTGGGTCGGACGTTTGCACCAGAATATCGGAATGGCTGGAATCATTGCGTACAACAAAAATTAGGGGACTCGCCTCGCCAGTATCCAGCCGTAGGAGTTTGGCATAATAGATTCCCGACGTGGCAGTGCTCGGTACGGTCCAGGACGCCGAAATCCCCCAGTTGCCGCAGTCTATCAGTCCAGTCGAACTATCTGTCAGACAGGAAGGTTGAATTTGCGGCAGAGAAACCGAGGGCGAGATGGAAGTGACGAACCGACCATCATTTCCCTGATAGTAGCCTAGACGATAGATATCGATACGGTACGAGGCAGCAGGTGTGGAGATTTTGAAGAATATGGTTTGGCCCACGTTCACGCTGATGTCGGTCGTAAAGCCCTGAATATTCGGTGAGCCTGACCCATCAACATACCACTGACTAGCGGGAGTACCTGGCAGACAATTCTCCGCCTCGATGGGGTTTTTCGGTGCCGTGCACGTGGCAAACGCAACCGGAGGCAAGAAGCTAGGGACTAGGAATGCGAGCAGAAGAGTCGGTAGGGCGGGCAGATATCGGCGGGCCAGCATCATGGCGAGGTCCTTTCGTATGCAAAGCCCAAAGAAGAAGGTGCTGAAGCGTTACTTCGCCTGCCTCAACAAAACCTGCTTCTCTCATCCACTTTTCGATTAAGGATAAGACCTGAGTATGGCATCGGGTGTTTATAGTAGTTCGGAGCCTTTTGGGGAATCCCATTCTTGAAGTACTGAAAATCGTTAAGCTGTCGTGCTAACGAAGTCTAAGGAAATCCCTCCGGCAGGTCGAAGCATGACCCGAATCATACTAGAGAGTACATGCCACGCATCAGTCCCGCTTGGGAAGCGCCGAGGAATGAGCATCTTAAGCCGAGAATGCTTCGCACCTTCAGTCATCGACGGAGATATCTCGAGCCAGAATTGAGCATAGCGAAGTCCGCGAATGGTTCCGATTACTGGATTAGCCGCAACCAATTTCAGTAATTCCCCCCATTGACTACGGGATTCCCTTAGGGCTTATGAAGGGTAGAGGGGATTCTAGGTCGGGCACAGCCTGCCCTCTTCTCTTGGGTGGCGCTTTCACCGGCTAACGCGGCCTGTGGGAGCCTGGGGGGGCCGAGGCGTACCTTGATGCCAGTAGTGTCCTGGTGCTCGAAGAGCAGAGAGATGGTTTTGCCGCAGACCAGGCTCACTCCTTTGGCGGCTACCTGATTCAGGTAGGCAAGGGCCGGAGAATCGACATGGCACCTAGATCAGCAGACCCCGGATATTTTGCACTTCCAATTGGCACGAGAGTTGGAACGACATGCCTTCCGAAGCCATTCTCGCATCGGCGGCAACAGGGACGCCTGGCAAGGCTCGCCCTCCGGCGAACCAAGGAGTGGGGCTTCTGCTGATGGACTCTTCGCTGAATCCTATCTCATGTAACGACGAGACGATCCGCATCCTCAGCTATCCAGAAGCACCCCAGCATATAAGGCGCTTGGATGTCTTCCTGAAGGATATGATTCAAGCCCGTCTTCTAAACCCTCGATCCACCCAACACTCACATTTCGTCACGGAGTTTGTATCGGGAAAGAGGCGTTATCGCTGCTGGGCTTTTCATCTGAATCGACATCTAAGAGGTTCTTCACACCCGGCCCTTGAGCTTCTGCTCGAGCGCAGCGCTTCAGGATTGCTTTTTCTTCCTCGAATCGCCCAGCAGTTTAAATTCTCGCGACGCGAGCAACAAGCGGTGGAGCTGCTGTTGCAAGGCCTTTCCAACAAAGAGATTGCGAATCGAATGAACATCAGTCCCAACACGGTGAACACCTTTTTCCGGTTGGTCATGATCAAGATGGGGGTCTGCAGCCGTTCCGGGATACTCGCAAGAATTATCAGAGCCAGCTTCTCGAGCGCCTCCATTTGACCTTTCGGTTCATCGAACCTCAGTTTCAGTAGGCAGACGCTCTTGTCCATGAGATAAGCGTGAGGGCGCTGACTCGTTGACCGAATGCCATGCAACTTTCAATGAGTAGTGCGAAGTCACTCGCGTTGGACGTGGAACATGGACACCACATACTCTGCGTAATTCATTGATTACACAGTAGCTAGAATGGTGGAGGCGGGGGGAGTCGAACCCCCGTCCGAAAAGCGCTACGACACGAAGCCTACATGCTTAGCTCAATTCCGTTTGGTTCGCCCGCCACGCTCAGAATGAGCAAGAAACGCAGCCGGCTAGTCCGATGGTTCTCGCCCGAGCCTTACGGACCGAAAGGCTCAGGCCAGCTCACTGTGTGACGCCTCTGACCGGGCCCATGAGCGAAGCCCGGGGAAGCGGCAACTTAATTAATTAAGCTGCAAGTGCCAAGTTGTTGTTGGCATTTCTAGTTTCCACCAAGTTACGGGCAGGTGGACCCCGGCATGCCTTCGGGTCGCGACAGCTTCCGTCGAAACCGTGTCGCCCCCACAGACTCCTCAATTCTACCACTTGCGCCAAGACGACGTAGATGATGTTGTCAGCTTTCAGGCCGAATGGGCTGCCAGACACCCTGGTCCTAGGCAGAAGGGAGCCCGCTCCGGATACCGGTTCCTGGTTGTTAAGCAACGATTGGGCACAGGGGTACGGGTGGGGCGTTGACTCGCAAGGACGTGGCTCGCAAAATGGCGAGACGGGGTAGTTTGGGCGGAATCCCCGAAAATTGGCATGGCACAGGAACCCAGCGTCGTGGAACAAGCAATCGTACGAGCGCTTCGCGATAACCTTGAGAGCGTCAAGCGCACGGCGGATGAGTTGCATCATGCCGTCAATGATGTGGTATCGGCTTGTGCGAGCAACAAGCCGACGAACGCGCTGCCGTCTTTGCTGCGCGCGCAAGCTTCCGCAGCTTCGCTGGCCGCCACGCTGGAAGTGCTTTCAAGATTTGTGGCTGTATCGATGCAGACGGGGCCGCGGTCGCCCATCGAAGCGCAACTTACCGACCTAGTTGGCAGAGTTGCTCCCGAGCCGCCAGCTGCGCCGCAACGGCCGGCGCCTTCGCAGCCGGTGCCCAAGGCGATCAAGGCAGCGCCTCCGCCGCCTCCACCAGTTGTGGAAGAGCCCGAAGCGCCGGAATTGGAACTGACTGCTGAGCCCGAACCGCTGGAACTCATGGAGCCCACGGCCGCGGCACTGGCCGAGCCCGAACTTGATGGCGATTTCAATGTCGATCGGCTTTCCGCCGAGGAACAAGAATTGCACCGGCGCGCGAATCGGGTCGCGAAAGTTTCGATGCAGGACATCAAGATGCTGCGGCCAGAGCAGGTGCGCCTGGGCCGCCAAAACAAAGATCTTTGCAACCGATTGAAAGACGACATTGAAAAAGCTCATCGAGAATACGACCGCCGTTTTAAACCAATCATGGATCATCCCGTCGATTATTTTTATCGCTGGATGGTGGAAATCCTCGCCGAAGGTGACGCGCAAGCGCTGGGCGAGTACCCCTACGCCACGCCGGCGCGACATCACTAATAGAGCGCACGTAGCTCGTTTTTGTGGCTCGGCAGAAAATGCCGTATTATTGTGTCTAGCTATGTCGCGAACTTTTGTTGCGTTGGTGCTGATAGCCGGCTTGTCATTTGGCGGAACGCTGGACGCGTACGCGCAGTCGTCCACGCATCCGCGCAAATCGAAAAAACCGAAGTCGCCGCCTTGCCGGACAGGATGCAAACCGGATACCTCCGTGCCGCAGGTGGCTTCGGATACGCCGGAAGACGAAGCCGCGCAGAGAGAACTTTCCGACCTCGCCCGCGAACTGCACAACGCGGTACCCGGTGCGTACGCGAAACTTTCGGCCTTTGCGGTCAAGAACACCACGAATGTTTGGGGCGCCCGTGCGGCGCTGGCATTGGGCTACGACGACTATGCGAAGAGCCGCGCCGCGCAGGGTCTCGGCTGGCTATTGAAAGCGCAGAGCGACACGCTGTTGCGCGAATACGCGTTGTATTGGACCGCCCAAGCGGAGCGCGCGATGGGGCGCAACGCGGACGCTTACAAAGTGTTGCAAACTTTCCAGCAAGATTACCCAAACACCGCCATGCGCGAGGCGCTGCTGGAGGCCTTCGCTCCAACAGCTGTGCAGCTCGGACACGCGCAGGAAGCTATCGCTGCGCTGGAGGCCTATTCCGCAACCACGTCAAAGCCCACGCTTCTTTATGAACGCGCCCACGCTTATCAGGCAGCACATCAACTCCCGCGGGCCGCGAAAGACTATCAAGCAGTTTTCTATAAGTACCCGCTTGCAGACGAAGCCAAGCCGGCAGGCTCTGCTTTGACGCAATTGATGCACGCACTGGGGAAGGAGTACGCGTATCCCGGCGTGGAATTGCAGGAGCAACGAGCCCAGGCGTTTTACGACGCGCACAAATGGAAAGAGGCGCGCACGGAGTATGAGAAGTTGCTGACCATGCTGAAGGATCCCGCGAATCCGGCACGGCAGCGAGCGCAGCTTCGCGATGCGGAGTGCCGCGTGCAGTTGAAGGGATCGCCTTCCTTGATCGCCGCGGTGAAGACGCCGGACTTGGAAGTGGATGCTGAACGGCTCTACGCGCTGTCTCAGGCTTACCGCACGGCAAAAAAAGAAGCGGAGATGTTTACGGCGCTGAACACGCTGACGAAAAACTATCCCGAGAGCAAATGGTCCGAAGAAGGCTTGATGGCGGCAGGGAACTACCATTGGGTGGAACTCGATCGCACCAAGGCGGCTATCAACTACCAGCGCGTACTGGATTCTTTTCCAAACGGAAAGAACGCCTTCAATTGCGAATGGCGGATTGCCTGGGTCGCGTATCTGAATCGCCAGCCTGACGCCGATGACCGGCTCACGACATTTTTGTTGAAGTACCCGGCATCTTCCAATTCGGTCGATGCCCTTTATTGGCTTGGACGCAATGCCGAGCGCGCTGGGAATGCGTCGCGCGCGCGCAGTCTTTACACCAAAGCCGTCGAGCGGTTTCCACAGACGTATTTTGGCAATGCGGCGGCAGCGCGGCTCGCCAAACTTGGTCCCGGCGAAGAAAATCCCCCGGAGTTTCTGGAAAAAATTCCGCCGCCGCCCTCGCTTCGTGCGTTTGATGAGCCGATCCCGGTTGCGGCGGCCGATCGCTGGGCGCGAGCGCAGGCGCTGCGCGGCATCGCGTTCGATTCTTCGGCCGAGCAGGAGCTGAAGAACGCGTATTTTGCGACCTCCTCGCCGCGTTTTTTGTTGGAAGCCGCGCAAGCCGCTTTCGATCAAGGCCATTACGGCGCGGGGATGGCTTACGCACGGATCATCGTGCCCAACTTTGATTCTCGCAAAATCAGCGAAGTGCCGGTAGCCGCCTGGAAAGCGCTTTATCCGCTGCCCTATGAAGCAGCGTTGCGCCGCGAGGCCGCCAAAAATGATTTCGATCCCATGTTCGCCGCCGGCCTGATTCGCCAGGAATCGACGTTTCAGGCGGATGCCGTCTCGCGCAAAGACGCCATCGGCTTGATGCAGGTCCTTCCAAAAACGGGAAAGCTCCTCGCCAAGCAGCTCAAGGTCCGCTACACCAAGGACAAACTTTTCGAGCCGGACTACAACATTGAGCTGGGCATGGTTTACATCGCGGGCCTGGTGCGCCAGACGGGTGCTTTTGAATACGCCGCGGCTGCCTATAACGCCGGCGAGGACCGCATCGCTGCCTGGAAATCCGAGCGTAACTACGAGGAGATCCCGGAGCTGGTGGAGTCCATTCCGTTCACGGAAACACGCGAATACGTGCAAGTGGTCTTGCGCAACACGGCGGTCTACCGGATGATTTATGGGTCGCCGAGCGTGGCGCTGCAAGCTTCCACCGGCCACGCGCGCTGAAAGAAAAGTCCGTATACTTTAAACTTTCCTTGTAGGGGGCAGTCCGCTGTGGCGGACGCCGCTACAACTATAAATTGAGTATTTTGAGAAGGTGCAATGACAGCTCCTGATCTCTCCATGGCACAAATCTCGCGGCGCATGCTTTCCGCAAAGGCTGAACAATTCACTGAATCCGTCATCCGTGAAATGACGCGCTTGGCGCTGAAGCACAAGGCGGTCAATCTGTCGCAGGGGTTTCCTGATTTTGCCGCTCCCGAAGAAATCAAGGAAGCCGCGCGCCAGGCGATTTCCGATGACATCAATCAGTACGCCATAACCTGGGGCGCAAAGCCGCTACGCGACGCCATCGTTGAAAAATTCGAGCGCACTCAGGGCGTGAAGTACGATCCCGAACGCGAGATCACCATCTGCTGTGGTTCGACGGAAGCGATGATGTCCGCGATGATGGCGATCATTAATCCCGGCGACGAAATTGTAGTGTTTGAGCCGTTCTATGAGAACTACGGGCCGGATGCCATTTTAAGCGGGGCTACGCCGCGTTTCGTCAAGCTGCGCACTCCGGATTGGTCGTTTGACGAAAAAGAGCTTGCAGCTGCGTTTGGACCGCACACCAAAGCGATTATTCTGAACACGCCGAATAATCCGACAGGCAAAGTGTTTACGCGCACCGAGCTCGAATTTATCCGTGACCTGTGCGTGCGCTGGAATGCCTACTGCATTACCGACGAAATCTACGAACACATTCTGTACGACGGCGCGGAACACATTTCCATGGCGCAAATTGATGGCATGCGTGACCGCACGATCGTCATCAATGGTTTGTCGAAGACCTATAGCGTAACGGGATGGCGAGTCGGATGGGTGCTGGCCCCGCCGGAACCGACGCAGCCGATTCGCAAGGTCCACGATTTCCTGACGGTTGGCGCCGCAGCCCCACTCCAGCAAGCGGGCGCGAGTGCGCTGCACTTTCCGCAGTCCTACTACGATAAGCTCGCCACTTCTTACGCCGCCAAGCGCGAACGGCTGTTGAAAATTCTCGCCGGCGCCGGTTTCACGGTGTTCAAGCCGCGCGGCGCGTACTACATCATGACGGACATCTCACGATTCGCCGATCCCGACCCGGTCCGTTTTAAGGCGGACACCAAAGACGTGCGCTTCGCCAAGTTTCTAGTCGAATCCATCGGCGTTGCCGTTGTCCCTGGTTCCAGCTTTTACAACGATGCGCAGGATGGCGCCTCCCAGGTTCGGTTTACTTTCTGCAAAAGAGAAGAGACCCTCGCGGCCGCTGAGGAGCGCCTGGCGAAACTCCATATCTGACGATTCCTACCCAGAATGCTTCGGCAGTTTCCTGACCTGATGCATTGCCGTGCGCGGGTTTGTAAACTCTGTGCTAGAATCCGGCTCGAGAAACCCAATGGCGACGAAACTCGACCTCATCCCGCACGATACTCGCATGGAAGCCAACGGCGAAGGTGCGGCGTTCGACATCTCCGCAAGCGCCACACGCACGTTTCTGTGCCGCCTCACGGTCACAGAGCAGATTGAACAGGAATCGCTCGATGTGTCGATTTGGGGTTCTGCCGAGGGGACAACCTGGACGAAGAAGCCGCTGCTCAAGCTGCCACAGCAGTTCTACCGCGGCAGCACCAAGATGATTCTCGATCTCTCGCTGCGTCCGGAAACCAAATTCATTCGTGCTGGATGGGAACTAGCTCGCTGGGGCAGGGTAGCCCCGCTGCCCATGTTTGTCGCCGGCTTGGAGCTGGAAGAGATTCCGCCAATGTCACGGGAGACGCCCACGACGAGAATCGCGCTGGCAGCAAAGTAGCGAGCAGAACTGAAACAAATTGAACTCAGAAATATCCCTCGGGGTGGTACCAGGTAAGGTTTTATTGCTAAATTTTAGATAAATTGTACAGTTTTAACCCATTCTCGCGTTTTTTTAGGGGTAGGAGACTGACGGTCGGTTGCCCTGTGGTGGTTAGCCCCCTACCCCGCGAGTGGTCTTGCCTGTATAGACGAGGTGAGGCCCCAAATAGTTTCCTGATCGCATCAAAATAGTTTGTAGGGCATCCCGTGTCCTATTCCCCAACGGATACGGTATCTAAGTATCGAGCGACCGCCGCCTTCCATTTAAACTTTTCCGAGATGGCCGCCTGCAGAGCCTGTGCCGCAACGGGCTCCCCATGGGTCAGATAGGTCTGTTTGGGAGCCGCAGGCAGCGCTGTCAACCAGCGCAGCAGCTCACTCTTCCCCGCATGCGCTGAGAATTGCCCCATTTCCGCGATTTCCGCGCCTACCGGCACATCCTGGCCGTAAAGCTTCAAGGACTTCGCGCCCTCCTGAAGAGCCCGTCCACGTGTGCCCTCGGCCTGGAATCCCGCCAAAATGACGGCATTGCGCGGATCGGGCAGCCGCTGCACCAGATGATGCAGTACCCGGCCGCCGCTTACCATCCCGCTGGCCGAAATGATGATGCATGGTTTCTTGACATTATTGATGGCCTTGGATTCTTCCACCGAGCGGGTCAAATGAAATTCATGCACATTCAGCGGATCGCCTTTGCCGTCGCTGCCTTCCTCATGCACGTAATCCACGTCGTGATCTTCTTTGTATTTCAGATATAAATCCGTCGCACTCAGCGCCATCGGGCTGTCCACATAAACTGGCAAACGAGGAATTCTTTGCTGGTCCTCCAACTGCCGTAGGTAGTACATGAACGTTTGCGTTCGCCCGATGGCAAACGATGGAATCACAATGGAACCACCGCGCTTCGACACGCGATTTACAATTTGAGCGAGTTCTTCCGCGGGATCACCTTGCTGATGTTCGCGGTCACCATAAGTCGATTCGCAGATCAGCACATCGGCGTTTGATGGCGGCGTTGTCGGATCCTTCAGAATCGGCTGGTCGTATCGCCCGATATCACCGGAGAACACCACGACGATCTTCTTGCCGCCCTCGGTGAAGGCCAATTCCAGGCTCGAAGATCCTAGGATGTGTCCCGCGTCATAAGAGGTGACGCGAAACTCGGGACTGATATCGAAGCTGCCGCTGCGTGGCATGCTCTTGATCAGTTTCAAGGTGGGATCCACATCTTCAGGTGTATAGAGCGGCTCGGGATTGGTGTGCCGGCTGTCCTTGTGTATCCGCGCGTGCAGTGTGTCCTCTTGCTGTAGATGGGCAGAGTCCTTCAGCAGGAGAGTCGTGAGTTCAATCGTCGCGGGATTCGCAAAGATCGGCCCGCGATAGCCGGACTTCACCAGCACCGGCAGCCAGCCGGTGTGGTCCAGGTGCGCGTGCGTAAGAACCAGATAGTCGATCGTCTTTGGATCGATGGGCAGGGGCTTGTAATTGCGTTCTTGAAGTTCCTGCGGGCCCTGAAAGATTCCGCAGTCCACCAACAACCGCTTGCCCGCCGCTTCCACTAGATATTTTGAACCGGTAACGGATCCTGCCGCGCCCAGAAAAGTTAGTTTTGCCATAGGCAGTATTCTAGACGAACATTTCCTTCAGACAACCCGTTTCGCAGGAGTTAGAATCCTAGGAGCAACGATGCTTTCCGAGACGAACACAAATCCGGCGAGGTGGATCGCTCTCGCGATATTCGTTCTCTTTTCGCTGGCAATCACTAGTGTTGCGGAGTCCTCACCCCGGGTGGTTCACGTATTTGTCGCGCTGGCCGACAACCAGCACCAAGGCATTGTTCCGGTTCCACCCGCGCTTGGAAATGGGAGCGATGCTCAGCGCAATCTCTATTGGGGTGCCGCGTATGGTGTCAAAACGTTTTTCAAGGCCAGCGAGGAGTGGCAATTGATTTCGTGCGGCCGGGGCCCTAAGGACGTAATTCTGGAGCGCTGTTTATTCAAGAATCGCACTGCAGATGTTTTCCTCGTTGCCGATGCCTACCAGGGTAGCGAGATCAAGTCGGCGGTTACCGACTTTCTTTCCGCCGCCGCCGGCAAAACATCCGAAGAAATCCGCGCCAAAGTGAATTCAGCTGACGTTTCCATCGCTGCTGGAGGCGCGGCAGATTTGCTAGCCTACGTAGGGCATGACGCATTCATGGATTTTCAGATTGCGCCGATCGCTGGAACAAAAGGGAACAAACCGCGCCGCACGATCATCCTTGCCTGCGTCAGCAAAGCTTTCTTCAGTCCGTACATTGGGCAAACCGGCGCCGAATCTTTGTTATGGACGACCGGCCTCATGGCCCCGGAAGCCTATACTTTGAAGGCGGCACTCACTGGCTGGATCGCGAGTGAAGATGACGAAGCGATCCGCCACCGCGCCGCCCAAGCCCACGATAAGTACCAAAAGTGCGGCTCCCGCGCGGCCTTGAGGTTGTTCGCCACGAATTGAAAAAGACTCTAGAACGTGTCGCGCTGGACAGTCTTATTTCCTCGGTCATGGACGGAAACTCCGTGCTCATGTAAAATGAGTATCGTTGTTTCCTTCGGTGGGGCCGTGGCGCAGTTGGGAGCGCGCCTCGATGGCATCGAGGAGGTCGTGGGTTCGAATCCCATCGGCTCCACCAAACTTCTCTTGACTCCCGCTTCCATTTTCGCAAAACGAGTTCTGCTCGGTCTCCTTCTGTTCTTGGTTGTCCTCTACGGAGGTGACTTTCTCTACGTTCGCGTCCGATTACTTCACCCAAAGCCGGCCGAGCCGTTCGAAACGCTTAAAGCTCTGCGCGTCCTCGCCATTCCGGAAAAGAATGGCAAGACTTCCTACGAGGTGGATGCCCAGAACCCGGAGCAGACGGTTACTTGTGTCCACTCACTCTTCCCACATAGCGGATTTTCGCCGTGCTGGTACGTCAAGCCGAGGATCAACCAGCCGATCCCCATGTGATCGTCCTGGTTTCAACAATTGACGTCGCGTAATCGCGAGTCTGAAAGATTATTTCTTTTCGGGTGGAAACTTTGGAGGGATCTCCGCGTAGCCCGGCGCGGCTTGTTTCAAGTTCACATCCACCTGCGCGCTGGCATCGCCAATCGCCCAGCGGATTCCGCCGCCCAGCACGTTCACGAAAAACTCATTTTTCCAATTCTCAGGCCGGTCGCCCATCGCGGTGAAGAACACGCGGCCCTTCCCCTGCATCCGCGCCCAAGTCATCGGATACGGCGCGCGCTGGTAGCACTCGCCCTTCATGCCCTGCGTGTCCAGCGTAAGGATCACGTGCAGATCGGGCGTGAAATCCTTCAGCGAGTACCATTCTTCATTGAAACTGACCGGCGACTTCACGCCCTCCAGCCCCGGAAATTTCGGATCGTTGACGATCAGGTTCGCGTCCTGCAACCGCGGCTCTCGCCCGTGAATGATGAATTCCGCGCCCAGCATTTTCAGGTAAGGATCCTGCTGTTCTCCATGCGCGATGTAGCGATTGGAGAGGTCCGGCGTATCTGGCGGTGTATGAAACGTGTCGCTCGCCGCGTGCACGCCTACAAATCCCATTCCACCTTGTATCGCGTCCAGCAACGCCTGCTTGCCTTTGGCCGACATCGGGGGCTTGCCATCCGTCCCCAGAGTCGTCAGGTCGCCGGTGGTGAAAAACACGACGGCGGCGAAAGAATGGATTCTTTTCTCATCAAAAATGCGCCCGTCCTTGGTCACTTCCACTTTGAATCCGTGCCGGGCGCCCAGGAGATTGACCGTGTCCTCCATGATGCTCGGTTTCCCGTCGACTCGTTTCACAACGGTGTGTTCGAATCCCGACGATTTCGTGAACACCAGCACCGATTTATTCGATTCCCCCATCAGCCGATTGGAAAGCGCAAGCCCCGCCCCCGTCAGCGTTGCGGCTCGAAGAAATTCCCTGCGGTTCGTAAATTCGTTCATGCTATTCCTCTCAGTGATGTCCTTCCGGGTGTTCACAGCCCGGAAAACTTGCAAACACGCGGTCCTCGGTCCAGCCCAGCTCTCGCATTCCCATTTCCGACGAGTAATACGCTCCGCTGATCCAGCCTTTCAAGTTCTCGAAGCGCCCGTGAAGGCCGGAATTTTCTTTCCCAACGTTGCCCGTGGCATCTTCCTTCGCCGGAGTAGCCGCCGCTTCCATCAGCAGCATATTCCGCTGGCGGTTATCAAGGGAAGGGAATCCTTTTCCGAACCGCTTCTGTGACTCCGCCTCAAACGCTGCGAGGGCCGCCACAAACTCTTTTTTGTGCGTGTCCGTATCCACACTTAGCAGCAAGTCAAGAAATCGGTTCACCTGAGCCTTCGTCGAACCCGGCACAATTGCTTCCGCAATCGCGATCAAACTCTCATTCTGCTGCGAATTGAGGAAAACTGGCTTCCAATCCCCGGCCCCCAGTTTTTCCGCTTCTTCGAGCAACGCATCATTTTTCAAAATTTCATGAATTGGATGCGAAGCCGCCACCAGCGGCCAAGCCGCCCCTGCGCCCATGCCCGCAAGGAGCCGCCGCACTATCTCCCGCCGCGTGAGGCGTCCCATCGCTGCGGCCGTTTCATGAATCACTGGTAATACCGTCTTTGTTCCCAAAGCAATGACTCCAGCCTTCCGATTTCGCGCCGATGGTATCATCCACCAACAATCGTTCACAAGAACAACGCGAATCCTTTTCGATTGCTCAATTGACCTGCCTTCGCACCCTTGCTAGCATTCGCTTCGGATTTTCATCCTATGCCTCAACAGAAAGATCATACATTTGACGTTATCGTGGTTGGCTCCGGAGCTTCCGGGGGTTGGGCCTGCAAACGCCTCGCGGAAGCCGGGCTGAAGGTTGCCCTTCTCGAAGCCGGCCGCCCGCAATCCGACAAAAATTTCACCGAGCACAAGCCCGAATTCGAGCTCAAGTATCGCAACAAGGCCCACGAACTCATTCGCAAGACGCGGCCCATCCAGGTCAAATTCGGCGTTTGCAACGAGTATACCTACGACTGGTTCGTCAACGATATCGAGGAGCCTTACACCACTCCCAGCGACAAGCCCTTTAACTGGATGGGCCGCGTGCGCATGACCGGTGGGCGCACCAACGTCTGGGGACGAGTCAGCCTGCGCTTCAGCGACTGGGATTTCAAGTCGGCTTCGCTCGACGGCTATGGTGAAAACTGGCCGCTCGGCTACAAAGACATCGAGCCTTATTACGATCTCGTTGAAAAATATGTTGGCATCAGCGGCAGCGCCGAAGGCCTCGAGCATCTCCCCGACGGCCAGTTTCAGCCGCCCGTTCCGCTCACTTGCCAGGAAACTCTCTTCCGCAATCGCGTCAAGGAAAAGCTCGGCCGCACCGTCATGCCCACGCGGTCCGCGAATCTAACCAAACCTACCAACGGCCGCGGTCCCTGCCATTATTGCGGCCCTTGCGAACGCGGCTGCATGACGCACTCGTATTTCAACTCCGCCTTCACCACCGTAGCCGACGCACTCGCGACCGGAAACTGCACGCTCATCTCCAATGCGATGGCCTACAAAGTCCTCATGGACCCGGAACGCAACCGCGCTCGCGGCATTCTCTACATTGATCGCATCACGCGCCAGCCTCGAGAAATCTACGCCCGTGCCGTGATTCTCTGCGCGCAATCGCAGGAATCTGCCCGTATCTTGCTGAACTCGGCCACGCCGCAGTATTCGAATGGTCTCGCCAATTCCAGCGGCGTCCTCGGCCACTATCTCACCGCGCATGTCCGTAGCGGCGGCGGCAGCGGCGAATTCCCCGCCTTCAACTCCAAGCCTTCTCTCGGCGCACCCGTAAAGCCGCTAGGCATTTACATTGCGCGCTTCCGCAACTTGCCAAATACGCCTCCCTACAAAAAATTTCTCCGCGGCTTCGGCTACGAAGGCGAATCCTCCACCGAATTCAATTGGGACGCACCGGGCTTCGGCGAAGCTTACAAAAAAGCCCTTCTCCAGCCCCGCAACAGCATTCACATTACCGGCTTCGGCGAAGTCCTCCCCCGCTGGGACAATTTCGTTGAGCTCGATCCCAACGTAAAAGACGTCTACGGGATCCCCGTCCTGAAAATTCACATGTCCGACGGCGAAAACGAGCGCGCCATGATCCAGGATATGGGTGACTCCGCCGGAGAAATGCTGGAAGCCGCCGGCGCGAAAAACATTCGCACCCACGCCCACCCATCCGCACCGCGTTGGGCGCTTCACGAAGCCGGCATCGCCCGTATGGGCGCCGACCCGAAAAAATCCGTTCTCAATCAATTCCAGCAAACGCACGACATTAAGAATCTTTTCGTCATGGACGCTTCCGGCTTCACCTCGAACCCCTGCCAGAATCCCACGCTTACCATCATGGCGCTCTGCGTGCGCTCCTGCGACTACCTCATGTCCGAGCTGAAACGCGACGCCCTCTGAAATCCTCAGACTCGCGAAGCGCCCAGAGCCAGACACACCTCTACTCTTCCCGCTCATTCAGCGGTTCATTTCCCGCACGCCCTTATGTTTTTCAATGATTGTTGGCTGGGATCGCAGCGCTACCCAGCTTGACTCTCAACCACCGCGCACGACCGATCTGCCAAGACGGACTATCCGGCCTGCCTCTTCTGTTCCTTCTCCGCCCCATCCAGCCAGAGTTCCAGCACTGCTTGTGATGGAGGAGCGATTTCAATGAACCCCAGCCCTGCCCCCATGTTGGGCTGCGAGTAGATGACCTTCGCCTTGGCTTCAAAGAAAGCTTCTCCCGCGGAGATTTTCACCAGCACCAGCGTATCCTTGGGGAAGGGGTTCATCATGTCCAGGTAGCAGCCGTGGAGGCTCAATTCGCTGACTCGCGAAGCGATGCGCACATCAGCCCTCACCTCGATCAGTTCGGCGCTGGCTATGAACGAATACCTGGGCGTACGGCGTTTCTCTCGATAATCGATGGCAGCCTCCGGTTGGACAACCCTGCCCTCATAATACGACTTTTTGGCCATCACTCCTTAAATCGTACCCAAGCGCTCTTAACCACTTTGAAACCTCTGGCATTACCGCCCTAGCCTTCGCGCTCTCTAAATAACAGGCAACCCCCGGCACGCTCCTCGATTCAGAGTTGAGTAACGAGCTGCCTCCGGGCTCTGCAATTAGGGTGTGAAATGCCGATCGCTTTGTCCCTTGCAATTCTGTTCGCCAGTGAGGTGTCCTCATGAATCGCTGCCTTCGCCGATTCCTCCAGCTTCTCTGTTCCGCTAGCCTGGTTTGGCCGCTGCTTTCGCTCGCGCAAGGTCAGCCTGCGCCACCGGCCAGCTCGGCAAGCCCTCAGGGTGTCAAGGCTGCCAAGACGCGCGACAAGAAACTCATGAAAGAGCTGGGCCTCGATGACACCAACTGGCTCTTGAATGAAGTTCCTGACATCATCACCTCTGAAGAGCGTCGCGCTTTCCTCGAACTTGGCACCGAAGAGGAACGCGATCAATTTAAAGAGATTTTTTGGCGCGACCGAAATCCCGAGCCGGAATCCCCCGTTAATTCAGCCCGGGAAGAGCACTACCGCCGCCTCGCCTACGCCGACGAGCACTTTGCCTCCGGCATCCCCGGCCGCAAAACCGACCGCGGCCACATCTACATTATCTGGGGTCCGCCCGATGAGATCGAGTCCCATCCTACCGGCGGCACGTACGACCGTTCTCCCCAGCAAGGGGGAGGCTCTTCCACCGCCTACGCCTGGGAGTCGTGGCGCTATCGCCATCTCGAAGGCATCGGAGAGAATATCGAGATTGAGTTCGTGGACCCCTCCGGTTCCGGCGAGTACCACATCACGAACGACCCCTGTGAAAAGGACGCTTTGACGCACGTTCCCGGCGCCGGCCCGAGTCTTTCGGAAATCATGGGCCAATCCACCAAAGCTGGCCGCTTCACCAACACTAATGGCACCACCTGCCCAATGCCTATCGGTGGAATGACCGCAAGTAGGGACGAGTTCGACGCCCTTGATCGCTACTTCCGTGTACAGCGTCCGCCGGAGCGCCTGAAAGCTCTCGCCGAACTGGTCAACACTCGCATCGTCCACAACGACATTCACATGGACTATCGCACCGATTTTCTCCGCGTCACCAGCGGCACCGTCCTCGTACCCATCACCGTTCAAATCCCCAATCGCGACCTTAGCTTTCAGTCCAAACAAGGCATTCACTCCGCCGTCCTGAATCTCTACGGCCGCATCACTACGCCCGGTGGCGTGGTCGTTCAGACTTTCGAAGATCTCATCTCCCGCGATTTTCCGGATTCGCTCTTCAAGTCCTCGCTGAATCTCTCTTCTGTCTACCAAAAGTCAGTCCCACTCCGCTCCGGCCTCTACCGCCTCGATCTCGTCGTCAAAGACACCCTCAGCGGCAGTCTCGGCGTTTTCAATACTGCCTTGCGCGTTCCGCACTTCGAAGACGATAAGCTCGACGCAAGTTCCTTGATCCTTGCCGACCAGATCGAAACAGTTCCCTCCAGCCAGACCGGCACAGGCCAATTCGTCTTGAACTCTTACAAAGTTCGCCCACGCCTCAGCCAGGAATTCCTGAGCACTGACAAGCTGGGCATTTTTCTCCAGCTTTACAACTTGAAATTGGACGAGGCTTCGCACAAGACCAGCGTCTCCGTCGCCTATCGCATCACCAAGGACCAGCAGGAAATCTGGCGTATGGTGGAAACTCCCGATCATCTTCATCAAGGCGGCGAGCAGCTTACGATTGAACGCCTCATCCCGGTGGCTTCGCTCGCTCCTGGACGTTACAGCATCGACGTCACTGCCATCGACCTGCTCACCAACGACACTGTCATCCGCGCCGCGCAATTCACCGTAAAAGCTGTGCCAACTTCAAAACCGACTTCAACGTTGCGACCGCCCAATTCTTAACCGCTCGCGCCATGATGGGGCGAATGCCCGACCGCACTCGCGCGGCGGACTTTCCGCTTTCACCGCCTCGCCCTCCACGAACTTTCCTTCGAGGACTTGCTGGCTCTCGAAGATCCCGCCGAGCCTACTGTCCGCCGTTTTCGCGCCCTTTACCAATCGAAATCGGTGTAACATCTCCGCTTCCTGGCGTCCCATTTTTATTCCACGATAAGGAGGGCCATCTCATGTTTCGCAAACTCATCAATACCACTAACGATCCGGCCATTACCGTGCTCCGGCTGATTCTCGGCGTCGTTTTCTTTGCTCACGGCGCGCAAAAAACTCTCGGCTGGTTTGGCGGCTATGGTTTCTCCGGCACCATGGGATTCTTCACCCAACAAGCCCACATCCCCGCCGCGTTAGCTTTCCTGGCCATCTGCGCCGAATTCCTCGGCGGTATCGGCTTGCTCCTCGGACTCCTCGGTCGCGTCGCTGCCTTCGGCATCGCCTGCAATATGGTGGTGGCCATCGCGATGGTCCACCGCCATATCGGTTTTTTTGCCAACTGGTACGGCACGCAGAAGGGTGAAGGCTACGAATATCATCTTCTCGCCATCGCCGTCGCCCTGGCCATCATGATCAAGGGCTCTGGTGCCTTTTCCATTGACCGTGCTCTTTCCAGCTAGCTGCGCGCCGTGAAAATCGGTATTTGCGGCCATCAAAAGAAAGGCGTCGGCCAGCGAAGCGGCCTGTCGACGCGCGTCTCAGGAGAATTCATGCCACGGAGATTGTTCTCAAGCCTTGCAGGCTCTCTCTTGCTCCTGAGTGCCTCCGGTTGTCACTCGAATTCCTCCGCCCTTGCGCCGCCACCTCCAGCCTCTGTGGACGCGGCGCGACTTACGAATGCCAACGCCGATCCCGGCAACTGGATGAGCCACGGCCGCACCTACAACGAACAACGCTTCAGCCCGCTGAAGCAGATCAACGATCAAAACGTCGGCCAGCTCGCCCTCGCCTGGTACGTGGACTTGGACACGCACCGCGGCGAGGAAGCCACTCCCATCGTCGTCGACGGCGTGATGTACTTCACCACCGCCTGGAGCAAAGTCTTCGCCGTGAAAGCCGCCACCGGCGAAAAACTCTGGTCTTACGACCCTACAGTTCCCCCCGAGTGGGCCATCAACGCCTGCTGCGATGTCGTCAATCGCGGCGTCGCTGTCTGGCAGGGCAAAGTTTTCGTCGGCACACTCGATGGCCGCCTCGTTGCGCTCGATGCCGCCACCGGCAAACTCGTTTGGGAAACTCTCACCGTTGATCGCAACTTCCGCTACTCCATCACCGGTGCGCCCCGCGTCGTGAAGGGCAAAGTCCTTATCGGGAATGGTGGATCAGAATACGGTGTGCGCGGCTACATTTCCGCCTACGATGCGGAAACTGGAAAAATGGCCTGGCGCTTCTATACCGTGCCCGGCGATCCTTCCAAACCATTCGAATCTCCCGCGCTAGAAAAAGCCGCAAAAACCTGGACCGGCCAGTGGTGGAAAGTCGGCGGAGGCGGCACTGTCTGGGACTCTATCTCTTACGATTCCGATCTCGATCTCCTCTACTTCGGCGTCGGCAACGGAACTCCCTGGGACCGCCCCGCTCGCAGCCCTCGCGGCGGCGACAATCTCTTCATCTGCTCCGTCGTCGCTCTCAAGCCCGATACCGGCGAATACGTCTGGCATTATCAGGAGACTCCCGGCGATGCCTGGGATTACGATTCCAACCAGTCCATCATTCTCGCCGACCTCACCATCAACAGCTCCCCGCGAAAAGTTTTGCTTCACGCGCCCAAGAACGGTTTCTTCTACGTCTTGGATCGCGCCACCGGCGAATTGCTCTCCGCGAAGCCGTACGCCGCCGTTTCGTGGGCCAACTCTATCGATTTGAAAACTGGTCGCCCCCTCGTCAACGCCGCCGCCATTTACGAAAATCAAAAATCCGGTTCGCCTCTGGCCCCCGGACCGGACGGCGCGCACACTTGGCACTCCATGTCCTTCAGCCCGTTCACCGGCTTGGCCTACATCCCCGTCTCGGATAGCGGCTTCCTTTACAAATCCGCGCAACATCCCCGTCAAAGCGATCTCGCCTATAACGTCGGTATCGATTTCGTGGCTGCTGGCATGCCGCAAAAGCCGGAGATCAAGAAAGCCGTCCTGGACAGCATCAAGGGGCACCTTTCTGCCTGGGATCCCGTGCAACAAAAAGAAATCTGGCGCGTTGATCGCAAGACCCCAACGAACGGCGGACTGCTCTCCACTGCGGGCAATCTGGTTTTTGAAGGGACCGCGCAAGGGAATCTCGAAGCCTTTCGCGCCGACAACGGCCAAAAGCTGTGGTCCGCCGACGCGCAAAGCGGCATCGTCGCCGCCCCCATAACCTACATCGTCAACGGCGAACAATACGTCGCCGTCCTCGCTGGCTGGGGCGGTGTCTTCACTCTCGCCTCTGGTGAAGTCGCTCTCTCCGCTGGGCGCACGCAAAATATCCACCGCCTGCTCGCTTTCAAATTAGGCAGTAAGGCCAGCCTGCCCCCGCTCCCGCCGTTCACACCGCCGCAACTCAAGCCGCCCAAGCCCACCGCCACTGCCGCGGCTGTGCGCAACGGCGAAGCCCTCTTCCAGCATTATTGCTTCACCTGCCACGGCGACGTCGCCGTCAGCGGTGGTGTCCTCCCCGACCTCCGCTATTCCGGCACACTCGAAAACGATCAATGGTTTGAAATCGTTCTGAAAGGCCAGCTAAAACAAGCCGGCATGGTTTCCTTCGACAAGGAACTCTCGCATGACGATGCTGCCGCCATCCGCGCCTACGTCATCTTCCGCGCCAATCAAAGCCTGGCAGAGACCAAGCCTGCTCCAAAATAAATATGCTCTGAATCCTGAAAAGACTCTTTTTTAATTCGGCAGACTGCTACCCGCGCTCAATGCGCCGCCGCCCCGCCCCCAAGAAATCCCGTGACCGCTGCAAGGAATTCTTCCGTCTTCTCAATCGGCGGCACGTGCCCGCACTTGTCAAAGCTGACCATCTTCGCTCCGGCGATTCCCGCTGCGTACCTTTCCCCAGCCGCGATCGGCAACAATTTATCCTGTTTCCCCCACACCACCAGTGTCGGCACCTTGACGCTCCCGAGCCGCTCGTCCAGCCTTTCCTTCTCGCGCGTAGGATTCCCCAGAAAGCTGCGCACCGTGTAACCATCATGCACCGCCAGCTTGTCCGTGAAAATCTTCCGCAGCGCGTCCTCATTCACCCAGCTCGTATCGTAGAAAACCGCTTCCATCACTCCGCGCATCGCCGCCAGGGAACTCGGATTCAAATCCGGGATCGGCGCCTCCTGCTTCAGCCCCGCCGCATCCACCAGCACCAGCTTCTCCACCGGTATCAAGTGCGCGCCGCCGCCAATCTCCGCCACGTAAAGCGCCGCAATCCACCCACCGAGCGATTCGCCCACCAGGCTCGCCTTCTCCACTTTCAATTGCCGCAAAAACTCATTCAGAAAATCCACATACGTCTGAACGCTGTAATCCAGCAGCGGCTTATCCGACTTCCCGAATCCGATCTGGTCCGGCACCAGCAACCGGTATTTCTGCGCCATCGGCTCCAGCACCGATAGCCAATCTTCCTTGCGGCTCCCCAATCCGTGCAGCAGCACGACCACCGGCCCCGACCCCATATCAAAATAATGGATCGATTGTCCGAACACCGTGATCGTTTTGTCCGTCGGCTGCCCCTGCCCAAACGCCGGAACCACAAACACCAATAACAGTAGGATGAGCCCGAATTTCATCTTTCCGCGCATGATCCCTCCTGTTCTTGGGGCCCTCTTTAGCACACCCCCGCCCCGAATACCACTCACGCCCAACGGGAACGCCGATCTCCCGATCGGCGCTTTGGTTAGCTGTCACTTTAGGGCACCCAATCCTGCATGGGAATTTCCGGCCTTCCTGGTGTACCCTCTGGCCCTGCCATGCCAATGACCAAACTCGAAGGCATCTTCCTCTTCCCTCGACAAAAATGCCCTCTGCCGTTCCCTCCGCGAGTGGTGGCACAAACACCAAGACTGATCTCCCGCATCCTCGCTACTTCCATGAAACTCGCCAACAATGTAATTGACATGTGGTCGCTCCATTTGTTTACATTCCCCTCATGACGGCGCGAACCCTCCTTCTGCGCGTATCACTTTCCTGCACTTTGCTCCTCGCAGGTCTTTGCGCGCTCGCCACTCCCAAGGACAAAGAGCCCGCCCCGCGTTTCAACGCCATCACCACCACCGGCGAAAAGTTCACCAACGAAACCATCAAAGGCAAAGTCGTCCTCCTCGAATTCTGGACCACCTGGTGCGGCTTCTGCGCCGACGAAGCCGCCTTCGTCGACAAAATTGGCCACGAGCTCGCCGGCAAAGGCCTCATCCTTCTCGCCATCGATGTCGGCGAATCCAAAAAAACCGTCAAGAAATATCTCGAGCAGCATCCCCGCAACTGCAAACTCGTCATGATGGAAGACACCAATCTCGCCGCCATGTACCAGGCCAACGTCTATCCCATCTACGTGGTCATCGACCGCGACGGCTTCATCGTCGGCACGCAGCGCGGCGCCGGCGGCGAAGACGCCCTCCGCCGCCTCGTCGCCCGCGCCGGCATCGAATCCCCCGACGACGACTCCGACTCCAACTAAACTTTGTTTAGATGAAGCACTCCAGAAAAATCATCGTCCACATCGCCATCAGCGCCGACGGCTTCATCGCCCGTCCCGACGGCGACGTCGCCTGGCTCGACCGTCCTCGCCCCAAAGGCAATTACGGCTATCTCGCCTTTTTCAAATCCGTCGACACCATCCTCTGGGGTTACAAGACCTACGCCAAGGGCCTCGAGATGGGTATGGAGAAGGGAATGAAAGCCGCCGGCTTCGGCCCGCAAATCAGGAACTACGTCTTTTCACGCCACCCGCGCGAGGCCTCACTGCCGGCCTTCGAATTCGTCAACGAGCCCGTCAAACCATTCGCCCAGCGCCTGCGCGCCCAGCCCGGCAAAAATATCTGGATGATGGGAGGCGGCGAAATCATCGCCTCCTTCTTGGACGCCGGCGAAATCGA
>Ga0137403_10002135_pt1 | contig 24293 bp, 19 predicted proteins | sample CZOMad2_1_16fung_FD_122057 | JGI IMG/M metagenome (GOLD analysis project Ga0137403, IMG submission 122057) | Vadose zone soil fungal communities from Angelo Coast Range Reserve, California, USA - CZOMad2_1_16fungal (Hybrid Assembly) | ecosystem: Environmental > Terrestrial > Soil > Vadose zone...
GCCGTCGACATCTCCTGGATGTTCATCAGGATCGAGGCCTCGCCGGCGACGTCGATCACCAGGGACTCCGGGTGCGCCATCTGCGCGCCGATGGCGGCCGGCAGGCCGTAGCCCATGGTGCCGAGGCCGCCGCTGGTCATCCAGCGGTTGGGCTTCTCGAACTTGATGAACTGGGCGGCCCACATCTGGTGCTGGCCGACCTCGGTGGTGATGTAGACGTCCTTGTCCTTGATCGCCGAAAACAGCCGCTGCAGCGCGAACTGCGGCTTGATGATCGAATCGGAATTCTTGTAGTGCAGGCAATCGCGCCCGCGCCAAGCCTCGATCTGCTTCCACCAGGCGTCGAGCGCCTTCACGTTCGGCCGCGCCTGCCTGGCCTTCCAGACCTTGATCAGATCCTCGAGCACGTGGGCGACGTCGCCGACGATCGGCAGGTCCACGCGCACGTTCTTGTTGATCGAGGACGGATCGATGTCGATGTGGATCTTCTTCGAGTTCGGCGCGAAGGCGGCGACCTTGCCGGTGACGCGGTCGTCGAAGCGGGCGCCGATGTTGATCATGAGGTCGCAGTCGTGCATCGCCCAGTTCGACTCGTACATGCCGTGCATGCCGACCATGCCGAGGAACTGCGGGTCGGAGGCCGGGAAGGCGCCGAGGCCCATGAGGGTCAGCGTGCAGGGGAAGCCGGTCAGGCGGATGAGCTGGGTCAGCAGCTGAGCCGCCGCCGGGCCGGAATTGATGACGCCGCCGCCGCAATAGAACAGCGGCCGCTCGGCCTTGGCCATCAGCGCGACGGCCGCTTCGATCGCCTTCGGATCGGCCTTCACCTGCGGATTGTAGGAGCGATGCTTGCCGGCATGGTGGTTGGTGTAGAGGCCCTTGGCCTGCTGCACGTCCTTGGGCAGGTCGACCACCACCGGTCCCGGGCGGCCGCTGCGCGCGACGTAGAACGCCTCATGCATGATGCGCGGCAGGTCGGCCACGTTCTTCACGAGGTAGTTGTGCTTGGTGCAGGGGCGGGTGATGCCGACGGTGTCGGCCTCCTGGAAGGCGTCGTTGCCGATCAGGTGCGTCGGCACCTGGCCGGTGAGGCAGACGATGGGCACGCTGTCCATGAGGGCGTCGGTCAGGCCGGTGACGGCGTTGGTGGCGCCCGGGCCGGAGGTCACCAGCACGACGCCGACCTTGCCGGTCGAGCGGGCATAGCCCTCGGCGGCGTGGACGGCGCCCTGCTCATGGCGGACCAGGATGTGGCGCAGCGAGTTCTGCTTGAAGATCTCGTCATAGATCGGCAGGACGGCGCCGCCGGGATAGCCGAAGATGTGCTCGACGCCCTGGTCGACCAGGGCCCGGAGCACCATCTGCGCGCCGATCATTTCCTGTGTTGCCATGGTTCGCTCTCCTCACCGCACCGGCGACAGCCGCTCCACCCCGCGAGCGGCCGAACGCGGCCGTCGCCCAAACTCCGATATTCGCACCAGCAGAGGCTCTTGTCTTCCGCGCGGGCCGGGTGCCCGCGCCGGCGGAAGCCCGCCCACCGACGCCAGAAACGCAAAGTTAGAGGCTCGCTACCGAGTGGTCAACCAGAATTGCGAATAAAGTTATAGATTTCTTCGGAAATTCTTTCCGAAAATTGCTCGAATGGAACGGTGGGGTTGAGTTGAAGGCCATCCGGCACCTGGTGTCGGAACCAGGTCATCTGGCGCTTGGCATAGCGCCGGGTCGCCTGCTGGGCGGCCGCGATGGCGGCTTCGAGCGAGGTTTCACCGCGGACATGGCCGATCAGCTCGCGCAAACCCAGGGCCTTGAAGGCCGGCAAGCCGGGGTCGAGGGACTGCAGAGCGGCCGCCTCCGCCAGCGCGCCCTGCTCGACCATGGCGCGGAAGCGCGCATCGCAGGCGGCGTAGAGCTGCTCGCGCCCGGGCATCAGGACGAGCGTCAGGAAGCGCAGGCGGTCGTTCGGACCGGGGCCGGCCTGCTGGGCCTGCCAATCGGCGAGCGAGCGGCCCGTCGCCGCCATCACCTCCCAGGCCCGCACCATGCGCTGAGGGTCGCTCGGCCGGATGCGGGCAGCCATCTGGGAATCCCGGCGGGCAAGCTCGGCGTGGAAGGCCGCCTTGCCCAGTTCCGCCAGCCGCTGCCTGGCCGCCTCCCGCACGGCGGCCGGGATCTCCGGAACGGGCGCCAGGCCTTGCAGAAGCGAGCGCAGATAGAGGCCGGTGCCGCCCACGACGATCGGCAGCCGGCCTTCCGCGAGAGCGGCGTCGATCGCGGCCCGCGCCAACGTCGCCCAGTGCGCCGCGCTGCAACGTTCGGTGACCGGCAGGATTCCGTAGAGCCGGTGCGGGAGCGCCGCGCGCACGGCCGTCATGGGCTGGGCCGTCAGGATCGGCAGCTCGCGATAGACCTGCAGGCTGTCGGCATTGATGACGGTACCGCCGAATTCTCGCGCGATCGCGAGCGCCCGCGCCGACTTGCCGCTGGCCGTCGGCCCGCCGAGGATCACGGCACCGGGCTGCATCGGGGAAGCGCACAATTTGTGTCCCCTCTCCCGCGAAGCGGGAGAGGGCTAGGGTGAGGGCGTGTGACTCGGTCCTCTTTGTTCGTGCGACACAGCGCGCATCGATACCGTGAGCCGAAGATGTTCATAGCCGGTTGGGCTCGCGTCCGCGGATACGATGCCTTCGGGCACCGGGTCACACGCCCTCACCCTAACCCTCTCCCGCTCCGCGGGAGAGGGGACACGATCGTAGCGTCTCACCCGATCCTGAGCGCCACCCACTGATAGTCGCCATCCCGGAAGAGCAGCAGGGTGACGACGCGATAGCCGCGGCCCTTGGCCTCGTTGACCCGCGTCTCGACATCGCCCGGCGTGACGACCGCCTGCTGATCGACCTCGACGATGACGTCGCCCTCATGCAGGCCCTTCTCGGCGGCGGCGCTGTTGTCCTCCACCTTCGTCACCACGACGCCCTTGGCATCCGCCGTCAGCGAAAATTTCTGGCGCAGGGAGTCCGAGAGCTCGGAGAGCGTCAGGCCGAGGTCCGCGATCTTGCCCTCCTTCGCCGGCGGCGGGGTCGGCGCAGTGCCGGGCGGCAGCGAGGCCTGCTCGGCCTCTTCGGTGAGCTCGCCCAGCACGACCTGGACCGTCATCTCTTTGCCATCGCGGATGATGACGACATCGACCTTCTTGTTGATCGGCGTCTCCGCCACCATGCGCGGCAAGGTGCGCATGGCGTCGACCTCCTTGCCGTCGAACTTCAGGATGACATCGCGTTGCTTCAGGCCCGCCTTCTCGGCCGGGCTGCCGGGCGTGACGTTGGCGACCAGGGCGCCCTTGGCCTGCGGCAGCTTCAGCCCTTCGGCCAGCTCGGCGTCGACGTTCTGGATGCGCACGCCCAGCCAGCCGCGCCGCGGCTTCCCGAACTCGCGGATCTGCGCGATCACGTTCTTGGCCATGGTCGACGGGATGGCGAAGCCGATGCCGACGCTGCCGCCGTTGTTGTTGGAATAGATCAGCGTGTTCACGCCGATCACCTCGCCGTTCATGTTGAACAGCGGACCGCCGGAATTGCCGCGGTTGATCGAGGCGTCGGTCTGGATGTAGTCGTCATAGGCGCCCTGATCGAGCACGCGGTTGCGGGCCGAGACGATGCCGGCGGTGACCGTGCCGCCGAGGCCGAACGGGTTGCCGATGGCGAGCACCCAGTCGCCGATGCGCAGGGCATCGGAATCGCCCCAGTTCAGCGCGGCAATCGGCTTCGACGGCTCGACCTTGAGCAGCGCCAGGTCGGTCTTCTCGTCGGTGCCGACCAATTTCGCCTTCAGCTCGGTGTCGTCGTGGAACTTGACGGTGATCTCCTCGGCGCCGGAGATGACGTGATTGTTGGTCACGATGTAGCCGGAGGGATCGATGACGAAGCCCGAGCCGAGCGAGGTCATGCGGTGCTGCTGCGGATTGTTCTTCCGCTGACGGTCGAGGAAATCCTTGAAGAACTGGTCGAGATCCTGCTCGCCCGTGGCCTGTTCGTCGCTGACGGTCTGCGTCGTCGAGATATTGACCACGCCCGGCAGCAGCGTCTCCGCCAGGTCGGCAAAGCTGTCGGGGGCCGAGCGCGCCTGGGCGGCCGCCGATCCGAAGGCCAGCGCGGCCAGCGCGAAGAGAGCGATGAGCCAGCGAAGACCGCCGGCGGTGCCCGCCACCGCGCGCGCCGCAGCGGCCGGTGGCCGACGGAAATCTATCGGACGTCGATCCAAGGTCATTCTCCGTTCAAATGTCGCAAGCCAGTCGCCCCACCACGGGGGGCCCACGAGGTTCCATGGCCTACGCCTGACGATGGACGTCCGGGCGCTTCGGTGCAAGTCGCAGACGCGAGTCGGCTGACCACGGAAATGCGGTGATTCTATTGCAGCGCTTCGGGAATCGCCAGCGATTCAGGAGACCGGATCAGGGCCATCGCAGGGCCGTCATACAGGGTCCCCTCTCCCCTTGTGGGAGAGGGACAGGGTGAGGGGACGCGCGCGGCAGCGCGAAGAGATCTCGCTCTGTCTGCTACCTGAAAATACGCAAGTTGACCCGCACTGTCCAAATTCCAGCTGCGTTTGCCGTCAACGAACTCATCGGCGCCTGCCGGCGCCAGACCCCTCACCCTGTCCCTCTCCCACAAGGGGAGAGGGGACTCTGTTGAGCTGCCCTGCGTCTCGTCCCAAAGCAGAATTGCCCGTTCCGGAGCCGGCCGGCCGGCCTCAGGCCGCTTGCGACGCCGCAGCAGGCTCCGGCAGCGGCGCGGCCGTGGCAGCAGGCCCGCGCGGGAGCCAGATCGTGAAGGCCGCGCCCTCGCCGGGCCGGCTATCGGCATCGATCGTCCCGCCGTGGAGCTCGACCAGCTGGCGGACCGTCGGCAGGCCCAGCCCGACGCCGAAGTTCTTGGTCGTGAACAGCGGCTCGAAGATACGCGGCAGAACGTCGGCGGGGATGCCCGGGCCGTTGTCGAGCAGCGTGATCTTCACGTGCGGCCCGGCAACCTCGGTGCGGATGGTGATGCGAGGCTCGTGTCCGTCGGGCGGAACCCAACCGGGAGAGGTCAGCGCCTGCGCGGCATTGTCGACGAGATTGGCGATGATCCGGCGCATGCGCTCCTGATCGAACGGGAGGTCGATGCCGGCCCGGAGATCGCGGTCGACGGCGATGCCCTCCGGCAACGTATGCTCGTCCAGCGTTTCTCCCAGCCACTGGTCGAACGCCGCCGCGACCCGATCCAGTTCCTTATGGCGGACGAAGTCCAGCATTTCCGCGACGATGGTGTCGCAGCGCTGCACGCCCCGCTCGGCCCGCTCGATGGCGCGCCGCACCAGCGGATTTTCCTTGTCGGCGACCGTCTTGCCGATCGTGAACAGCGACGTCCTGATGGCGCCGAGGGGGTTGCGCAGCTCGTGGCTGACCGTGGCCGCGATCTGGCCCATCATGGCAAAGCGCTCCTGGCGGGCGAGCTTGTCCATGGCCTCCCGCAGCTTGCCGTTCGTCTCCTGCAGCGCCAGTTCCGCCTGCTTGCGGTCGGTGACGTCGAAGATCACGCCGTCGACGAAGGTCAGCCGGCCATCGGTGTCGAAGATCGGCATCGCCTTGTCCAGGAACCAGCGGAGCGCGCCCTGCCGATCGACGGCGCGATACTCGATCGCGTAGGGCCGGCGCTCCTCGACCGCCTTGGCGGCGGCCACCCAGGTGTGCTCACGATCCTCGGGATGGATGAGGTCGGCGAACTGCAGCGTCCGGTGCGTCACGAAATCCGCCGGCGTGTAGCCGGTCATCTCCGTGATCGCGTCGCTCATGAACACCGCGGTCCAATCGGCCCGGCAGCGATAGACGGCGCCGGGAATGTTGGAGATCAACGACTGGTGCTCGGCGGCGTGGAACGCCAAGTAGCGGTCGACCAGCACCGCCACGATACCCAGGGCCAGAATGACGATCGTGGCGGCGCCGACGGCCACCGCCATGAAGTATGGGGAGGCAGAAGAGACGGGCGCCCGCAGCGCCATATCGATCGGCGTAAAGGTCGCCGCCGCCATGCCCGTGTAGTGCATCGCGGCAATGGCCGCACCCATGACGAGCGCGGCGGCCAGGCGCGACCACATCCCCTTGATGTTGAAAGCCAGCCACAGCGCCACGGTCGCCGCGGTGACGGCAATGACGACCGACAGTGCGAACAACAGGGGGTCGTAGGCGATCACGGCATTCATCTGCATGGCCATCATGCCGGTGTAATGCATGACGGCGACGCCGACGCCCGTGAAGCCGCCGGCCGCGAGCAGGGCGCCCTGCCGCCGCGGCCAGCGATTGACGACATGGAAGCCGATACCCGCCACGGCCACCGCCGCGACCAGCGATCCGATCGTGATGTCGGCGCTGTAGGCGACCGGCATGCCCAGGCTGAAGGCCAGCATGGCGATGAAATGCATCGACCAGATGCCGCCGCCGAGGGCGACCGCGGCGCCGATCAGCCACGCGGCCCGCCCGCGTCCGCCGGCGGCATTGATGCGGGAAGCCAGATCCAGGGACGCATAGGACGCAAAGACGGCGACCGCGATCGACAGAGCGACCAGGGCGGGATCGTGGGAAGCGTGCAGCATGTCCGAGTGAACCGTGTTTCTTGACCGCCCGTGGGGGCGGCGAGTCGAGAGCGCGGATGACCCACAGCTACTAGCAGGCAGTGGTTAACATTCTGTCAGAACGACAGTTTTCCCAATCTATTGACCTAAAATCGCGCTTTTTCTCCGGCCAGCGCCGCTGCCGCCATTGCCTCGGCCGTCGAACGCTGGCGCGCCGGCAGCAGGGTGAAGGGGCGCCCGGATATCGTCTGATCGGGGTCGCTCGAAAGCGCCGGAAGGCTAGCCGCGCACCAGCCAGACGACGACCACGCCAACCAGCGCTGAAACGAGCCCGCCGAAACGCAGCCTGCGGGCCGGCTGGGTCAGGATCTCCGCGATCAGGCGCTTCAGCATGTCCGGCATCAGCGCGAGCAGCAGGCCCTCGATGACCAGAACCAGTCCGAGGGCCGTGACCAGGTCTGACCAACCCGACGGCGGGATCATGAGGCCTTCAGGAAAGAGGCGCTATGGGCTCGATCCCGTGCTTCCGCCCGCGGCCGCCGGCGGTTGGCTCGCGGTGCCGAAGTAACGGAAGAAATCGCCGGTGGCCGGCCCGACATAGGTCGTGTTGTCGCTGTTGAGGCTGTTGGCCAACGCCTGCATCGAGCGATAGAAGTCGAAGAATTTCGGATCCTGGCCGTAGGCCTGATTGTAGATCTCGGTCGCCCTGCCGTCGCCTTGGCCGCGCAGGATTTCGGCCCGCTGCCGCGCGTCGGCCAGGATCAGGATCCTCTGCTTGTCGGCCTCCGCCGTCATCGTCTGTTTTTCGCGGTTGCCCTCGGCCCGGATCAGGGCAGCCTGCTGCTGGCGTTGCGTCTGCATGCGCGTGAAGATCGCAGCGCTGTTCGCCGCCGGCAGGTCGACGCGCTTCATCCGCACGTCCAGGACCTCGATGCCGAAGCCCTCCTTGTGGGCGCCGAAATTCTTCGCTTCGGCGTCGACGTCCTTCGTTATCTCGCGCATGAGGTCGGCGCGTTCCTTGGTGAGGATGCGGGCCATCTCGACCCCGCCGAGAACACGGCGCATCTGCGACGTGATGATCGGCTGCAAGCGCTGCTCGAGCAGGTCTTCGCTCCGCACGGACTGATAGAAGAGCAGCGGATTCACGATCCGGTAGCGGGCGAAATAGTCCACCACCACGCGCTTCTGGTCGTTGGTCAGCAGCTCCTGCTGCGAGCCCTCGATCGCCAGGACCTGTTTGCTGAGCGTCACCACGTCTTCGACGAAGGGAATCTTGAAGTGGAGTCCGGGGTCGTCGACCTTGCGCACGGGATCGCCGAGGCGGAGCACGAGTGCCCGCTCGGACTGATGCACGGTGAAGATGGATTGCAGCAGGATGATGATGCCGACGACGATCGCGACGAGGATGGCGGCGCCACTGAAGCGGTTCATTGGCTGGCCCCCGCGGTGTTCGGAGTCTCCGGCGACGCCGGCGCCGTCGGCGGCGACTGACGGAGCAGCTGGTCGAGCGGAAGATAGGGCACCGCGCCGGCCCCGACGCTTGGCTCGATCAGGATCTTCCGCATCTTCTGCATGATCGTTTCCATGGTCTCCAGATAGATGCGCCGCTGCGTGATTTCCTTCGCCAGCTTGTACTGGTTGTAGACGGACAGGAAGCGCTGGGCGTCGCCGGTGGCGAGGGCGATCTTCTGCTCCTTGTAGGCCTCCGCGTCCTTGATGGTCTGCTGCGCCTGGCCCTTCGCGCCCTCCGTGACCGTGTTGTAGTATTTCTGCGCCTCGTTGTTCGCCGTCACCCGGTCGGCGCCGGCAGCCTGAACGTCGCGGAACGCGTCGACCACCTGTGTCGGCGGCCCGACGTTCTGCAGCGCGACCTGGGTCACGATGATGCCGGCGCCATAGCTGTCGAGGATCCGCTGGATCAGTTCCTTGCTTTTGTCCTCGATCGCGGCCCGTCCATCCTTCTGCAGGGCATACTCGAACTGCGTCTGGCCGACGATCTCACGCAGGGCGGCCTCGGCGGCGCTCTTGATCGCGATGTCCGGTTCCCTGATGTTGAACAGATACAGGTAGGGATCGCTGATCTGCCACTGCACGTTGGACTGAATCTCGATGATGTTCGCGTCGCCCGTGAGCATCAGACTCTCGGCGAGTTGCGCATCGGTGCCGCCGGAACTGTCGTGCCCGCCGATCTCGACCTTGTTGATGGCGGTCACCTTGGGCTTCTCGACATGGCCGATGGGAGCCGGCACGTTCCAGTGAACGCCCGGTGACTTCTGGTCGTACGCCTTGCCGAAGATGAGGGGGATGCCGACCTCGTCGGGCTGCACGGTGTAGAATCCGGTGACCATCCAGCCGGTGATCACCAGGAGGGCAATGATGGCGATACCGCGGCCGCTGCCGAAGCCGCCGGGGATGTAGCTCTTCATGCGATCCTGGCTGCGGCGCAGCAGCTCTTCCAGATCGGGCGGACGCTGTCCCGAAGGGCCACGGCCCCAGGGTCCTCCCCCGCCGCTACCGCCGCCGCCCCAAGGGCCGCCGCCCCCACTTTGATTCTGCCAAGGCATCTGTCGGAAGACCTTTCGTGAGGTGAAGCCCGCGCGAGGCTTTCCAATAGGAAGCGCGCGCCTTATATGACAGCCGACCGCCCCGGGCAACCGACGGGCGGGTCAGCTAGAATCTTGTAGCATATCCCGGGTTTTCAAGCATGGCCTCGATCGGCGCCGTTAATGAACAGCAGATCCGCGACGCGCTGCGCCGGATCGCCGACCCGGATCGCCAGAAAGACATCGTCAGCCTCGGCATGGTATCGGGCCTGACCGTCAAGGACGGCCACGTCGCCTTTGCCATCGAGGTGGAGCCCGAGCGCGGGCCGCGCCTGGAGCCGCTCCGCAAGGCGGCCGAAAAGGCCGTCTTCGATCTGCCGGGCGTGCTCTCCGTGACCGCCGTGCTGACCGCCCACCGCGGCCCCCCGGGCCAGGCTGCGGCGGCCCCGGCGGGGGCACCCGCCGGCCGCGCCGGCAAGATCCTCGTTCCCAGCGTGCGCTCGATCGTGGCCGTCGCCAGTGGCAAGGGCGGGGTCGGCAAATCGACCACGGCCACGAACCTGGCGGTGGCGCTGGCCACCCAGGGCCACCGCGTCGGCATGCTCGATGCCGACATCTACGGCCCGTCGCAGCCGCGCATGATGGGCCTCGCCGGTCGCCGCCCGCAGGCGCGCGACGACAAGACCCTCATCCCGCTGCAGAGTTACGGCGTCAAATGCATGTCGATCGGCTTCATGGTGGCCGAGGACTCGCCGATGATCTGGCGCGGGCCGATGGTGACGGGCGCCATCGAACAGATGCTGCGCGACGTCGAGTGGGGCGAGCTCGACATCCTCGTCTGCGACCTGCCGCCGGGCACCGGCGACGCCCAGCTCACCATGGCGCAGAAAGTGCCGCTGACCGGGGCCGTCATCGTCTCGACCCCGCAGGACATCGCCCTGCTCGACGCCCGCAAGGGGCTGAACATGTTCCGCAAGGTCGACGTGCCCGTGCTCGGCATCATCGAGAACATGAGTTATTTCCTATGTCCCCATTGCGGCGAGCGCAGCGACATCTTCAGCCACGGCGGCGCCCGCCGCGAGGCCGAGCGCCTGGGCAGCGATTTCCTTGGCGAGGTGCCGCTCGACATGGCCATCCGCGAGACCTCCGACGACGGTCGCCCGATCGTGGTCGCCCAGCCCGACAGCCCGCACGCCAAGACCTATCAGACCATCGCCGCGCGCGTGTGGGACAAGGTCGCTGCCCTGCTCGGCGATAGCAGGCGCCAGCCGCCGCGCATCGTCATCCAGTAGCGCGACACACGCTCGCGGCACATCCGCCGCAAGACCATCCTGCGTCCTTCGACAGGCTCAGGATGAGGGGCGTTGTTGGTGGCACAAAGGAATAACCTCATCCTGAGCCTGTCGAAGGACGCACATCGCCGATCCCAATCTCCTCCAAGCTGTCCCTCGTCAGGCCGACACGTGCCCCAGCTTCTCGGGATTGCGCACGCGGGCTGAAAATCATCATCGTTCCGATCGCCAACTGCAGAAGCCCGACTATCCAAAGCATCGCCTTGCGCATCGATGATCTCCTTCCCTCCGACAAGACGAGAGGGCGGGCATTGGTGTGACATGGCCGCGCAAAAAAGAGGGACGCGATTTCTCAGCGGTAACCGGGCTGGTTTTGCGCTGCAGCAGCGCGCTAATTCTTGCGCACCGGCGCGGCGGAAAATAACATGGGGTAAGCGCGGGGTCCGCGCTCAGCATATTTTCAGTATCATTCGACCCTGTGGCTCACCATTTAGCGAGGTTACGCCCCATGGCAATCAAGCTCACAGTCAACAATACGGCGTACGAGGTCGATGTCCCCGCGGAGATGCCCCTGCTGTGGGTGATCCGCGACGTGATCGGCCTCACCGGCACGAAATACGGCTGCGGCGTCGCGCAATGCGGCGCCTGCACGGTGCATATCGACGGCGCCGCCGTGCGCTCCTGCATCACGTCCGTCGGCGATGTCGCCGGCGCGGTCACGACCATCGAGGGCCTCAGTGCCAACGGCGATCATCCGATCCAGGCGGCCTGGACCAAGCACAACGTGCCCCAATGCGGCTACTGCCAGAGCGGCCAGATGATGAATGCCGCCGCCTTCATCAAGGAGAAGCCGCACCCGACCGATGCCGACATCGATGCCGCCATGGACGGCAACATCTGCCGCTGCGGCACCTATGGGCGCATTCGAGCAGCCATCAAAGACGCCGCGGAGAATATCTGATGAACGCCATCATCAATTGCAGCCGCCGGTCGGCCTTGAAGGCCATCGGCGCTGCGGGCGGCCTGGTGCTGGGCACCCGGCTGATCCCGGGAACATTCAAGTTCGCATCGGCGGCCGGCGAGACCACGCTGGCTCCGAGCGTGTTCGTCGCCATCGCCAAGGACGGCACGGTGACGCTCTTCGCCCACCGCTCGGAGATGGGCCAGGGCATCCGCACCGGCCTGACGATGCTCCTCGCCGACGAGCTGGAAGCCGACTGGGCGCGCGTGAAGGTCGAGCAGGCCGACGGCGATGAGAAGTACGGCGACCAGTACACCGACGGCTCGCGCAGCATCGTGAAGAACTACCAGCGCCTGCGCGAGTTCGGCGCCACGGCGCGCCTGCTGCTCGAGCAGGCCGCCGCCAAGCAGCTCGGCGTCGACGTCAGCGAGGTCAAGGCGCAGAACCACAAGGTCGTGCACGCCGCGAGCGGCAAGTCGCTCGACTATGGCGAGCTGGTGGAAACCGCGGCCGCCCTGCCGGTGCCCGACGTGAAGACGGTGAAGCTGAAGGACCCCAAGGACTTCCGCTATATCGGCAAGGAGGTGCCGATCGTCGACCTGCCGAACATGATGGTCGGGGCCGCCAAGTACACGATCGACATCCAACTGCCCGGCATGAAGTACGCCTCGGTCGAGCGCTGTCCGGTCGTACTCGGCAAGTTCGCGTCGTACGACGCCAGCGAGACCTTGAAGGTGCCGGGCGTCGAGAAGGTAGTGGAGATCCCCCCGCCGACCAAACCCGTGATGTTCAAGCCGCTGGGCGGCATCGCCGTGGTCGCCACCAACAGCTGGGCGGCGATGGAAGGCCGCCGCAAGCTCAAGGTCCAATGGGACCTCGGCGAGAACGCGACCTACGACACGGACGCCGCGCGCAAAGACATGGAGGCGACCGCCAGCAAGCCGGGCGACCGCTTCCGCAGCAGCGGCGACGCCGAGACTGCGCTCGCCGCCGGCGGCAAGACGCTGGAGGCGACCTACTACACGCCGCACTTCGTGCATGCACCCATGGAGCCCCCGGGCGCGGTGGCCGACGTCAAGGGCGACAAGGTCGAGGTGTGGTCGTCGACCCAGGACGGCCAGGCCGCGCAAGCGGTGGTGGCGGAGGCTCTTGGCATCGACAAGGCCAACGTCACCTCGCACGTGCCGCTCCTGGGCGGCGCCTTCGGCCGCAAGTCGAAGCCCGACTTCGCCGCCGAGGCGGCGCTGATTTCGCGCGCGGTCGGCGCCCCCGTGAAGGTGACGTGGATGCGCGAGGACGACATCAAGCACGGCTACTACCACTCCTCGAGCGTGCAATATGTGAAGGCGACCACCGACGATCGCGGCAAGGCCACGGCCTGGCTGCATCGCTCGGTCTTCCCGCCGATCACCTCGATCTTCACGGCCGACGCCGCCAAGCCGGATTCCTGGGAGCTCGATTTCGGGCTGTCGGACCTGCCCTACGACATCCCGAACATCGCGCTCGAGAACGGCCCGGCACCGGCACACGTCCGCATCGGCTGGATGCGCTCGGTGCAGAACGTCTTCCACGCCTTCGCCATCAGCTCGTTCGCCGACGAACTGGCGCATGCGGCCGGCCGCGATCCGGTCGAATACCTGCTGGACCTGATCGGGCCGGCTCGCAAGATCGATCTCGCCGCCAGCGGCGTGAAGCAATACTTCAACTACAGCAGCCCGATCGACGTCTACCCGATCGACACGGGACGGCTGACCAATGTGATCAAGGTCGTCGCGGAGAAGGCGGGCTGGGGCAAGCAGCTGCCGAAGGGCCAGGGCCTCGGCATCGCCGCGCACCGGGCCTTCCTCACCTATGTGGCGACGGTCGTCCACGTCGACGTCAGCAAGGACGGCAAAGTTGTCGCCATCCCGCGCCTCGACATGGCCGTCGATGCCGGGACTGTGATCAACCCCGACCGGGTGCGGGCGCAGATGGAGGGCGCCAACATCTACGGCATGAGTTCGGCCCGCTTCGGCGAGATCACCGCCAAGGACGGGCGGATCCAGCAGGGCAACTTCGACGACTACCTGGTCGCCCGCATCGGCGACGCCCCGCGCGAGGTCCATGTGCATCTGGTGGAGAGCACGGCGCCGCCGGCCGGCGTCGGCGAGCCGGGCGTGCCGCCCTTCGCGCCGGCACTCTGCAACGCCATCTTCGCGGCGACGGGCAAGCGCGTGCGCAGCCTGCCGATCTCGAAGCACGACCTGTCCTGGACGTGACGACAGACAGCAGCCGGGACTGACATAGAGGGGCGGGATCAACACCCGCCTCTCTTTTCTTACAACAGGAGGACAAGCGATGCTGAAATCCTCTACAGCCGTCGGGCACCTGTCGCGGCACAACCGCAGGCGCAACATCCCAAAGATGGTGCAGGCGCTCGCCCTTGGCGCGGCGTTGGCATTCACAAGCGGTGCGGCGAGCGCCGAGGATTGGGTCGGGACGTGGACCGCGAGCGTGCAGCCGGTCTGGGACGCGGACTTCCCGGTGCCCACGAACATCCCGCGTTCTCTGTGGAATCAAACGATACGCCAGACGGTGCCGGCGAGCATCGGCGGCAAGCGCGTCCGCATCGTGCTGACCAACGAGTACGGCTCGCGGCCGCTCGTCATCGGCGCGGCGCATGTCGCGCTCGCGGACAAGGGGCCGGCGATCCTGGCGGGCAGCGATCGTCCCCTGACGTTCGGCGGCAAGGCCTCGTTCGAGCTGCCGCCCGGCGCGCCGGCGATCAGCGACCCCGTGGACCTGGACGTGCCCGCACTCGCCAACATCTCGATCAGCCTGTTTCTGCCGCAGGTCTCGCCGACGACGTCCATGCACTGGGACGGTCACGAGACCGCCTTCATCGTCAAGGGCGACCAGACCGGCGAGGCGGACTTCAAGTCCGACTCGACCATCGTCTCGCGGCTCTTCGTGAGCGAAGTCATGGTCGATGCCGCGCCCGGCGTGCGCGCCGTCGTGGCGTTCGGCGATTCGATCACGGACGGCGACGGCTCCACCGTCGACGGCAACGACCGCTGGCCGAATGTGCTCGCCGCCCGCCTGGTAAAGACCGGCGGCGCCCCGGTCGCCGTCCTCAACCAGGGGATTTCCGGCGCCAAGGTGCTGAGCGACCGCATGGGCGTCAACGCGCTGGCGCGTTTCGACCGCGACGTGCTGAGCGAGCCCCATGCCGACACCGTGACCCTGATGATGGGCATCAACGACATCGGCTGGCCCGGCTGCGCCCTCGCGCCGGCCGAGAGCGAGCCCACCGCGGAGCAGATCATCGATGGGTACAAGCAGCTGATCGCGCGCGCCCACGCCCACGACATGCGCATCATCGGCGTCACGCTGACGCCGTTCGAGGACGCCTTCAAGGGCACCCCCTTCGAAGGCTACTATACGACGGCCAAGGAGAAGCTGCGGGTGGCCGTCAACGACTGGATCCGCACCGGCGGCGCCTTCGACAACGTCATCGATTTCGATGCCGTCGTGCGCGATCCGCAGCATCCGGCGCGGATTCTTCCAACCTACGACAAGGGCGATCACCTGCACCCCAACGCGGCCGGCTACAAGGCGATGGCGGAGTCGGTCGATCTCGGACTGCTGATCGGCAAATGACGAGGTTGGCAGAGCCCGGTAGCGACTGACCCGCTCTCCCTTCCATGTCACCCCCGCGAAAGCGCTGCGGTGTGCACACATCCTCTTGCGAGTGACGCGCGACGTTTCAACGGAGTCCCCTCTCCCCTTGTGGGAGAGGGACAGGGTGAGGGGTCCGGCGCCGGCAGGCGCCGATGAGTCCGTTGCAAGCAAGCGCAGCCGGAGTTCGAACAGGCGTGTCAACCTGCGCATCGCACGGTGCGATCTGAGCAAGTTTGTTTCGCGCTGCCGCGCGAGTCCCCTCACCCTGTCCCTCTCCCACAAAGGGAGAGGGGACTCTGTAGGACGGCCCTGCGTCGGCACGGATTTCTGTAGCGCGAAAGCGGGGTCCAGGGCGAGCGACGCATCTGTTGCCCTGGATTCCCGCTTTCGCGGGAATGACACGGAATGAATGAAGGGTCAGAGCCTTCGAAGCCTCACCGCACCAGCGTCACGCCGTAAAGAACTCCAGGAACGCCGCCAGGGTCTCCTCCGGCGCTTCTTCCGGCAGGTAGTGGCCGCAATCGAACGCGCGTCCCCGTACGTCGTCGGCCCAATCGCGCCACACCGCGAGCACGTCATACGCTTGATGGATCGGATTGCGCCCAGCCCACAAGGCCAGTAGCGGGCAGGCGATGCGGCGGCCAGCCATGCGGTCCGCCTCATCCATCTGATAGTCGGTGGTGGCGCCGGCGCGGTAGTCCTCGCAGATGGCGTGGCGGGTGTCGGGATTGCGGAAGCAGCGGAGATATTCGGCGAGCGCCTCCGGATCGAAGAGATGGCGGCGGCCGCGCAGGCAATACCAGTCGGGATCGGCGCCGATCATCTGTTCGGGCAAGGGATATGGCTGGGCCAGGAAGAACCAATGCCAATAGGCGAGAGCGAAGCGCATGTCGGCGCGCCGGAAATGCTCGCCGGTCGGGATGATATCGAGCACCGCCAGCTTCGCCACGGCCTCCGGATGATCGAGCGCCATGCGATAGGCGCAGCGGCCGCCGCGGTCGTGGCCGGCGACGAAGAAGCGCTCGAACCCCAGCTGCCGCATTACCGCGATCTGGTCGCGGGCCATGGCGCGCTTGGAGTGCGGCGCATGATCGGGCGCATCGGCGGGCTTCGAGCTGTCGCCGTAGCCGCGCAGATCCGCGGCGACGACGGTGAAGCGCTCCGCCAGCCGCGGCGCCACCTTGTGCCACATGACGTGGGTCTGGGGATTGCCGTGCAAGAGGAGAAGCGGCGGACCGCTGCCGCCCTGGCGCAGGCGGATCGTCGCCTCGCCGGTGTCGATGGTCGAGAGGCGGAAGCCTTCGAACATGTCAGTGATAGCCGTCGCCTTCGCGCACGCGGCCGCGGAAGACGTAGTAGTTCCAGACGGTGTAGCCGAGGATGATCGGCAAGATCGGGACCAGCCCGATCAGCAGGAAGCTCTGGGTTTCCGGCGGCGAGGCGGCGTGCCAGATCGTGATGTCCGGCGGAATGATGTAGGGGAAGAAGCTGACCGCGATGCCCGTGTAGGCCAGGACGAAGAGCGCGGCCGTGAGGGCGAAGGGCAGATAGACGCGGCGCAGGCGGAGCGCGCGATAGAGCGCGACGACAACCGCCGCCGTGACGATCGGCACCGGCGAGAACATGAGGATGTTGGGCCAGTCGAACCAGCGGGCCGCCACCGCGGGGTTCTGCAGCGGCGTCCACAGGCTGACGACCAGGATGAAGCCGGCGACCGTGACGAGCGCGCGCTCGGCCTGGCCGTAGGCCCAGTCCAGCAGCTCGCCCTCCGTCTTCATGATGAGCCAGCCGCAGGCGAGCAGCAGGTAGCCGGCGATGAGGGCGAAGGCGGTCAGGATGGAGAACGGCGTCAGCCAGTCGAAGGCGCCGCCGGCATAGTGCCGGTCCACCACCGCGAAACCCTGGATGAAGGCGCCGAGCGCGAGGCCCTGCATGGCCGTCGCCAGCAGCGAGCCGCCGGCGAAGGCCCAGTCCCACAGGAAGCGCGAGGTATCCGCCTTGAAGCGGAACTCGAAGGCGACGCCGCGCAGGATGAGGCCGATGAGCATGAGAACGAGCGGCAGATAGAGCGCCGGCAGGATCACCGCATAGGCCAGCGGGAAGGCCGCGAAGAGCGCGGCGCCGCCGAGCACCAGCCAGGTCTCGTTGCCGTCCCACACCGGCGCCACGCTGCGCATCATCGTGTCGCGCGCCGCATGCGAGGGCGCCGCCAGGAACAGCAGGCCGAGGCCGAGATCGAAGCCGTCCAGCAGCACATAGACGAAGATTCCGAAGGCGATGACGACGGCCCATACCAGCGGAAGAATGATGACGAGATAGTCCTGCATCGTCAGTCCCCATAGTCCGCGGCCGCCATCGGCCGCCGCGGCGCCATCGGCTCCGGTTCCGGCAGGCTGCCGGCCGAGCCCTGCCGGATCACCTTGGCGATGTAGTAGAGGCCGGCGCCGAAGATCACGCCATAGACGAGCACGAACAGGATGAGCGAGGCGGCGACGCTGCCGCCGGGCACCGGCGACACCGCGTCCGACGTGCGCACCAGGCCGTAGACGACCCAGGGCTGGCGCCCGACTTCGGCCGTCACCCATCCCGCGATGACGGCGACGAAGCCGAGCGGCGAGCACAGCACCAGCAGGCGCAGGAACCAGCGGCTGTCGAACAGGCGCTTGCGCAGGAAGAGCCAGGCGCTCAGCGCGGCCACCAGGATCATGAGCATGCCGACGCCGACCATGAGGCGGAACGACCAGAACACGATCGGCGCGTAGGGCCGATCCTGGGGCGCGAAGGCCTTCAGGCCGGTGATCTCGCCGTCCCAGCTGTGGGTCAGGATGAGGCTGCCGATCCTGGGGATCGCCAGCTCGAAGTGGTTGATCTCTCGCGCCATGTCCGGCCATGCCACCAGGATGAGCGGCGCACCCCGCTGCGTCTCCCAATGCCCTTCCATCGCGGCCAGCTTGGCCGGCTGATGGTCGCGTACATTGAGGCCGTGCATGTCGCCGAGGACGATCTGGAGCGGCGCCAGCCACACGATGATGCTGACCGCCATGCCGACCATGATGCGGCCATGGTCGGCGCGGCGGCCGCTAAGCAGGTACCAGGCGCCGATGCCGCCGACGACGAACGCCGTCGTCAGGAACGCCGCCGCGACCATGTGCATGAACCGATAGGGGAAGGACGGGTTGAAGACGATCGCCGTCCAGTCGATGGGATGGAACACGCCGTCCTGCAGGACGTAGCCCTGGGGCGTCTGCATCCAGCTGTTGGCGGAGAGTATCCAGAAGGCGGAGATCAGCGTGCCCAGCGCGACGATACAGGCCGACAGCACATGCACGGGGCGCGGCACGCGATCGCGCCCCCACAGCATGACGCCGATGAAGCCCGCCTCCAGGAAGAAGGCCGTCAGCACCTCATAGCTGAGCAGCGGCCCCAGGATGTTGCCGGCGCGCTCCGACAGCACGCTCCAGTTGGTGCCGAACTCGTAGGACAGCACGATGCCGGAGACCACGCCCATGCCGAAGGAGACGGCGAACACCTTGGTCCAGAGCCGGCTGATCTCGCCATAGATGGCGCGGTCGCGCAGCCACCACAGCAGTTCCAGCACCGCCAGCCACGCCGCCAGCCCGATCGTGAAGGCCGGAAACAGGATGTGGAAGGAGATCGTGAACCCGAACTGGATGCGGGACAGCAGAACGGGATCCAGCGCTTCCATCGGCACCCTCGTTGCTGACACGCAGGCCGAGATTCTCGATGCGCAAGCACCGAGTCACACACCCTCACCCTAACCCTCTCCCGCTTCGCGGGCGAGGGGACACCGGCGGAGCGGCTTCTCGATCGAGTCCCCTCTACCGCGAAGCGGGAGAGGGTTAGGGTGAGGGCGTTGTACTCGGTGCCGGCACGCAGGTTCAGTACAGGCCGGTCTTGTAGTTCTCTTCGATGTCCGCGTCGACGTCCAACACCTCTTTCGCCGTCGGCGGCTTTTCCGGCGGCGCGGTCTGCTCCAGGATCATCTTGGCGAGACTCGGCATCGCCTTGCGCTCCACCCGGCTGTCGGCGTCCCACAGGCGCGAGCGCTTGAGCGCCTTGGCGCAGTGCAGGAAGGCCTCGTCGACGGCGACGCGGATGGCGACCTTCGGCGCCTTGCCGTTGACCGCCGCGCGCTCCAGCACCGCGGGATCGCTGACGATCGTGGCGCGCCCGTTCACGCGCAGCGTGTCCTCGAAGCCCGGGATGAAGAACAGCAGCCCGACATTGGGGTTCGCCATGATGTTGGTCATGGTATCCAACCGGTTGTTGCCGGGCCGATCGGGGATGATGAGCGTGTGATCGTCGAGCACCTGCACGAAGCCGGCGGGATCGCCGCGCGGGCTGACATCGGACTTGCCGTCGGCGTCGGCGGTGCCGATGCAGAGGAACGGCGAGCGCGCGATGAAGGCGCGGCAATGGCGGTCGAGCTTGCCGAGCTGCTTCCGGACCGCCAGGTCCATCGGCGTGCCCATGATGCCGCGCAACGCGCCCTCGCTCGGCACCGCGCAGATGTCGCTGTCATCGTCCGTCATCGTCGCTTCCCTTCCCCACTGCCGTAGGGGCGACCGGCAGGTCGCCCGTCTCTCCGCGCCACCGCTCGGGCGACCTGCCGGTCGCCCCTACACCGACCCCTTGCGCTCCAGCACCGCCATCAACTCCAGCCACTCGCGCTTTCCAAGACCGCTCGAATTCTCCGTCACTTTCTCGCCGGCCAGCATGCGCTTCACCACTGCGAACGCGTTGGCGGAGAGCGTGACGGCGTTGAGACGATGCTGAATGAAGGCTTCGTAGGTGATCGGCAGCCAGCGCTTGACGACGTCGAGCATAGCCTCCGCGTAGACGCGGATTTCGTATTGCGCGTGTGGATCGGCGCGCAGCGAGAGGAAATGCAACAAGTTGTGCAGGTCGACCTTCCAGTACCATTGGGTATAGATGTTCGCCGGCAGCACCATCCGCGCGAGCTCACGCGCGAGGCCGTGGCGTCCGGGGTCCAGGACCTTGCCCTGCGCATCAACATTGAGGAGCTTCTGGTAGATCGTGTACTCGCGCGTGGACTCTGCCTTGATCCATTCCAGCACGTCCTCGGCTTCTACGTCCGTCAGCAATGTGTCGCGTCCCTGGCGGTTGCTCTTGGATTGAGCGGCCAACTCGGCAAGCGCGACCGGCGGCGGCGGACCGAAGAGATCGTGCTGGCCGCGTTCCTCCAATTGCTTCTCGATTCTCTTCTCGATCAGATGCCGGTCGAGGTAGCGGCGGTCCGGCACGTAGAACTCGCGGTCCAGGATCGAGTAGCGCGCGGAATACTCGTTCACGTTGGCCGTGCGATGCCGGATCCACTGGCGCGCCACGAAGATCGGCAGCTTCACGTGGAACTTGATCTCGCACATCTCGAAGGGCGTGGTGTGGCGGTGGCGCAGCAGGTAGTTGATGAGGCCGCGGTCCTCGCTCACCTTCTTGGTGCCCTTGCCGTAGGAGACGCGCGCCGCCTGCACGATCGCGGCGTCATCGCCCATGTAGTCGATGACGCGCACGAAGCCGTGGTCGAGCACCGGGATCGCCTTGTAGAGAATCTCCTCGAGCGCGGGCACGGTGGCGCGACGCGTCGGCTGGGTCGCATCGGCGAGGGCGTCGACCTCGGCTTGCTGTTCGGCGGAAAGCGGCATCGAAATTCCCGGCGGTCCCGAATCGAAGATGGTGAATCGGAGATTAACGGCTCGACCGCGGCGACTCCAGGGAGCTTCTTGCCCCTTTCGATTCCCCCGCCGGAGACCTATATATATGTCGTCGGGCAACCGACTATGGCGATAAACGCCATGTGGAATAAGCGCAGCGGACCCGGGGGCAGTACCCGGCGCCTCCACCAGCTTCGCCCTCCGAAGCGCTCTTGCGCGAAGGAGGGTTCCCACGGGGGCGAAACAGGATCGACGCGCGTGGTAAAGGCATGGTTTTTGCTCGGCATGGTTCCGCCGTTATCGGGCCAATCACTAAGTGCCAACGATAACCGTATGGTACTCGCTGCCTAACATTGTTAGGTAAGCGCGGTCCGGGGGGCACCGGGCAACAGAAGCCCCCCAACTTGACTGAACCGTATGACGCCCGGCCGACCGACAAGGCCACACCACAAGGGCGCAGCAGGGGCGACGCGAGACGAATGGGACAGAACCGGCTCGACTACGAGAAACTCTGTGCCGACGCCCTGCGCGGCGTGGTGCGGCGCGCGCTCTTGCACGTGGCCGACAAGGGCCTGCCGCCCGGCAACCACTTCCTGATCACCTTCAAGACCGATCATCCCGGCGTCGCCATGCCGGACTATCTGCGCGAGCGCTATCCCGACACCATCTCGGTGATGCTGCAGTACGAGTTCTGGAACCTGGAGGTCGAGGAGGAGAGCTTCTCCGTCAGCTTGAGCTTCAGCGAGGTGCGCGAGCATCTCACGATTCCGTTCCTCGCCGTCACCGCCTTCGTCGATCCCTTCGCCAAGTTCCAGCTGAAGTTCGAGGCGCAGGTCGAGGGCGATGCGGCGGCATCCGTCAGGCGCGACAAGCAGCCAACGCAGCTGAAGCCGGCCGAGGCGGCCAAGGGCGAGGCCAAGGACGACGCGAAGGACAAGGCCAAGAGCGGCGAGGTCGTCACCCTCGACGCGTTCCGCAAGAAGTAGCGCGCGCTGTCGAGACCGAGCCACAGTCCCTCACCCTAGCCCTCTCCCGCTGCGCGGTAGAGGGAACACCGACAGAGCCACTTCACGATCGAGTCCCCTCTACCACGAAGTGGGAGAGGGTTAGGGTGAGGGTGTGTGACTCGGTGCTGGTGAACCTTTTCAAATCATCATCGCCGGAACCGCGGTTCCGAATCGATTGTGTGATTTAGGTCACACCGTTGTGGATTCTTCGTGGCGCGGGATGAAATCGATTGACGGCGCGGCGCACGCTTATTAAGTTCCATCTCACCTTCTTATAACGGGGGAGGGACATCAAATGACGCATATGCTTAGTCACACATGGGGATGCTTCGCATCCTGACGGTCGATGTCGGAGGGCGCCGGAACGGCGTCCGAACCTCGTTTTTCCTCGAGTTTCTGATCCTCCACTGACAGTCGATTTTGGCTTTGGTCTGTCGCTGCCGTGCGTTCGGCTGAACGCACCGGCAAAGGCAGCCGCTCCGGCCTGACACCTACCGTCGATTCACGTCAACCAAGCCGCATCCGCATCGATGGCGGCAACGGGAGAGCCTTGCCTTGGGCGACCGTTGCTTCCCGGCCATGGCGGCGGCGCAAACGAGAGAAAAGGAATGTTCAAAATGATCACGTCTCATCTGATGCAAATCGTCGAGCTGCTCGGCCGCGAGAGCGGGCTGCGTTCGAACGAGTCGGAAGATCGGCCGGTCTCACGGCTCGGCCGCGTGCTCTCCGTCGTCGGCAACCAGCTGCGGCAGCATTCGCCGCCGGTCGAGCTGAGCAACCATATGCGCCGGGACATCGGCCTCGGCCCGCTGCCCAAGCGCAACGACTGGAACTGGTAACCGGCCGATGACCACCCCGCCGGCGAGTCCGCGGATGCGGACTCGCCGGTGCGTGACTTTCGCTGCAACTCGATCCTGCGTCCTTCGACAGGCTCAGGATGAGGGGGAATCTTGGTGGCGCAAAAAATCTCCCTCATCCTGAGCCTGTCGAAGGACGCAGGTTGCTCGTCCCAACCTTCTGCAGCCCGGTAGTCCGACTCGCAAAGCTGTGTGATTTCCGTGACACCGCAGAGGCGCCGGCGCCGCTCGCCAAGACCCTCTTGCCCACCGCTTTTTCCTCCTGACAGCACGCTGTCAGGAGGGGGTTGTTATGTTGTCAGCATCGCCAATCGACACACCGCCAGCGAGGGAATTCCTGTCATGATCGCATCCCACCTGTTGTTCGAATTCTTCGGCCGCCTCGCGCCGCGACGGTGGCCGCATCGCCCGGAAGATCAGCCGGAATCGATGCTCCGCCGCCTGCGATCCGCGGTCAGCCGCCGCCGGCAGCATTCGCCGCCGCCCTATTTCAGCGACCATCTGTGCCGGGATATCGGCATCGAGGCGCCGCCGAAGCGGCCGGAGTCGCCGTGGCCGTGGTAGATGACGGCTTGCATGATCGGCGGGCGTGATCAGAATCCGGCCATGCGACGCGCCGACCGCCTGTTCTCGATCATCCAGATCCTGCGCCGCCGTCGGCTGACGACGGCGCAGCATCTGGCGCGCGAGCTCGAGGTCTCCGAGCGGACCATCTATCGCGACATCGCCGATCTCGTGTCGTCGGGCGTGCCGATCGACGGCGAGGCCGGCGTCGGCTACATCCTGCGCGAGGGCCACGACCTGCCGCCGCTGATGTTCGGCGCGGCGGAGATCGAAGCACTCGTGCTGGGCGCGCGCATCGTCGCCGAGTGGAGCGACCAGGAGCTGGCGCGCGCCGCCGACGACGCGCTCGCCAAGATCGCGGCCGTCCTGCCCGAGCGGCTGCGCGACCATCTCGGCCAGATCGCGCTCTACGCGCCCGACAATCATCATCGCGAGCCGCTGCCGAGCGAGTTCACCGATCTGCGCGCGGCCTTGCGCGAGCAGAGGAAGGTGGCCTTCGCCTACCGCAACGGCGACGGCGATGTTTCCGAACGCACCGTGCGGCCGCTCGCCCTGCTGTTCTATGGGGCGGTCTGGCTGATGCTGGCCTGGTGCGAGCTGCGCCAGGACTTCCGCTCGTTCCGCCTCGACCGCATGAGCCGGATCGGCATCACCGACACGCGCTTCAAGCCCGAGCGCGGCAAGACCCTGCCGGATTACGTGCGCCGCTCCGGCGATCCGGGCCGGCTGCACGGCCGCGCCCCCTGACGGACGACAGCATGGCCGCGCGCAGCGAATTGCTCGACCATCTCGTGGATCAGCTGGCGCCGCTCGGCGAGGCCCGGGGACGCCCGCTGTTCGGCGGCTACGGCGTCTATCTCGACGGCCTCATCATCGGCCTCATCGCCTTCGACATGTTCTATCTGAAGGTGGACGACCAGAACCGACCCGATTTCGAGGCGGCCGGTGCTTCGCCCTTCAGCTACGACACCAAGAATGGCGTCAACACGAGCACCGCCTATTGGGAAGTGCCGGCCGATGTCCTCGACGACCCCGACCAGCTGCGCGCCTGGGCGCTGAAGTCGCTGGCAGTCTCGCGGCGGGCGGGGGCGAAGTCGCGGGGAAAAAGCA
>Ga0137403_10000576_pt1 | contig 24288 bp, 22 predicted proteins | sample CZOMad2_1_16fung_FD_122057 | JGI IMG/M metagenome (GOLD analysis project Ga0137403, IMG submission 122057) | Vadose zone soil fungal communities from Angelo Coast Range Reserve, California, USA - CZOMad2_1_16fungal (Hybrid Assembly) | ecosystem: Environmental > Terrestrial > Soil > Vadose zone...
CAGTAGGACTTGAGCACGGCCTGTCGTGGGATGGAGAAAAAGGGGATCCGCCTACTAACGCTTTCAGCCCCCCGACCCTTCTTCCAAATCGTTGAGCTTCACCGACAGTTCGGCTTGCTAGACCCACACCGAAGGCATCTGGTTTCGAACACCTGAACATCGATGTGCATTTGTGCTGACGGTTGCGTCGCACCGTTCAGCGTATTGAGAGCCTGCGGCAATTATTTTGGCGAGACGAGCGGCGCGAGTTTGCCGCACGACGCCTCAAAACCTGGGCAGGAGACGCCGCTCAGTTTATTTTCGGAGCTTCTTGATGGAAGGAGCTAACGAGCTTCTCAAATTCGGCAGCGACTTTGTGTCGAAAGCTTACTGCCCGGTGAATCGGAGTAGCAGAGCCACCGGCATCTGAAATAAAGGCCTTCAACATGCGCTCCTGCTTTTCTGGAATGGCAATCAGGTCACGGGCGTCGTCGATCGTTGTGGTTCCAAGTGAAACCAGTCGCAGGATGGCCTTTGCCTCGATTGTTTCCGGCGTTTCGTAACGAGGGCTCATGTTCGCCTCCATTCGACAGAAATAATACTTTTTCCTTCATAAGGCGGAATACAGACATGCTTGTAGAATACCGGGGCAAAATCCCGGGAGTTGATGAAAATTTACCGGACGATTCAGAATCGCGCCCCTTCTTTGCCAGGGGCTAATTCGAATTCTGCCTGACCGCCGTCTCGATACTCGTAAGAAGCTTCCAAACCTGGGATTTGGGCACGATTGCGCATTCCTTCAGTCTCCAGCACGGTGAATAGGATCAGCGGTACAATAGGGTCAGATTCGGTTTTCCTCGTTGTCCGCCCTCATTTTTTGCTTCCGCGGTTTTCTTCAAAATGAGACGTGTCACCCGCGGGTCAAGGAAATGTCAAGGCGCGGTCCGCGCTTGGTCCTTACCCTTAGTTCTTCGTTAGTCCTCTCGGAGTGCCGTTTTAGACCTGTCGGTTCCTTCACCTTCGCGAATACTGGGGACAACGTCAGGAGACGGGCATGGACAAGGTCATCCGCATCCTTGTGGCCAACCAGCCGCGCGTGATGCGCGAGTTGCTGCTGGCTACGCTGGCGGAGCGCGGGGACATCGAGATTGTGGGCGAAGTGTCGAACGAGGCGGAGATTCCGGCGTCGGTCAAAAGAACTGCGCCGGATTTGCTGGTGATCTCTCTGGATGAACTTGGGCAGCGTCCGCGGATTTGCGACACGGTGCTGCGCGCGCATCCCGACTTGAAAATTATTGCGGTGGCTAGCGAACACAACCGCAGCGTGTGCTACTGGGCTTCGTTGCAACTCGATATTCATTGCAGCGACATTGAGCCATCGCAAGAGGGAATTCTCGGAGTGATGCGGAATATCGCAGGCATAGGAGGAGCGGCGTGATCTTCGGCGCGGATAGGTGGATTGCTTTTGGGCTGGGCGCGATCGGGGTTTTGTTTGGGCTTGGCGGAGTTGCTCTGGCGCAAGACGGCGGCGCGAGGGGTGCGCGCGATGCTGTTACTGAGCATCGGGCAGGCGACAGCTCTGATCTGGTTCGGGAGAATTTGCAGCGGGTGGCGGCTTCGGCGGTGCAGATCAAGGGCGTGCTGATCCGGGATCCGGGGCTTTTGGTGGAGTTGAAGAATTGGGTGGCGAAGGAGGCGGGGGACAACGGGCAGATCGTGGAGGATTCGGCAGTCAGCGATGCGGGGGTTTTCGAACGGCTGGATCAAGATTTGGCATTTCGTTCGGTGGCTACTCGGCTTTTGCGGCGATATGGATATTTGTTGCCTAACTTGAATCCGGATTCGGAGGCGGCTAAGGAACAGGACCTGGCGTTGAAGGAGCGGGTACGGCGACAGATGCAAGCGGAACAGGAAGAGGAGGCGCAGGCGCAACGCGGCCGTGAGGAGAAATTGGCGAGGGAAGCGAAATGCGACGCGCAAAACGATGCGAGTTGCCGAGAAGCGGAAGGGAAGCCGGTACAGACGCGAAAAAACAGGCCGCAGGCGGCGCCTTCGCCGGAGATCGATCCGAGCTTGCCGATTCTGCCGGATTCGATCTCTCCGGCCGATCTGGCGCGCACTCTGCGGACGGCTTCGGCTTCGGGAAACGACGGAGGTGTGTCGGCATCTTCGCCCGGGGGTGATCCGAGTTTCAGCCTGGCATCCGGCCCGATGGGCCGTGTGGATGATGGCAGTTCGCTGCGTACCGGGATGGGCGGAGGAGTATCGGGTGCGTTACCCATAGCCGGAACTGGACGAAATTCGCTTCTGGACTTGTTTCCGATTTCGACGGGAGTTGATCCTGGGCGGGGAGCGGTGTCTGGTGGCAAAGAGCCGAAAATCGTGAGGCTGCCTGGCGGAAATGTGGCGTTCGAAGCGGAAGGAATTGCGCCGGTCGCGATGGAGCGGAAGGCAAATCCTTATTCGGATATTCCGTCGCTCTACGATTTGTACGTGCAGGCGTCGGCACGGGACGCGAAGCTGAGCCGGTTCGGGCTGGAGATATTTCGCAACGGGACGCGGGAACTGGATGCAGTTCCGATGGACCTTCCGGTGGGAGCTGACTACGTCGTAGGGCCCGGCGATGGGCTGGCGATTGATTTGTGGGGCGGATTTTCGCAGCGGTTGGTTCGGACGGTGGATCGCGAGGGGCGGATTGCGTTGCCGGAGGCGGGACCTCTGCTGGTGAGCGGGCGGACGCTGGGCGATGTGCAGCAAGCGGTACAGAAGGCGTTGCGATCGCAGTATCAGGATGCTTCGGCGGATGTGTCGCTTTCGAAATTAAGGACGGTACGGGTGTATGTGGTCGGAGAAGTTGCCGAGCCGGGGGCTTACGATATCAGCTCGCTTTCGACGCCGCTGAATGCGCTGTTCGCGGCGGGCGGTGTTACGCAACGGGGATCGCTGCGCGCTTTGAAGCACTATCGCGGGAAACAACTGATCGAGGAAGTTGATGCTTACGACTTGCTGCTGCGGGGTGTGGGATCGGATGCGAAGCGGCTGGAAAATGGCGACTCGTTGATGGTGCCCCCTGTGGGGAAAGAAGTCACCGTGAGCGGGATGGTGCGGCGGCCGGCGATCTACGAATTGCATGAGGAAACGTCCCTGGCAGATGCGATCGAACTGGCGGGCGGGATTTTACCGGCGGCGGCGCTGCAGCACGTCGAATTGCAACGATTGCAAGCGCACGAAAAACGGACGATGCAGACGATTGAGATTTCGGCGGGAGGCGATCGAGCGGCGATCGAAAAGGAGTTGAGCGCGGTAAAGATTGAGGATGGTGACGAGATCCATATCTTCCCGATTGCGGCTTACAACGAGAACGCGATTTATCTGCAAGGGCACGTGCAGCGGCCGGGGAGATATTCCTACCGCGATGGAATGAAACTGACCGACGTAATTCGTTCGTACGGCGATTTGCTGCCTGAGCCGGCAGGGCATTACGCAGAGATCGTGCGTTTGAATGCGCCGGATTTCCGGCCGAGCGTCGAGAGCTTCGATCTTGCGGCGGCGCTGGCAAATCCAGCGGTTAGCCCGAAGCTGCAGGCGCTGGACACCGTGCGCATTTTCAGCCGATACGATTTCGAACAGGCGCCCACGGTGTGGGTTGGAGGAGAAGTGCGTTCACCGGGCAAGTACAAGACTTCCGGCGAGGCTCATTTGCGCGACGCGATTTATCTGGCGGGCGGAGTGTCGCCGGATGCGGCTTTGGATGCGGCGCAAGTGTTTCGAACGCAGGCGGATGGAACCCTGAAGATCGTGAACGTGAATTTGACGGCGGCGCTGACGGGAAATCCCGGGGATAACGTGATTTTGTTACCGCGTGACCGGCTACTGATTCATCGCAGCGCGGCGAAGGTTGAGCCAGCGACGGTCTACATCAAGGGGGAAGTGGCTAAGCCGGGGCGCTATCCCCTGACGAGCAACATGCATGTAGAAGATTTGATCGGGGTGGCGGGCGGAATGAAACGCAGCGCGGATAGCGCGAAGGCAGATCTTACGAGCTACGCGGCGGGGGAGACGCACGGCGCCCAGACGCAGAGTCGGACGGTGTCGCTAACCGCGGCACTCAGCGGGGATGAGAGTGCGAATGCGCCTTTGCGCGACGGCGACGTACTGACGGTCCGACAGAATCCCGGATGGAACGACATTGCCGCCTCGGCGACCGTGAAGGGCGAAGTGCAACATGCGGGTTCATTCGGGATCCGGCCTGGGGAGCGGCTTAGCTCGCTGGTGGAGCGAGCGGGAGGGTTTGGTCCGCAGGCTTATCCGTATGGAGCGGTGCTGATGAGGCGGGAAGTGCGGGACCTGGAAATGAAATCGCGAAGCGAGTTGGTGGAGCGAATGAAGCTGGAGCAGGCCAGCTTGAAAGGGCTGCCGGAAAACACGGTGGACGAGAAGAATGCGAAGTTGACGGCCCTGGCACAGACGCAGACGGCGTTGAATCAACTGCAGGAGAACCAGCCGGTTGGGCGCGTAGTGGTGCATATCCAGCCGGACGCCAAAAAGTGGCGGAACAGTGAAGCGGATGTGCCGGTGCGGGACGGAGATGTGCTGTTGATTCCGAAGAAGGCGGACTACGTGGCGGTTACTGGGCAAGTGTTCAATCCGACGGCGATTGGGTTCCGGAATGGCAGGAGTGCGAAGTGGTATCTGGCGCAGGCGGGCGGATTGACGCAACTGGCCGACAAGAAGGCGGCGTTTGTGATTCGCGCGGACGGATCGGTGATCGGTTCGAAGAACAATTCGGAATTCTGGGGTGGCGATCCGATGGCGGCGGTGTTGAAACCCGGGGATTCGATTGTGGTGCCGGAACGGGCGCCGAGCATTGCCCGCAATTGGGCGAATATTTTCCAAGCGGCGCAAGTGGCTTCTTCGTTGGCGTTCGCGGTTGCGTATTTCAAGCCATGACGTGTGCTTGTGTGGAGGGTCGGGAGAGAAGGACCCAAAAAGATAACGCATCCTTCGAGGCTCCCTTCGTCCCTCAGGGCAAGCAGGGTAAAGAGACGCTGAAGGTGCGGAGTTTCGCGGAGACAACGTAGTGCGAAGAACATTGCGGAGTAAATGCAAACGTGAACGGTAACGAATTGGTTCGAACACCGGTGCAGCAGGCGGCGGAAAATGGTCGCTCGCCGAGAGCGAATGCGGTGAATGCTCAGCGCGTGCGCGAGGAAAGGATTGCGCGGGCGAGGATTCTCTGGGAGAACCGGCGGACCTTGGCGTGGTCGATTTTGTGTGGATTCGTTTTCAGCATCGTGGTGGTGCTGCTTCTTCCCAAGGGTTTTGAGGCTACGACGAAATTGATGCCGCCGGAATCGGGGTCTGGCAATGGGACGGCGTTGATGGCCGCATTAGCGACGCACGGCACGGGCAGCATGCTGGGAGGGCTTGCGGGGGAATTGTTGGGGGCTAAGGGAAGCGGACCGGTATTCGTGGAGATTCTGGAGAGCCGGACCGTGGCAGACCGATTGATCGAGGAATTTCATCTCAGTCATGAATACAGCACGACGAAAATCGAGTACACGCGCAAGGTGCTGGAGGCGCACACGAAAATAACGGAGGACCGGAAGAGCGGGGTAATCACGATCACGGTGACCGATCACCAACCGTGGCGTGCGGCGGCGATGGCGCAAGCTTATGTCGGGGAACTGGACCGACTGGTGTCGCAGCTGAGTACTTCTTCGGCTCGGCGCGAGCGGATTTTTCTCGAGGAGCGATTGAAGACGGTGAAGGGCGACCTGGACGAAGCGGCGACGAGATTTAGCGAATTTGCGAGCAAGAACACGGCCATCGATATTCCCGCACAGGGGAAGGCGATGGTAGAAGCGGCGGCGGTGTTGCAGGGACAGTTGATCGCAGCGGAGGCCGAGGCGAGCGGGTTGGAGAAGATTTATACCGTCAACAATATGCGGGTGAAGGCGCTGCAGGCGCGGATCGGAGAACTGCGCGAACAATTACAAAAATTGGGCGGAAGCACGTCACCCGCTGAGGTTCGAAACGACAACTCACTGTATCCATCGATTCGGAAATTGCCGTTGTTGGGGGTGACCTACGCGGACCTGTACCGTCGGACGAAGATTGAGGAAACGGTTTATGAGCTGCTGACGCAGCAGTACGAACTGGCCAAGGTGCAAGAAGCGAAAGAGATTCCGAGCGTGAAAGTCTTGGACAGCGCGGTGGCGCCAACCGTGAAATCGTCACCACATCGCGTGGCGCTGACCTGGTGCGGGACCGCACTGGCATTTTGCGGTGCGGCCGCGTGGATTTTGCTGCGGAAGAGATGGACGGAAATTGATCCGACCGATCCGGGACGCTTGCTGGCTGAGGAAGTGGCGGCGTCGGTGGTGCTCAGCACGCGACGATTTGCGGCGGTCGGATCCGTGGCGCGGGGTGCGGTGACAAGAAGTTGGGGCCGGAGAAATTGGCGCGCGAATGCTGAAACGTCGGAAACGAAGGCCGACGCATGAATGGAACCGCGGCACGCCGGGTGGCATCCGCCGCGCCGGATTTCATGGAGGCGCGCGCAGTTGTTGGAGACGTCTTCAGCGGCGAGGAAATCGGGGCGCGAGGCGCGTCGGGGCGAGTGCGAATTGGACTCGTGCGCCAAGCGGTTTATGTAGCGATCGACGTTGCGATGGTGTTGCTAGGGGGGGTGCTGGTCTTTTGGCTGAACCTGGATTTTCAGGGGGCGAGCGGTTTTTCCATCGTTCAAACAGGTAGAGAGTTTTCGCATCTATGGGCATCAGGTTATTGGGGGGCAACAAGTTATTGGGTTTTTCTCCTTCTTTATGCGGCGTTGATCGTCTTGGCTTGCAAGGGCCAGCATTTGTACCGCACTCCCAGGGAAGTTTCCGCGGTTGAAGAGAGCGCGACGGTGTTGAGGGCTGTTGGGATGGCGACGGCGCTATTTGTGCTGTTTGTGTTTGCGTCAGGGAACAAGGATATCTCGCGGTTGAGCGTGGCGTTCGCAGGGGCGTTGAATGTGCTCACGCTGGCGGGCTGGCGATATGGGAAGCGTTTGTACGTCTTGCGGCGTTCGGCGCGGGGCGAATGCGGTTCGCGCGTTTTGATCGTTGGCGCAGGGCCGGCTGGGCGGGCATTCGCTGGGTGGCTGGAGGCGAACCGGCATCTTGGGTATTCGGTGTGCGGATTTTTGGATTCGAACGTGAACGGCGACTCGCGGGTGTTGGGATCGCTGGGGGACTTCCGGCGCGTGGCGTTGGAAAAATTTGTGGATGAAGTGTTTGTGGCCCTGCCTGCCGATCGCGAGATGGTGAAGGAGGTTTTCCTGGAAGTGCGGCGATTGCGATTGGACTTGAACGTGGTGCCGGACTTGTACGACGGGCTGGGTTGGCATGCGCCGATGCACACGATCGGGGGGTTCCCAGTGCTGGAGTTGCACGGGCAGCCGATACCGGCGATTGGTTTGGCGACGAAGCGGGTCTTAGATGTTCTGCTGGGTTGTTTGGGGTTGCTGCTGAGCGCGCCGATTGTGGGGCTTGCTGCGCTTTGGATTGTGTTGGATTCGCCGGGACCCGTGTTTTATTCGGCGTTGCGCGTGGGTAGGAAGGGAAAGAAATTTCGGTGCTACAAGCTGCGGACCATGGTGGCCAACGCGGACACCGTCAAAGGGGACTTACGCTCTTCGAACGAACGAAATGGTCCTTTTTTCAAGATGGAGAAGGATCCGCGGATTACGCGTTGCGGAATGTGGCTGAGGCGATTCAGCGTGGATGAATTGCCGCAATTTGTAAACGTGATTCGGGGGGATATGAGCCTGGTGGGGCCGCGGCCGCATCCGCTGGATGATTTCGAACTCTACCGGGCGGAGGATTTGCGGCGATTGGACGTGAAACCAGGAGTGACGGGGCTGTGGCAGGTGACGGCGCGGCGGGATCCGTCGTTCGAAACGAATATGGCGCTAGATCTGGAATATATCGAGAGGTGGAGTCTGGGGCTGGATGCGCGGATCTTGCTGAAGACGCTGCCGGTGGTGCTGCGGGCGGAAGGGAATTGAGGATTCGAGGATGAGCGCGGCGCCGGTTTCTGACGTGGGGGAACTTTGCGACGCGCCGAGGGTCGAGGCAACTCGTGGAGGCGCGAGGGGCGCTGACGATCAAATCGGAGCCGGGAGGCTTCGCACGTTGGGAGTGAAGTCGGCGTGGTCGTTGGTGGACCAGGGGTTGACGGCGCTGATGGGGTTTTGCGTGACATTTCTGCTGGCGCGCTGGCTGCCGGCGGAAGTCTACGGAGCGTATGCGATTGCATTTGCCGGATATCTGTTTGTGAGCGGATTGCACAATGTGATCGTGCTGGAGCCGATGAGCGTGATGGGGCCTTCGCGGCATGCACATAGGTTGCGAGAATATTTTCGCGCGCAGATCGCGGTGCATGGAATCTTGGTCGGGGTTTGCTCGGCGGGCGTCGCTTGCGTGGCTTTGGTTGTGTGGCTGATTGCGACGCGTAGCCCGCTTTCCGGGGCCATAGCGGGGAGCGGGATGGCGCTCTCGTTTTTGCTCTTGCTGTTTCTTGCGCGGCGCATGTGTTACGTGCTGCAGCGACCGCTGACGGCGACTCTGGGAAGTGGAACGTGCCTGGCGTTGACGATTCCTGGGCTGTATGTGCTGCGGTGGTTCGATCAGGTTAGGCCATTCTCTGTTTTTCTGCTGATTGGCGCAGCGAGTCTTGCGGGGTCGTGCGTGGTTTTGCGGCAGATTGGGGCACTTCGCAAATCTCGAGTTGAGGCGGAGCGGATCGCGTGGGATTTGACGCTCCGGGAAAACTGGTCGTATGGGCGCTGGCTGGTGGGAAGCACGATTTTGTATTCCGTGTCGGGATCGGTGCAGATGTTTTTGGCGGCAGCGTTTTTGGGGTTGAGTGCGGCGGGAATATTGCGGGCGATGATGCTGCCTGCTTCGGTGATGACACAGGCAGTTACGGCTGCGGGACTTTTGGTGTTGCCGGGTTTGTCGTACGACTTTGGGCGCGGGCGGGTTGGACTCATTCGTCGGAAGGCGGTGATCGTCAGCGGCTCACTGTGTGCGGCGGGGCTTTGTTTTGCCGTGGTGTTGTGGGCCGTTGCGGGCCGCGCGGAACATCTTTTATTTGGGGGAAAGTACGTTGCTTACGCGTGGATCATGCCGATCCTGGCGCTGATTCCGGCTGCGAACGGATTGACGATGGGCTTCTCGGCGGCTTTGCGGGCGTCGCAGAGACCTCATTACGATTTGTGGGCGAATGCGATTGCAGCGCCTATCGCGATTATTTCGGCGATCGGCTTCATCCGATGGTGGGGAATTGCGGGGGCGGCCGCGAGTATGGTGACGGGATTGGTGGTCTATATGGGGGCGAACTGCTGGTGTTTCTATGCGGCGTCTCCGTCCGGGGCGATAAAGGAAATATGGAGCGACGGTGAGGCGGCATGACAACTGATGCCGCACTGCAGCAGGAATATTATGAACGCACTGCGCATTTGTACGATGCGGAGCACGTGCGCGAGGGAGATGAACATTACGTTGCGTTGAAGCACATGAGCGGTTTTTTCGAACTCGTGGGTATATCGAGCGTATTGGACGTTGGCTGCGGTACGGGAAGAGGCATGAAGTATTTCTTGCAGCAGAAGCCTGGCATCACCGTGCACGGGGTCGAGCCGGTTGCGGCATTGATCGATCAGGCCGTGAAGGCGGGTTTCGTGCCAGCGGATTTGATAACGGAGGGCTTCGGCGAGGCACTGCCGTTCGCGGATGGTGCGTTCGATGCGGTGTTTGAATGCGGAATGCTGCACCACGTGAAAGAGCCGAATCGAGTAGTGCGCGAGATGATGCGGGTTTCCCGGAAGGCGGTGTTTCTATCGGATGAAAACCGGTTCGCTCATGGAAACATGTTTTCGAGATGGGCGAAGCTTTTGTTGTGCAAGGCGGGGGTGTTCGGGGCGGCTTATCGGCTGAAGACTTTGGGTAAAGGGTATCGTTTTTCGGAAGGCGATGGTTTGGCTTATTCGTACAGCGTGTTCGATTCGTTTGGAATTGTCTCGGAGTGGGCGGACCGGGTGATTGTGGTGCCTACGGATGACGTCGTTATGGGGAAGAGTTTGTTTCATCCGTTGCTGACCTCGTTCCACGTGTTGCTGTGTGCTGTTCGCGATGGGGACCGTTCGGCTTCGGTTGACGATGGGAAGAGATTCAAATGACAAGCTTGGGGAGATTCGCTGAGGAAATCTCGCGGGCTCCGCATTACCGGCGGAGACCGATTGCGGCGTTGCGTTATGCGTACGCGAAGTGGGTTTACCGGCGATTCCGTCAGACGAGTCCTTTGAAATTTCTTCAAGGCTTGGGGATTGATGTCGATCTGGCGCTGTTGGGATTTTCCGGGTGGCGATCGCGACTTGAGAATGTGGCTCTAGCGGTACGCGACGCGACGGACGGACAGGGCAGCATCAGTTTCGATGACGGGATGATTCTCTATGGATTAGCACGGGCGTTGAGGCCGGAGTATGTGGTGGAGACGGGGGTCGCGGCGGGAGTGTCGACGTCTTTTTTCGGGGCGGCGCTTATCGAGAACGAGCGGGGCAAGCTGTTTTCTATAGAGCTGCCACCGGGGAAAACAAGTGGCCGGACTCTCGCTGATGGCTCGGTGTATAAGTGGCAACAGCGGGGAGTTGGCTGGGCGATCCCTGGGGAGATCCGGAGTTCGCTCGGGGATCGTCATCGAGTGATTCTTCAAGATGTGCGGCATGCGTTGCCGGAACTTCTGCAGGAACTGCCCTACATTGATTTGTTTTTTCATGACGATCTACATACGCCGGACCACATGTTGTGGGAGTACGAAGCGGTGTGGGCAAAGTTGAGTCCGCGGGGCGTACTGGTTTCTGACGACGCGAATCACGGGTGGATCAAATTTTGCGCCGAACACGGTCGCCATGGGAAGGCTCTTCACAACGTGGATCGATTGTGTGCGCTTTGCAAGACTTGCAGTGGACAGGCTTGGTGAAATGAGATGGGCTGTTGGTTTCTGGTGTCGCCAAGGACCGCGACTCTGGGCGCTTAGAAGGGAACGAAAGCCTGCGTTATGAGAATCGCGTTATTCGACTACATCGTGACGCCAGAGAACGCGATCGGGAAATGTGACCTGGCCATACTCACGGCTCTTTGCGATAAGCATGAGTTCACGGTTTTCTCGGCGCGGTTCGAAAATCCGCGGCCGGGCAAGATCCGATGGGTGCGGGTGCCGGCGCCCGCGCGGCCGATGGCACTGCTCTTTGTCATTTTTCATCTTTTGGCGCCTCTTTGTTATGTGTGGCACTGCATTCGCTATCGAGTGCGCTTTGATCTGGTGCAAGTCATCGAGAGCAATCTTTTGTTTGGGGACATCGCGTATTCGCATTTTTGCCATCAGGCATTTTTGGAGCGGCACTGGAGGGAAATCGGTGTGGGCGGCCTGCGGGGAGCAATGCGGTGGCTGGATCATCGATTGCGTGCGCTGCTGGAGCCCTGGGTATATCGGCGCGTGACGCGGATCGTGGCGCCTTCGCGCGGCTTGTGCCGGGAGCTCATGAGCATGTATCCGCAAGCTGGCGCGAAAATTCGCGTGCTGGCGAATCCGGTTGACCTTCATCAGCTTCGCCAGCCAGTACACTTCGATCGGGATGCATTCCGCACAGGATTGGGCTGGGAATCCGAGGATATTGTGTTCGTGTTCGTGGCACTCGGGCACTACGAGCGCAAGGGGTTGCCGCTGTTGCTGGAGGCGCTTGGAACTGCGAGAGATTCGCGACTGAAGGCAATTGTCGTTGGCGGCTCGCCTGGCGGCATCGCTGTTTACCGCGAGCGTGCGAACAAGAGCGGGCTGAATGGGAACGTGAGATTCCTGGAGACACAGAAAGATGTGCGGCCATATCTTTGGGCTGCGGATGCGCTGGCGCTGCCCTCTTACTACGAGGTGTTTCCACTTGTCGCGCTAGAAGCCGCGGCGGCGGGCCTGCCTTTGCTGGTTACCCAATTGAGCGGCGTAGAGGAATTTCTGCGCGACGGGGAGAACGGACTCTTGATGTCACGCAACCCGTCTGGCGTGTCGGACTGTATTGCGCGATTCGCTGGCATGTCCGTCGAAGCGAGACGCAGCATGGGTATGCGCGCGCAGAACGACGTGAAGTGTTACGGAATAGCAGAATTTGTGGCGGGTTGGTCGAAATTGTACGCGGAGGCCGGGTCCCATGCCGGATGAAGCGTTGCTGGTAGCCCGAGCGTTATTTTGGATATTTGCAGCGGGCGTTCTGGTGTTGCCGATGCGATGGTCGTTGTTTTGTTTTATCTTGGCGTCCCATATGGACATTACGTCGTTGACGTTCAATTCCGCGACGGCGGTTGGTTTCGAGAACACGGTCCGGATTGCCGGGCTGCCGATGCTGCTTCTGTTGCGGACGGGCCTCACATCCCTGAAGGACATGCCGTGGACATTACCGCAGAGGATTTGGCTGGGACTCATTGCGTACGCAGCCATTGCTGGATTCTGGGGCGGGTTTCCTCTGGCGGCGGCCAAGATGGTGGGGTACCTGATCGTGTATTTCGTGTTGTACATGATTTTCTGCAACGCGTGGACCGAACGTTGGATCGATATTGGCCTCGTGCGGCTGGTGGCGTGGTGCGTAATCGCGCTCGCGGTGCTGCAAACGTTTGTGCTCGGCAATGCGTGGGGAGGTATCGAAGAGCGTTTCACATCGTTTTCCGCACCTCAGTATTTCGCAGCGTTTCTGGTGGCGGTGCTGGCGATACTGATGTTTTCAGGGGAAAGAGGGTGGTTTCACTACGCCACCTGCGGGGCGCTGATGATCACGATTGTATTTTCCGGCAGCCGATATGTCTTCGTCAGCATGGTGGCGCTCGCGGTTATCGGATGCTTTCAACTAGTTTCAGGAAGACACGGGACTTTGAGGTGGAGGCCGAACCTTCGAAAGATGCTGATGACCATGGTAATCGCCGCGGCCGGAACTGCCATTCTTTTTTCGTATCTCCCTTACAACCGCATCGATGAACTGGTGGGCGCGGTGTCGGAGGATGACGCGGCCGTCGAGGACGTCGGAACGTTCGCGTGGCGTCTGGGCATATACGAGGACATTCTCGGGCGGCTGGAGAAGAGGACTGGGACGGAGTTGTTCTTTGGATCGGGGACCAGCAGCGGGGCCGCTTTGATGCTAAACCACGATCCGGACCACTATGACCGCGAGGGCATCGATGGCAATCGCGTGCTTCACAGTGAATTCCTGCGGGCCTTGTATGAATGGGGGATTCCAGGAATCGGGCTCCTAGTGGCCTTCCTTGTGGCCACAACCGGAGGGTTTGTGAAGAAGATAGCGGCGGAAGGTGGCGGGCCGGGGCTGGCATTCGCGGGGGCATTGCCGTCGATCCTGCTGGGGCTGGCGATCGAAAATATGCTGGCGAGCGCGGCGTCGGCGGGAGGCGTGGGCATCCTGCTGGCGATGACATTTGCATGGAAGGACGGGCCGACCGAAGCATGGGATGAAGTTGAGGCAGGCGGGTTCGATGTCACCAGCCCGGCGTTGCCTGCTGGATCGTAACATCATGCGCATCCTTCAAGTCCATGAGCGATACCAGCAACGCGGCGGAGAAGATGCGGTGGCGGAAGCCGAGGCGGCGCTGCTGGAGCGGAACGGCCACACGGTTTTCCATTACTCGCGCCATAACAATGAACTTGCGGGCCAAGGATTGCTAAGGACAATCTCGGCCGGAATTGGTGCGGTATGGGCATCGAAGTCGTTCAACGACATGGACGAGTTGATCGAGAAACATAGACCTGAAGTCGCGCACTTCCACAACACTCTTCCACTGATTTCTCCTTCCGCGTACTACGCGTGCGCGCGGCGGAGCGTCCCAGTTGTCCAGACGCTTCACAATTATCGATTGGTGTGTCCGGGCGCGACACTCCTGAGGGAGGGACGAGTCTGCCAGGCTTGCCTCGGCAAGAGCGTGGCTTGGAGGGCAGTGGCTCATGCTTGTTACCGAGGCAGCCGGCCAGCTACTGCCGCGGTGGCCGCGATGCTGGCGACTCACGGGGCAATGCGGACCTGGCAAACGAAGGTGGATGCCTACATCGCGCTCTCTGAATTTGCGCGCGAGAAGTTTGTGTCGGGAGGATTGCCACGGCAACGGATCGTTGTGAAGCCCAACTTCGTTCATCCCGACCCGGGCCTCGCGCAGGAGCGACAGCCCGGAAGATATGCGCTGTTTGTTGGGCGACTCTCCGAAGAGAAGGGTCTACGAGCGTTGCTGGCGGCCTGGAAACGCCTGGCTCGCCAGATTCCGCTGTTCGTTCTGGGCGACGGGCCAATGAGGCAGGGAATTGCCGCCGAGATTGACAACCTTGGCTTGACGGGAGTCACGCTTATCGGGAACGCCTCACGAGAAGAAGTCTTCCGATGGATGAGAGATGCCTGCTTTCTGGTGTGCCCGAGCCATTGGTTTGAGGCGCCGTTGGTGATTGTGGAAGCTTTCGCTTGTGGCGTTCCCGTGATTGCAACGGGTCAGGATCCGACGGCGGAGATGGTTGCGGATGGACGCACCGGCCTGCACTTTGCGCCCGGGAATGACGCAGACCTGGCCGCGAAAGTCGAATGGGCGTGGGCCCATCCTGCGGAAATGGAAAAGATGCGTGGGGCCGCGAGACGGGAATTTGAGGAGAAGTACACCGCGGAACGGAACTACACGCAGCTCTTTACGTTATACAAAAAGTTGGCATTCCAGGATGCGGTCGGAGTTCCGGAGGCGGCGTTGCGCGCCGCCACCAATGGTGGTGCGCGGTGACATTTCGTGCCGAGAACTCTTCATTGGAGACTCCGTCCACTGCGTCCCCAGTGTTCGAAAGAGCGGGGCACGAAGGGGGCATCGATCGAGAGGTTTCGTCGCGGGGGAGTTTCTCAGTCCTGGGAGTAGCGATCGACGCCCTACAGATTCCGGATGTGATTCTACGTATCCGACGGTGGATCGCGCGACGCGGGGCCTGCCGGTACATCGCGGTGACTGGGATGCATGGGATCATCGAGGCCAGGCACAAAGCCGAATTCAGGGAAGCCCTTACCGATGCTGAACTTGTGGTCGCGGATGGCATGCCGTTGGTTTGGATTGGGCGATTGCGCGGGCACCATATGCCGCGGCGTGTGTATGGCCCCGAACTGATGCTGCGATTTTGCGAGGAAACAGCGTCGGCAGGTTGCCGCCATTATTTGCTGGGGGGTGCGCCGGGTGTCGTGGACCAGTTGAGAGTCTCCCTGGAGACGTCATGCCCCGACATCACCATTGTCGGCACACAGTCTCCAGCGTTTCGCACGAGCACTCCGGAAGAAGACGCCGCGATGGTCGAAAATATCAACCGTGCGGCCCCTGACATCGTGTGGGTTGGACTTGGTACGCCAAAACAAGAAATGTGGATGTATGAACACAGGGACAAGTTGCGGGTGCCGGTAATGATCGGGGTTGGAGCAGCCTTCGACTTTCTGTCGTGCCGGAAAAGACAAGCGCCGATGTGGATGCGGGAGCGCGGATTCGAGTGGCTCTTCCGTTTGTTGCAGGAACCTCGCCGCTTGTGGAAACGTTATCTTATCGGTGGCTGTGAGTTTGTTTTTCTTGAGACCATGGAACTACTACGTTTGCGGCATTTTGAGTGATCGCTTGCGGCTTCTAGGAATGCAGGTTCGCGCCGAAGCCACTCTCGCAGACCGTTTGGACCGCCGCATAGCGGCTTTCGGCTTTCAACAGCCGCATGATGCGATGGACATGATTCTTGACGGTGAACTCGGAGAGATTCAGGTTCGCGGCAATTTCCTTGTTCGTGAGGCCCCGGGCGAGAAATGAAAGGAGTTGCTGCTGTCGGGGGGTAAGGCCGAGTTTCGCGCAGACGCGCTGGTTCAATGCCAGGGACCCTTTCAGCGCTTCTCGTGCCACGAACTGAAAGAGGTAGAGGCAAAGGCGTGGGGGACAAACTGCTTCGCCCTGAGCGACTCGGCGCACGGCGGTGAGCGTGTCTTGTGCGCTCGCGTCGCCCAGCAAATAGCCGCTAACGCCTGCTCGGATGGCTTGCAGGAAGATTTCGGGATCGTCTTCCATTCCCAAGAGGACGATTTTCATTGCGGGAGCGAGGGAAAGTGAATTGGCGACAAAAGTGGAGGGGAAGATCGTTGCGCTGGCATGATCGGCGACCAGGATGTCGCACGTGGACTCGACGAATTGTTTTTCGATAGACGGCGTGTAGCGGTCGACACCGACGACGGAGAAATCTGCTTGCTTGCGAACGATGGTTGACAGCGCTTCGCGGAGCAGGCGATTTTCGACGAGCAGGAACAGCTTCAAAGGGTGGGTCGAGCCAGAGTCTTTTGCCGGTTTCATTCAGCGCCGAAAGTTAGGTACGAATCCATAAATTCAGTGTGCAAATCTGTCCGCCGAAACCAAAGTGCGTTTTCGGCAGACGATATAACCTTACGTCTGAGGTCTGTATGGGTCAATCCACGGCGTGTCAACAGGCTGTCATCTTTATGTCCAGCGAGTTGAAGGGCGGTGATGCAATGACGGCCGGAATTTGCTCTGGCTACTTGTTCGCGTAGCATGAGATCACGTTCGGTGTATTCGAAGCGGGAGTGGAGAGAGGACGATGGCGGAACGCACCCTGGTGGGATCGCTGGAGGAAAAGGTGTCGGAGACGATCGAGCGTACCGAACACCTGGTCTCGCTCGTGCCAATTCACTTGCTGGACTGGCGTCCGGAGTTGCCGTTGGAAGCGCCGGAGGCAAGTGATCTTGGGCACTTGCTAGGTCACCTCTTGGATTGCTTGGCTGGCTTCTGCGCCGCGTTGCATCGCGCATTTCCAGAGGAGCTTGCCGACTTTCAGGAGCTTCGATCGATCACTGTCAACGAATCCTGTTCGCGTGAGGAGGCGCTTGGGAAAATCGAACTGTATAGGACGCAGATTCGGCGAGGATTTCAGTGCTGCACAGACGTAGACCTCTCGATGAGAATTCGAACTGTATTCGTTCCTAACGGCGAGACGCTACTGACCATTGTTTTGGGCAACCTGGAACACCTGATCAACCACAAATATCAGCTCTTCTTTCACCTGAAGCTGGCGGGGCTGCCCGTGGGAAGCCGAGACATATATAACTGGCGGGGTATTTGGGAGGAAGGCGCTCAGGCAAATGTGGAACCCGAATGAGAGAGCACGGGACGAGGCGATCGAGGCAGTTTAACCAGCACTACAGTTCCAGTGTCGGACGTCTCTTCAATGCTGACCGCGCCTCCGTGATCCTGGACGATCTTGCTGACGATGGCCAGGCCGAGACCTGTGCCGTTGGGCTTGCCGGAACTGACGAACGGGTCAAACACCGTGTCGCGAATACCTTCAGGAACGCCGCAACCTTCATCCATCACGCGGATTTCAAAGGAGCCTTTGCTATCTTGCACATCGATGGTGACCCGGCTGTTTCTGTCCGCGGTAGCTTCGCACGCATTCAGCACTAAGTTGAAGAACGCGCGCTCGAGCTTCTTGGGGTCAAATACGCCTTCGGTGGCATTGTGCGCGACTAAAGTTATCGTGTGATTGCGAAATTCGGGCCTGACTTTAACGGCTTCGATCGCGCGTCGAAGAATCCGATCGAGATCAGTGGGTTCGGGTGAGATGGCGCGCCGCTGATCGGCCAATTCTCGCAGGGAATCGATGAGATCGGTCATCTGCGTGGACGCGGTTTGGATTTCCTTGTAGATTTCGCTCTTGTCCAGTTTTAGTTCATCTGCCTCATACAAAAATTCCGCGTTCGCTACTACAGCGGCTAGATAATGCCTCAGGTCATGGGAGAGGGAACTGGCGGCGCGGCCTAGAGCGGCTATTCTCTCGGTTTCAATTTGGCGTTGCTGCGAGGCGAGGAGTTCGCTGCGCATTTTCGCGAAGGCGGTGCTTAGCTCGGCGACTTCGCTGGTGCCTTCCGGGGTGATCGAAAAAGTGTAGTCGCCGCCGGCAAGAGCGCGGACTCCGGCGACGAGGTTGTCGAGCGGCTTGGTGATGGTGCTGGAGACAAATCCAAAGAGCAGGGCACCAAAGATGATCGCGGAGATCCCGAGGACAGAGATGGTGCGCGTGAGTCGCCGCATGAACGCATCAGTGGGCGCTAAAGGCATCATGACGTAGCAGCGGACGGGCGATGGAAGAGCGCCGTGCAACAGCACGGACGAAAACGCGTAGTGGTCGGAATCCAGAGCTACTTCGTTGGAGTCTCCACCGATCTGTGGATCTAACCGGCTGATCAACCGCTGCAGTGCGGCTTCGTCTTTGGGCGGCAGGGTCGATGTTATCAGGTCTTTCTCGGTGATGAGAGCGATCTGATTGCCGGCTACGAGCGCCAATTGCTCCGCCACACTGGAGTTGACTTGGTAGCCGATTACAAGGAAGCCGAGTTCCCTGGACTCGCTTCCGGTTCCGGCGACAATCGGGCGGAGGAATACCCAGTAGAGACGGCCATTGTCGTACCACCACGAGGCATCGTCGCCTTGTTCAATAGATCGCTTCAAATCGCGCTGGGCCGCTTCGGATGGCCAACCGGGATTGGTAATGTGTAGTGCGACAATTTGCTTGTCCGGCTTGGCTAAGATGAGAAGATCGCTGCCCGCTAGCTTCCAGAACGCTGTGGAACCGTCCTGGATGGTAGGCGCATCCTCGGTGGTCATCATGGCCTGCAGCGGCGGAAGATCCGCGAGCATGGCAGCCGCGCTGGAAAGCTGGCGTTCGCGCTGACGCTGTACGCCCTCAAACGCGCGCACGGAAGCCTCGGTGCCGACACGGACTTGGCGATCGGTTTCGACGCTGACGGTGTGGCGAATGATGAACAGAAGCCCGCCCGTCAGCCCGCAGATGGTCAGTAGCGTGGCGATGAAGAGCTGCGTTCGTAGGCGGAGATGCGTCATGGCGCCTCCACGTGCGGTCATTGTGGAAATGCAGCGCCGCTTGAGGGGCCGGGTACGAACTTGTAGCCGGCGCCGTGGATGGTTAGGAAATAGCGCGGATTCGCGGAGTCGGGCTCGAGTTTCTGGCGCAGGCGGAGAATGTGATTGTCGACCGTGCGGGTCGACGGATAGTTCTGATAGCCCCACACCTCGTTGAGCAATTCGTCGCGGGTAAGAACTCTGCCCGGTGAGGAGGCGAAGAATTTCAAGAGCTTGAATTCTTGAGCGGTAAGTGTGACCTGCTTGCCGGCTTGCATGGCTTCCATGCTGGTAAAGTCGATGTGTGCGTCGCCGAACGTGAGTACTTCGTGGCTCACCGTTTTCGCCGGAACGCTGGAAACCTGCGGAGCTTTCGCCGCTCCGCGCCGCATGGCGCGGCGGACTCGCGCGAGCAGCTCCCTGGGGCTGAAAGGCTTGGTGACGTAATCGTCGGCGCCGAGCTCCAGCAAGAGCACTTTGTCTTCTACTTCCGCATTGGCACTCAACACTACGATTGGCACGGATGCCGCGAGGGACTTGAATTCACGGCAGAGCTCTTTGCCGGAGAGGCCGGGGAGCTTCAAGTCGAGCAAGACTGCGCTGGGTTGTTGCTTTCGAAAGCTCTCCAGGCCCGAGATTCCATCGGAAGCGATTTGCACATTTAGCGAATCAGCTTCCAGGAGGCGTTGCAGAGTTCTCTGCATTGCGCGACTGTCCTCTACAACTAAAACTGTGTCCATTGTTTTGTCCTTTAACGGTGTTTTCACATTGCCCTTGAGTTTGTCATCTGACACCAAAAGTGTTGAGTTTTGAATTGCGAGCGGTTTCATCGAATCATTCCCATTTTTGATCGCCGGCACGCTAATAGTCCGTTTTCAGCGAGTCAGGATCGTAGTCCTGTCCGTACTTATTTTTGTGGTTCTTTTGCGGCTGTTTTACAACGGCGATGGAGATTACTGGTAGCGTACGGTTTTCACCCTCAACCACGACGGCCTTCTGCAGGTCCTTGAGCGATTCGGGTTTTGCATTCTCATACCATACATGGATCGTGTAGTTGCCCGGGGGCACATCTGCGATCGAATAGTGACCCGCCTTGTCCGAAATACCGAAAAAGCTAGTATCCACCGCCAGAACTACCCCCGTCATCCCGGGATGGATATTGCAGAAGAGATACGAAGGACCAATGCGATCGAATTTTACCGACCGCTGCGATCCAGCCTGATAGAGGCCCAAATCAAAACGTTTTCCGCGATAGAGCGAGAACACGTTGTGAAACCACGGATCAGCGTTCGGGAAGTCCACCACGCTCCCGACGGGCACAACTAACAAGTTAGGCTCAAAGCGCTTATTGCGCTGGACCAAACGAAAGTGTGTTTTTTGCGTTGTCGCGGAGACTCGTTGAACGGAATTTCTGGGAACCAGCCAAACGACGGCCTGAGACGCGTCGACGAGGCGACCTGCTGCAGGGAGGTTTAATTCTACCTCGCCACTGACATCGGTCACTCCCTGGTTTGCTGAACTCGTTGATTGAGCGGAGTCCGGCACAGTCACGAACGTAATGCAAAACAGCGCGAGAATAGATCCAGGGAATTTCATTTAGCCTCTAAAAGAGAAATCCAATCGCGAGACCAATCTGCCCGGCCGAGTTCGGCCCCCCCGTGATTTGATAGGTTCGCAGTCGGCGGTATTCGGCGGAAAACAAAAGGTCGGAACGCGGCCGGAAAATGTAATTTGCGAACAGCATCTGGTTTCGAGCAGGGACAGAGACTAGAAACGAGTTCGACATAGCGGCGCCGCGCAGGCCCGCAGAGTTTCTGCCGCCGGTGCCGGCCGCGACGTTGAATTCATTTCGCGTGTCCACTTTGATTTTGAATTGCGACCAACCTCCCATAACGCCGAGATTGGCGAGTTCCGGGGCGGTAACGGCCGCATAGTAGACCGGGTCCATGGGGCGAAGCGGACTTAGCGGCACGCCGCCGAAGCCGTCGAGACCTCTTCCCGTGAAGAACTGACCCGACAACTCCGTTCGAGGGAGGAGCGGAAACTTCCAGTCCAACGTCCCCGCCCATCCGGCGACGTCATAAGGGCCTTTGAACCTTTGCGGCGAATAAACGCCGGAAATCCCTATTGCCGCCGGATGGTCCTCTGACTTGGTGCTTGCGGATAGTCTTACCGCATAAGTCGGCTGCCGGGAGTTCTCCGTCGGGGAAGCGATGCGCAGGTTTGTGTTCGGGGCGTACTCTGTATTCGAAGCAGGGTCCATAAACCCAGCCTCGATCTTGAACGGAGAAAAGGTCCCGTTGAATCGTTGCTCAAGGCGGATGGTCGGGGTCCATGTCCACAGGTTCCCGGCCGAGGCAAAACCCGGGACCACCACGGTCATATAGGTCGTGGGCAAATTAGGCGAAAAGAAAGGATAGTCCAGGCCAGCGACCGCCGAGGTGTTTTTCCAATCAAATCGGATTCGGGCGAGCCGCACTTCCGCGAGGCCAGAGCTGGTCGGTCCGTAACCGCTCGGTAGCCCACCGAAGAAGTCCATTTGCAGATCCGCGCTGGTGCGAGCGCCGAAAAGCACGGGCCCAATGCCACTCAAACCGACAATCGACTGCCTTACGGAAGCCCCAGCGCTTCCTGCTGAGTATCCCGGAATTTTGGGAATAGAGATGCTTGGCAGATCGGCATTGTCAACTTGGCCGAAGTCTCCAAAGGCGTTAAATAGTGCGATCCCCGAAAGCTTTACGCGATATTTTGACGCGCTCTCCACTTTAGTCTGGCGTTGCTCTTCGACTCTCGCATTCAGGATGTCCCAATCATCCTGGGAGACTTGGGCGGGTCCGCTGCGTGGTTCTACGGATTGCTGTTGTGGAGATGAGCTAGCCAGCGGCGCACCTTCACCTTCTGGTCGCGCCTGTGCATTGGTGGCCTCCGGCGAGATGGCATTGATCCGAGTAAGCATTTCCTGGAGAGCGACCCGCAGTTGCTGGATTTCTGTTCTGGACTGAGCAAGCTCGACCTGAGTTTGCTCCAGAGACCTGGTTAGTCGTTCGATTCTCGAGGCGACTTCGGGCTGGCTCCCCGGCGCGGATATGTCGGACTGGGGCTGCGCGAAAGCAGCGGAGCTCACCAGTAGCAGGACGTATAGAAGGCGATAACCGACTCGCGAGGCAGGATACAAACGAGACTTCATGACAAACTGCCCTCCTTACACTCTCTAAAAAGCGTTATCAAGCTATCAGATAATCAATGCTGGGGCCGCTTACGTAAGTCACCTGATCAGGGCCGGCGATACAAGAACACGCTGCCTTTCGAGAGAGCGCTGGGCGTACCTCCACCGAATCGCGTCTAGCGGCAACGAAAATAGTGTCCCCGCATGAAATATCGCCCGGTGCATGGTGTGGCGCAGCTGAGATATCCTTGTCCTTATTCTAGTCCCAAGGTCGGCCGTTTGGACCGTACCAATGGATGACCGCCGTCCCACCGGGAAAATTCTGTCTCTTACGTAGGAACTCCACGAATTTGGGTGATCAACGAACTCTCGATGGACAAAAAGTGTCCATTTAGCTCCGTCAAGGTCGGAGATTGCAGTCTTTAAGCCAAATTGTGTGACCCAAGCTTCGATGCGGGGCGGCAGTGATCGTAGACACCAATCATCCAGCACTTGGGGTATTCGACGGGGGAAAAGGGCCTTCGTCAACAAAATAACGAGCCCGAATGCATTTCGGCCTTTCGCGTGAATTCCCATGCGTTCCGAGACGGCGCTCCACAAATTGGGGTCATTATAGTGGCGGTCAATGAAATAGCCGATCTCGAACAGCCAGGACACGCGGACCCACGAGCCGAGCAAGTGCTTGAATGCGTGCATTACCTGGAGGCAAAACATCTCTTCTGTGGGAAGGGCCGGGAACGACAGGCCGTGCAGGGTTTTGTTTTCGACGCGGTCGAAACTCCCCATAGGAGCATCGATGGATACCTCATGGGCGTTATGGCGTAGCGTTGTGAGCAGGTCGACTTCACGGTGGCGTGGTATCGCGTAGATATCATCGTTGGGCGCAGGGATATGTAGAAGGGGAGTGGCGAAAGTGACCTCGTCGGCTTCCGGTGTCGCTTGCTGCTCGTAACCGCACGACCGCACGGTTTGTTTCGCCTTTTCCAGTGAGCCCGCCGCGACAAGAAAATCAAAGTCCGTCTGGTGCCGCAAATCAGCCGAGCGGCAGAATTCCGGAGTCAAGGTCAGGCCTTTCAGCGCGCAAAACTGAACGCCATCCCGATGGAAGGATTGGACCAGTCGTTCGAATTCGGCAGCCATGGCACGAGTGCGTTCACGGTTCGCTTTCGACCGGTACTCCAGGGCCCGTCTGAACTCCTCGGGAACGGCGCCCAAGGCGCCATAGTCTCGCAACTGGGTTAGCAAATAGAGCGCTAGGCCGCTTTGATCGAGCCAGCGCAGTAGGTTGCGAAGTTGGGATCCCCTCGAGTGACGGAGAACACTCAACCGTGAAAAATCAGGAACAGGCCGCAGTGCGCCCAGGAGGAGTACCCGAAGTTCGCGGTCACGCATTGCACTGGCCTCCCACGGGGACTTCCGCGCTGCGAGCCGCAATCGGTGTGTCCTGTTTGCGGGTGACGAACATCGTCAAGCGGATGAGCGCCGGGAGGATCGATTCCTGAAAAAGGCGCGCATCCACATCCAGCCCAATGAATGCCAGAATCTCACCGCGTTCCCGGTCGGCTCCGATCAGGCATGCGGGGCCCATGGCGTAGACAATCAAGCTTCCCGCCATGACGATCGACGCTTCTGTGGCCGTGCCGCGCGCATCTACGTCACGCACTATTTTCCAGAGGCAGGACTGTGAGGACGGCTCCCGCACTCCAAGCACGGACAGTGAAGGAAGAAAACTCAAATCGTTGGTTTCCAGCAGCACGTTCGCGAATTCCAGGTAGACGTGTGCTTTCAAAGGCGTGGGAGCAAAACGGCGCAACAAATCCAGCGGGTCTGTGTAGCAAACAGGCTCGGGCGCAAACACTTCAGTTCCTCTCACAGAATTGACGGATGGCGTCGGCTGTTACCTGTGGCGGCTCTCCGGTTCGTACACGCCAGGCACCGCAGGCGGCAAGGGTTCGAATCACTTGAGTTCGAACGTTTGATGCTTCGGGAACCTGCTTGGGAAGCCGTTCGGCACCGCCTTGAGCGGAGAGGATTTGATCGTCTCGACCTTGACACCGACCTTGTCGAGCAGATCGGAAACGTTGGGATACTGGAACAGCACGCCGATCGAGCCGACCAGCGAGGTCTGCT
>Ga0137403_10002137_pt1 | contig 24286 bp, 18 predicted proteins | sample CZOMad2_1_16fung_FD_122057 | JGI IMG/M metagenome (GOLD analysis project Ga0137403, IMG submission 122057) | Vadose zone soil fungal communities from Angelo Coast Range Reserve, California, USA - CZOMad2_1_16fungal (Hybrid Assembly) | ecosystem: Environmental > Terrestrial > Soil > Vadose zone...
TCGCACTTCACCAGCTCGAGGGGCTCGCCGAGCAGCGCGCCCATGATGGCCCGCTCGTCCTCGTCGATGGAGCCGATGGCGAGGGAGCCCAGGGCAATGGCCGGATGCACCCCGATGGCGAAGGCCACCGGGAGCGCCTCGCCCCGCGCCTCGGCGATGCGCTGGAACTCCCAGAGGTGCTTGCCCAGCGTGAGGTGAATGGACGTGGTGTCGCGCCCCTTGATCATGAGGCGGTTGTACGCGCAGTTCCACGTCTCGCCGGCCGGGTCCTTGGCGAAGGAGATGGCGGAGGTCAGATACACGCCGGCGTCGCCCTCGTGGTGGATGATCTGCGGCAGGTCGTGAAGCTCGATCTGCTCGCCGGTGAGGATCACGTCCTTGACCGGACCCCGGGCGACCACCTTCGGGGGGATCGGCTTGTCCATGGCGGCCAGATACGTGCGGAGCATCTGGTCCGGCGCGCAGCGCATGGCGGCGGCCAGGCGCGAGCGGCTCGCGTGGAGATTGGTGAGCACCGGGAAGCGCGTCCCCTTCACCTTCTCGAAGAGGAGCACCGGCCGCCTCTTCGCCTCGCGCTCCAGCTTGACCACGATGGCGGTGATCTCGAAGGCGGGGTCCACCTCCTGGGTGACGACCTGGACCTCGTCCCCCTTGCGCGTCTTCAGGGCGTCGAGAAAGGTGCGGAGGTCCTGGGCCATGGCGGACTCCTAGAGCCCGTAGAGCCGGCGGCAGTTGTCGCCCAGCACCTTCTGCTTCTGCGCGTCGGTCATGTCGCCGCGCATGCGGATCTCGTCGATATTGCCGGGATAGGAGTTGTCCCAGTGCGGGAAGTCGGACGCGTAGACGATCTGGTTCTCGCCCACCAGCTTGAGCGCCTGGGGCAGCATCCACTCGTCTGCCTCGCAGGAGAAGTAGATGTTGCCGCTGCGGCAGTAGGCGCTCGGCTCCTTCTTCAACGCGGGGGCCTCGGACGCGCGCTTGGCGTACTCGTCGTCCATGCGCTCCATCCAGTAGGGAGCCCAGCCGCAGCCGGCCTCGAGGAAGGCCAGCTTGAGCCGGGGGAAGCGCTCGGGCACGCCCTCGAAGATCATGGACGTGAGCTGGCGCATCTGCCCGAAGGCATGCGAGCAGGTATGCGCCTGGATGAAGCGCGGGAAGAGATCGAGGCCGGCTCCGCCCAGATGGGAGCCGGAGGCGTGGATCCCCAGCGGGACGCCGAGGCGCTCCGCCTCCGCGTACACGGGGTCGAAGGCGGCGTCGCCGAGGAGATGGGTGCCGTCGGCGGCGAGCATGGCGCCGGAGAGGCCCAGCTCCTTCACCGCGCGGCGCAGCTCCCCGGCGCACGCGGCGGGATCCTGCACGGGCAGGAGCGCCACCGCCTTGAGCCGCGGGCTCTTGGTGACGAACTCCTCGTGGAGCATGGTGTTGTACGCCTTGCACAGCGCCACCGCCCACTCACGGTCCTTGAGAAAGCTCATGAAGAGTCCGAGGGTGGGGTAGAGCACGGTGAGCTCCATCCCGCCCTTGTCCAGCGCGCGGAGCCACGCGTCCGCGTTACCGGCTGCGTCGCCCAGGGTGCCGAGGAGCCGGCGGTCCCAGCCATCCCAGGGGTAGAAGGAGAACGTGTGCGGGCGCCTCTTGTGTCGGTCGTCCAAATACTTCCCCACCTGCTCCTGGGACTCGGTCACGTGACCGTCGGCGTCGAGGATGGCGAAGGCGCTCATGGCTTGCCCCTCCAGCGGGCGACCGCGTCGGGGTTGACTGCATGCGCGGGGGGCTCACCGCGCCCCACCGCGAGGATCTGATCGAGCGCGAGACGTAAATTGGCGCGCCGCCCCGCCTCGCTGTGCGCGATATTGTGCGGGGTGAGGATGAGTAGCTCGGGATCGACGTTCCGATAGCAGTGGTCGGCTGATAGCGGCTCCTTGACGAAGGCGTCCACCGCGGCGCCGGCGATCCATTTCTCGCCGAGCGCGCGCGCCACCGCCTCCTCATCCACCACCTCGCCGCGCGCGGTATTGATGAGGAGCGCGGTGGGCTTCATGCGGCGGAGCTCCTTCTCGCCGATGAGGTTGCGCGTCTCGTCGGTGAGGGTGCAGTGCAGTGACACGATGTCGGCCTCGGCCAGGAGAGTGGGCAGATCGACCAGGGTGACGCCGAGCTTCGCCGCGCGGTCGGGGCCGACGTAGGGATCCGAAGCGATCAGGCGCACGTCCCAGCCCGCGAGCCGGCGCGAGACGTGGGTGCCGATGCGGCCCAGCCCGATGAGGCCCACCGTCTTGCCGAAGAGAAAGTCGCCGCGGTCTTCCCTTTTCGCCCACTCGCCGCGTCGCAGCTTGGCCTCGTTGTGCTTGATGCGCTTGAGCAGCATCAGGATCACGCCCACCGTGGCCTCGGCCACCGCCACGAAGTTCTCGGCGGTGGGGCTATTGGCGACCAGAATGCCCAGTCGCGAGGCGGCGGGAATGTCGATCTTGTCCGTGCCGATGAAGGGGACGATGACCAGGCGAAGGCGAGGCGCCGACTCCAGCACGGCGGCGGAGATGGTCTCCAGATGCGAGGCCAGGATCACGTCGGCCTCGCGGCAGGCGTCCGCCAGCTCGGCCTCGCTATAGGCCCGGCGCCCGGGCATGTCGAGGGGACGGCCGATCTCGACCTCGTGGCCGGCGGCGCGGAGCGCGTCCAGCTCCTCGGGGGGGCCGCTCGGTCCGGTGGCGAGGATCCTCATGGCGTGTCCTCCTCCGCTACGGCTTCTTGCAGATGATGTTGACCAGGGCCTGGCGCTTCTCGCGGCGCACCACGTCCAGCGCCTTCTTGAGGACGCCCGGCAGCGCCGCCGGATCCTCGACCTTCTCGCCCCAGCCGCCGGAGGCGCGACAGACCATCTCGTAGTCCGGCGCGGGGTCGAGCTGATAGAGGGGCATGGTCTCGGCCCGCATGGCCCAGCCGTCCTTGGCCAGCGAGGCCACCGAGCGCTTCACCGCGTTCCAGGCACGGTTGTTGAAGACCACGAAGAGCGCGGGGATCTGATAGGCCCGGGACACCCAGTGGCTGGCCGTCGGGCTGCCGAAGATGTAGGTGCCATCGCCCATGCAGGAGATCACCGTCTTGCCCGGCGCGGCAAGGCGGGCCCCGAGCGCGGCGCCCAGCGCCCAGCCGAGGCCCCCCGCCGGCGAGGAGCCGAAGTAGGACCCGGGCACCCGCATGCGGGTCTGAGAAGAATCGAGGTCGTACTCGTTCACGACGATGGTCTCGTCGTCCACGCAGTCGGCCACGCAGCGCGAGGCCCAGGCCATGTCGATGGGCGAGTCCGCACTCACCGAGCGGGCCCGCGTCGCCACCACTTCCCGCTCCTCCTCGGCCTCCGCCTCCCAGCGCCGGCGCCGCTCGGCGACGATCTTCGCGTCGATGACGTGCCGGAGCGCCTGGGCCAGCGCGGCAAGGGTGAGGCGGGGCGCGCCGGCGAGGGCGCCGTCGGTGGGGAAGCAGCGCATGGGATAGCGCGAGTAGAGCGGGTCCACCCCGATCTGGATGATGCGCGCCTCGGCCGACGGCATCCTCAGCGCGGGGAACCACGGCGCGTCGGCCTCCACCACGATCACCGTGTCCGCGGTGGCGAGATGCGGGCTCGCGTCGAAGCCCGCGTGGAGGGGATGGTCCTGGGGGAAGTTGAGATAGGTGCGGGCGGGATCCTCGAAGACGGGCGCGCCGAGGACCTCCGCGAGCGCGACCAGGGCCGGAACCGCGCGCGGGTCGCGGCCGGCCGCCTTGGTGAGGATGATGGGGTTGCGCGAGCCGGCGAGCACGCGCGCCGCCGCCGCGATCTCGTCCGGCCCCGCGACGGTGGGACCGTTCGGCGCCAGGCGCGGCGGATCGGCATACTCGAAGGCCTCGTGCGGCTCGGCCAGCACCTCGCGCGGCAGGGTGAGGTAGACGGGCCCCGCGGGCTCGCTGCGGGCGATGGCCAGCGCCCGATCAACCACGGTTTCAAGTTGAATGAAGTTGCGCAGCTCGTAGTCCCACTTGACGAACTCGCGCGCCATCCCGCCCTGGTCGAAGGCCTCCTGCGCCCAGTGAATGGGCCGGTCGCGGCTGCCGAGCAGGCCGCCCTCGGTGATGGGCGTGCGCCCGGCGGTGAAGAGGATGGGCACCTGGGACCGCGCGGCGTTGATGAGGCCGCCCAGCGCATTGGCGGCGCCCACGATCACGTGGACCATCACCGCTTGCGGCTTGCCCGAAACCATGGCGTGGCCATGGGCCATGGCGACCGCCGGGGTCTCGTGCGGGACCGTGATGGGCTTGGGGCAGGCCAGCGCATTGGCCTGGCGCCGCGCGTAGGCCTCGATCAGCGGCGCGAAGTCGGTCCCCGCATTGGCGAAGAGATAGTCCACCCCGCGCGCGGCGAGAAGCTCGAGATAGGCGTCGGCGGTGCTCTCGATGGTGGCGGTCTTCTTCATGCCCGGCTCCTCGTTTACTTGCCCGTCCAGCGCGGCTTGCGCTTCTCGATGAAGGCGGCCGCGCCCTCGCGGAAGTCCGCGCTGGTATAGGTTCGCGCGATGAGGTCGTCGCCGTCGGGGAGGCCGCGATGGTCGCGGATCCGGCGCAGCGATTCCTTGGTCACCTGGATGGTGATGGGCGCGTGGTCGGCGATCTCCAGCGCGATCGCCTTCACGCGGGCGTCGATCTCCTCGGGCGCCACGATCTCGTGGACGAAGCCGGCGGCCAGCGCCTCCTGAGCGGTGAGGAACCGGGCGCGGAAGATCACGTCCTTCACGATGGAGGTTCCCAGGAGATCCACGAAGCGCGCGTAGGTCTCCATGGAGAGGCAATTGCCGAGGGTGCGCGCGATGGGCGCCCCGAACTTGGCATCGGGGGTGGCGATGCGGATGTCGCAGCAGGCCGTGATGCCGAAGCCGCCCCCCACCGCGAAGCCCTGGACCTGCGCGATCACGGGCTTCTTCACCCGCTCGAGCCGGGCGGAGCGCGCGGCGCCGTCGCGCTCGTAGGCGAGGCCGTCCTCGGCGGTCTCGAATACCTTGAACTGGCTGATGTCGGTGCCGGCGACGAAGGCCTTGCCGCCCGCCCCGCGAAGGACGAGGACGCGCACGGAATCGTCGGCATCCACCTCCTCGCAGACCTGGAGCAGCCGCTCGTACATGGCCCACGTCATCGCGTTGCGCGTCTGGGGCCGATTGAAGGTGAGGGTCATGATCGGTCCGTCACGGGTGACGAGCGCGTCCGGCGTATCCACGGGTGCCTCCAAGGGCGCCTCCTCGCGGGAATTGTGGGCGGAGGATACCATCCGGCGGAGGATTCGTGCTAGCCTAACCCCCCTATGGCGGGCGCCCTCGACGGCATTCGCATTGTCGATCAGACCCAGGTGATGGCCGGCCCCTTCGCAAGCATGCTCCTCGCCGACATGGGGGCCGAGGTGATCAAGGTCGAGCCGCCCGACGGCGAGCACTCGCGCCACGTCGGACTGCAGGCGGCGCCGGGCGTCGCCGCCTCCTTCCTCGCCGTCAACCGCGGAAAGAAAGGGCTCACCCTCGACCTCAAGCAGCCCGAGGGCGTGGCGGTGCTCAAGCGCCTGGTCGAGACCGCCGACGTGCTGGTGGAGAACTACCGGCCCGGGGTGGCGAATCGGCTCGGCGTGGGCTACCAGACGCTGGCCGCCATCAACCCGCGACTCATCTACTGCTCCGTCTCCGGCTTCGGCCAGACCGGGCCGTATGCCGCGCGCGGTGGCTACGATCTCATCGCCCAGGGCATGTCGGGCATCATGAGCGCCACCGGCAGCGAGGACGGGCCGCCGGTGAAGGTGGGGGTGCCCATCGCCGATCTGGGCGCCGGGCTCTTCGCCGTGCTCGGTATTCTCTGCGCGCTGCGGGCGCGCCGGCTCACCGGACGCGGCCAGCAGGTGGACACCTCGCTCTACGAGGCGGCGCTGGCTCTCTCCGCCTGGGAGGCGACCGAGTACTGGTACACGGGACAGATTCCCAAGCGGCTCGGCACCGCCCACCGGCTGAACGCGCCCTATCAGGCCTTCCGCGCCAGCGACGGGCACTTCACCGTGGGCGCCGCCAACGAAAAGCTCTGGCCCATCTTCATCCGGCTCCTGGGGCTCGAGCACCTCACCCAGGATCCCCGCTTCAAGGGCGTGGGGAATCGCGTGAAGAACCGGGCCGCGCTCGAGGCCGAGCTGGAGAAGGTGACGAGCACGGAGACGCGCGCCCACTGGCTGGCCAAGTGCGAGGAGGCGGGCATCCCCGCCGGTCCCATCTACACGGTGCCGGAGGCGCATGCCGATCCGCACGCCCAGGCGCGCCGCATGGTGGAGAGGCTGGAGCACCCGCAGGCCGGCCGGGTGAAGGCGCTGGGGAACCCGGTGAAGCTCTCGCGCTCGCCCGCCGTCCTGCGCTCGGCCGCGCCCGTGCTCGGCGCCGACACCGACGCGGTGCTGGCGGGTCTCGGCTACTCGGCCGCGGAGGTCGCGGCCTTGCGCGCGCGGAAGGTGGTCTGAGCCGGTGATCCGCTCGGTGCCGGGCCGCACGCCGACGGTGCATCCCGGCGCCTTCGTGGACATCGCGGCCCAGGTGATCGGCGACGTGACCATCGAGGAGGGCGCCAGCGTGTGGCCCTTCAGCATCCTGCGCGGCGACCAGGACAACTACGTGCGCCTGGGTCGCAACTCCAACGTACAGGACAACTCCGTGCTCCACGTCACGCCCGAGTTTCCGTGCATCGTGGGGGCCGGCGTGACCATCGGCCACCGCTGCGTGGTACATGCCTGCACCATCATGGACAACGTGCGCATCGGCATCGGGGCGGTGGTGCTCACCGGCGCGGTGGTGGAGGAGAACGCCCAGGTGGGCGCGGGGGCAGTGGTGCCGCAGGGCAAGATCGTGCCCGCGGGATGGCTGGTCATGGGCGTGCCCGCCAAGCCCGTGCGCAAGATGTCGGACGAGGAGCTGGCCGACATCCGCCGCAACGCCGTCGAATACCTCGACCTCTGGCACCGCGACTACCGCGGGGTCTGGGACACTCGCGATCAGCAAAAAGCATGAAACCACTGCACGGCACCCGAGTCATCGACTTCACCCAGGCCATGGCGGCGCCCTATTGCACGATGAACCTGGCCGACATGGGCGCGGACGTGATCAAGCTCGAGCCGCCGGGTGAGGGCGAGCCCACGCGCCAGCTGGGCTCCGCCCACAAGCGAGGCCACAGCGCGACCTTCATGACCATGAACCGCGGCAAGCGCGGGCTGGCGGTGGACCTCAAGCAGCCCGAGGGCGTGGAGATCGTCAAGCGACTGACGAAAACCGCCGACGTGTTCGTCCAGAACTACCGACCCGGTGTGGCGGAGCGGCTCGGGCTGGGCTGGGACGCGCTGTCCCGGGTGAACCCCCGGCTGGTGTACTGCGCGGTATCCGGTTTCGGTGGCACGGGCCCTTACGCGCCCCGCGGCGGCTACGACCTCATCGCGCAGGGCATGTCGGGCATCATGAGCGTGACCGGCGACGAGGACGGGGCGCCGGCGAAGTCCGGCGTGCCGCTCTCCGACCTCTCGGCGGGGCTCTTCTCCGCCTATGGCATCCTCTGCGCGCTGGAGCATCGCGACCGCACCGGCGAGGGCCAGCTCGTGGACACTTCGCTCCTGGAGGCGGCCATGGCGCTGACGATCTGGGAGTCCGCCGAGTACTGGGTGACGGGCCAGGCGCCGCGCGCGCTGGGCTCCGCCCATCGCCTCTCCGCGCCCTACCAGGCGTTGCGCGCCGCCGATGGCTACTTCACAGTGGGCGCCAACAATGACCGGCTCTTCGAGGGGCTCTGCCGCGCCATCGGCCGGGCCGATCTCGCCAAGGACTCGCGCTTCGTCGCCGGCAAGTCGCGGCAGGAGCACCGGAAGGCGCTGATCGCCGAGGTCGAGCGCACCACCGCCACCGAGGCACGCGCCTTCTGGCTGGAGCGCCTCGATAAGGAAGGCGTGCCCGCGGGGCCCATCAACAACTACGCCGAGGCGCTCGCGGATCCGCACACCCTCGCGCGGAAGATGGTGGTGGACCTGGTGCACCCGGGAGCGGGCCCCATCAAGGCGCTCGGCGTGCCGGTGAAGCTCTCGGAGACGCCGGGCGCGGTCGATCGCGCGGCGCCGCTTCTCGGCCAGCACACCGAGGAGATCCTGGTCGAGCTGGGCTATACCGAGGCCGAGCGCCGCGCGCTGGAGGCCAAGGGCATCGTTCAACGCTGGCCGAAGACCTGACCTTCGACGTGCTCGCTCACCCTGGCCCTGGTCATCGGCCCCCTGGCCGAGGGCGCGCTCCGCTAGTCGCTGATCATCTCGGACGCCGGCCCCGCCATCTTCTTCACCCGGCCCATCGCCGCCGTGCTCACCCTCCTCGCGCTGTCCGCGGTGGCGATGCCTGCGGCGCGGGCCCTCAGGCAACTGTTGCGCGGCCGCGCCAGCGTTCCCGCGGCCTGATTCAGGTCTCTCGGCGGGGCGGATTCGCCAGCGGGTGCAGCACGTCGATCGCCCAGCCCGCGTCCAGTCGTTCTCCAAGCCAGCCGGGGCGTGTCGTATGCGCATTGAGGTGCAGGCCCTCGGCGTCATGACGCGTTCGGAGGATCGCGACTGGATCTCCGAGAATTCCTGGAGATATCGGCGCCTCGGGTAGTGGGCGACCGTCCGGCCTTCGGAACTGGAGCGTCCCATCGGGCCCACGCGCCGCCTGATAGCCTTCCTCGTGCACCGCGCGGTGATGCCGGCGGCAAAGCAGCGCGAGGTTCGAGAGCGTCGTAGGCCCGCCCTGCGCCCAATGATGGAGATGATGCCCCTCAGCGACGCGAACGCCGCAGCCCGGGAAGCGACAGCCCCGGTCCCGGTGGTGGAGCGCCCGCCGCAAGGCCGGCGGAATCGTCCGGGTCCGCCCTCCGATGGCCACGACATGGCCCTGCTTGTCGTGCCGCATGACTGTGCGGCTCGCGTCACAGCTGAGTCGCCTCGACGTTTCCGCGGAGACGCACACGCCGTCCTCCAGCGCTGACTCTCCCGGCTGCGCGGGGTCTGCGAGCACCGCCGCGTCGACATGAACGACCATCTGATAGCGCTCACCCGGGGCGCCGGGATCGAGCGCGTGGTGCAGCGCCGACTCCGCCACCAGGACCAGAGCGTCCGCCCGCTGCTGGGCCATCGTCGGCGGCTGGCCCGCGGGCTCGGCCGCATCCACGCGCGGTGCCCGCTTGGCTTTCTGATAGAGCACCTCGCGCCCGGCCTCCACCGCCCGCCGGAAGAGCGCTCCGGCTTCGGGCGTCAGCCGGCTCCGCACCACCACCATGCCGTCTTCGTCCTCCGAGACCTGGAGGCCACGGCCTTCGTGCTGACGGGCGGCCGTGCGCGCCTCCGCTCGCCGATCCACGTGCCGCCAGCCGCGCACGATGCGCTCGACATGGGCGGCGGTTCCCGCGCGGCCCACCGCGGCGAGGCGCGCCTCGGTCTCCGGGGTCGCCACGCGGGTGAGCGCGCGAACCTTGGCATAGGATAGCTCACCGCGGGCCAAGGCCTCCGCGAGGAGCGGCAGCGTCCCGAGCGCATGCGCCACCCGCACCCGCTCGCGGGCCGCGCCCATGTCGAGCCCGACCCGCCAGGACAGCCACGCCGCGCAGGAGCGGAACCCCGTATTCCACCCGCCCCGCGCGTCGAACTCGCGGATCAAGGTAAGCAGCCGCGCGGTGGCGGCGTCGAGGTGGGCGGAGAGCTCCGCGATCTCGTCGCCGAGGCGGTCCAGCTCGGCGGTGGGTGGCGGCGTGGCGACCACGGCGGACGCATGAAATCCCATGGCGTGTCCTCCCTCTTCTGAGAAAAACATACACCCCGCCTTGTGCTCATTCGGGGAGGGCCCGAGACGAATGATCGGGGCAAGAGAAATGATTTTTGATCGTGTCGGCGTTGTTCACGCGTTGGCGGGTCGCGGCGACCCGCTGGACGAGGATTCGCCAACGGGGGACGTCCCGTAACCAGACTGCGTGGCGAAAGCTGTCAAGCGGAAACGCGCGCGGCGCTGGCCGCCCGCGCTATCCTTCCCGTGATGCCCGAGGACCGGTACGGTCTCCCGCTATCCTCCACCTCCGACCACGCGGTCGCGGCGTACCGCGAGGGTGTGGACCATCTCCTCCGGGCCACACCGGGCGCGGATCGCGCGTTCGGCGCCGCCCTGGCCGCCGACCCCGGCTTCGCGCTGGCCGCCGCCGGCCTGGCCCGCGCGCATCAGATCCTCGGACGCATCCCGGACGCGAAGGCCGCCATCGCTCAGGCGCGCGCGCTCGTGGGCGGGGTGTCGCGTCGCGAGCGGCAGCACGTGGAGACCGTCGCGATCCTGCTCGATGGCAATGGACCGGGCGCCCTCGCCGCCGTCCGCGCCCAGGTGGCCGAGTTTCCCCGCGACGCCCTCGTGCTGAGCCTGGCCGTCGGCGCCTTCGGTCTCATCGCTTTCAGTGGCCGGCTCGACCACGACGCGCTGCTGCTGGAGCTCCTCGACGGCCTGGCATCGCACTATGACGGCGATTGGTGGTTCCCATTCGCGCACGGCTGGGCGTACAACGAGGCGCGTCGCCACCCCGAAGCCCGGCGATTGATGGAGCAGGCGCGAGAGCGCCAGCCGCGGAGCGCCAATGTCGCCCACGGCCTCGCCCATATCGCCTACGAGACGGGCGACATCGAGGGCGGAGCGCGCTACCTCGAGGGCTGGCTTCCCGCGTACGAGCGGGCGTCCGCGCTGCACTGCCATCTCTCCTGGCACCTGGCCCTCTTCGAGCTGGGGCGGGGGCGGGTGGACGCGGCGCTCCGCGTGTACGAGGACAGCATCGCGCCGGGCGCCTCGCAGGGGCCGCCCCTGAATACCCTCAGCGACTCGGCCGCGTTTCTCTGGCGCCTCGGCCTCTATGGCGAGGTGGGCGCGGCGGAGCGCTGGGACGCCGTCCGGGACTTCGCGGCGCACGCCTTCTCGCGGCCGGGCTTCACTTTCGCCGACATTCACTGCGCGCTTGCGTACGCGGGCCACGGCGACCAGGTGGCCCTGGCGCAGCTGGTCGAGGCATTCCGCGATGCCGCCCGGGCGGGGCGGCTGCCCACCGGCCCCGGCGCGGTCGCGCTAGCCGAGGGCCTGGGCGCCTTTGCCGCGGGCGACTACGAGGGTGCCGTTCGCCTGATCGAGCCGGTGGCGGGCGAGGTGATCCGGCTCGGCGGCAGCCACGCCCAGCGAGATGTCTTCGAGGAGACGCTGATCCAGGCCTACCTGCGCACGGATCGGCGCGAAAAGGCCGCGGCCCTACTCCGCCGGCGGCTCGACCGCCGCCCGTCGGCCCGGGATCGCGAGTGGCTGGCGCGGGCCGGCTAGGCCGGCGCGCCGGCGTCGAGGTGCTGCTCGCGCCAGAGCTCGAAGACGAGGAGCGACCAGAGCAGCTTGCGGTGACTGGCACTGCCCGACACGTGCTCCGTGACGAGCTGCTGAATTCGCGCCGGCTCGAAGGTGCCGCCCCGGCGCAGCCGCTCCGGGGAGAGCACGCCGCGCAGGATACCCTCGAGCGGCCCACGGAGCCACTCCCCCATGGGGACGCCGAAGCCCTGCTTGCCGCGCGCGAGGATCTCGCGCGGAAGCCGGTCGGTGAGCGCGCGCTTGAGCAGCGCCTTGAGCTGCCCCAGGCCGCCCAGGCGCCGGGACGCGGGAATGCGGCCCACGAACTCGACGAAGCGGTGGTCGAGGAAGGGCGCGCGCAGCTCGAGTCCAACCGCCATGCTGGCGCGGTCCGCGTTGGCGAGGTTTTGCCCCGCCAGGTAGAGCTTGCAGTACTGATAGATGAGCCGCTGGCGCGGATCTGCGGAGACACAGGCATCGACGGCGGTGTCGGCGTCCGCGTAGGGATCGAACTCTCCCAGCCGCTCGCGGGTGTCCGGGGAGAACAGGCTCCGGTGCCGCGCGGGGGGAAGACCGCCCACGAGCGCCTGGTTCCGTCCCGCGGGGCGGTACTCGAGCGCGTGGAGAAAGTCGCGCAGGGGCTCGGGGACCAGCGCGACGCCCTCCGCCGCCGAGCCGAGGAGCGACCGCGCGCCCGAGGGAAGGGCCGCGAAATTCCGGTGCCACCATTCCGCCGCCATGCTCGGGTAGCCGCCGAAGAGCTCGTCGCCCCCGTCGCCGGTCAGCGCGACGGTGACGCTCCGGCGCGCGGCACGGGAAAGGAGATACAGCGGCAAGAAGCTCATGTCGGCGATCGGCTCGTCGAGCAGGGCGCCCAGATCGGGCAGCAGGGCGCGGGCGTCTTCAGGCGTGACCAGGAGCTCCTCGTGCCGGGTCCCGAGGCGTTCGGCGGCCAGGCGCGCGAAGGGCCGCTCGTCGAAGCGCGGCTCGGTATAGCCTACCGAGAACGTGCGGATGCCGGGGTGGAGCCGCGCCGCGGTGGCGGCGATGGCGGTCGAGTCGATGCCACCGCTCATGAAGCAGCCGAGGGAGACGTCGCTCACCAGCCGCAAGCGCACCGCGTCGTCGAGCCGCCGGCGGATCTCCGCGCACCAGTCCTCCGTGTTCACCTCCGGCTCCGGCGCGTACGGGATGTCCCAGTATCGGCGAACCTCCGGTGTGGCGCCGATCGCGCTCAGCAGATGGCCCGGGGGCAGCTTGTTCACGCCGCGGATCATGGTGTGGGGATCGGGGACGTAGTCGAAGGCGAGGTAGCGCGAGACGCCCTCGAGATCGAGCTCGCGGCTCACCGCGGGATGGGAGAGGACCGCCCTGAGCTCGGAGGCGAACACGAGCCAGCCCTGCGCGCTCGCGTAGTAGAGGGGCTTTTCCCCCATGCGGTCCCGCGCGACGACGAGCCGTTCCTCCCGTCGGTTCCACACCGCGAAGGCGAACATGCCGTTGAGGCGCTGGAGGCTGGCTTCCCCCTCGTCCTCCCAGCCGTGCGAGATCACCTCGGTGTCCGAGCGCGTCGCGAAGCGATAGCCCCGCGCCTGGAGGCGCGCCCGAAGGGTGACGAAGTTGTAGATCTCGCCGTTGAGCACCACCTGGATGGACCCGTCCTCGTTGGCCAGCGGCTGATCGCCGGTCGCGAGGTCGATCACGCGGAGCCGGGCCACGCCGAGCGCGACACGGCCGTCCACGAAGTGGCCGACGGCATCGGGGCCGCGGTGACGCAGCGTCCCGATCATTCGCTCGATCACGCGCGGGTCGGCGCGCACGCCGGGGGGGGCGACGAATCCCGCGATGCCGCACATGCCCGCCTCAGGCCTCCGATTCGAGGGCCGGCATCGCACGGCCGGGCTCTCGGAGCGCGGAGAGCAGGACAAAGCCCATCCCCGTCCACGCCGCCTCGCGCAGCCGTCGGACCAGGCTGAACGTCAGCCCGGTCGGACCCCCCAGGCCGAGCGTCGCGAAGGTGGCGACGTACCCCCCCTCGAGAGCGCCCAGGTGCGCGGGGATCATGAAGGAGATGAACCGGACCCCGGTGCCGAAGGCCTCGATGACCACGGCGGTGGTGAAGGAGACGGGCAGCCCCATCGCATGGAGAATGATGTAGGCCTCGACGGCGCTGAACGCCCAGCCCAGGAAGTGGGAGGCGGTGGACAGGGCCAGCCGTCCGGGGGCCAGGCGGTAGAACTCCACCAGGCTCCGATCGACGCGGCCCACCATCTCGGCGCCCGCGCCCTCGCCCATGACACCGAGCCGCTGGAGCAGGCGCCCGCCGCCGCCGAGCGCACCCATGACCTGGACCAGCACGAAGCCGCCGACGGCGAGCACCTCGAGCACGAGGAGCCAGCGCATGCCGTACAGCAAGACGGAGCCTTCCGGCAGCACCACCCCCGCAACCGCCAGGCCGAGCAGGAGAAACAGCGCCTGCGCGATGGTGATGGTGGTCTTGGCCACGATCACGGAGGGCAGGCTCTCGCTCATCGGGACCCAGCGCCGGAGCAGCCAGGCCTTGACCGCTTCCCCGCCCACCGAGGCGGTCGGGGTGGTCGCGTTGAAGGCTTCGCCGGCCATGCGGACCCTGAGCAGGGCGAAGTACGGGACCACGTCGTGCCGAAAGGCATAGCGCCACCCCAGGGTATCGGCGGCCGTGACCAGGCAGAACGGGAAGACCAGCAGGACGCCCAGTCGCCAGGACAGCTCTCGGAACTGGGCCATGATCTGGGACGGACCGATCTCGACGAGCAGACCAGCGAAAAGCGCGGCGCCGAGCAGCGCGAGCAAAAGGCGGAGAACGCGCACCCGAGCCTCCCTCCTCGCCGCGACGGCGGGCGTCAACGTGAGCGATAGGTAGCAGCCCACGGGACCCGGGAAGGCCGTGGCCGACGGTTCGTGCTCATAGTGCCTCAGCGGCTGTCAGAAGGGAAGCTTCCCCCCCTTCGGGGACCCCGGAACCCCGTAAACCCTTGTAGTTCCGACCAAAGCCTTGACAGCCCTGGGGGCCTCGGCTAGACTCGCGCCACTTCGACAGTCTGGCTGACGCGATGCCCCACGGTGCCCACGAGTGAAGGACACGCTCTCCAACGGCGTAGACGGATGACACGCGCGACGACCGCGGGCGCGAGCGTGCGCCCGGCCGACTCACTGGACCCTGCCCAGGACACCTTCCCCAAGCTGGTCGTCGACAACGCCACGCGCCTTGCCGACAAGGTCGCGATCCGCGAGAAGCATCTCGGAATCTGGCAGGCCCATTCATGGAGCCAGTACCTCGCCGAGTCCCGCCTGATCGCGCTGGGGCTGGCCGCGCTGGGCTTCGCCCGGGGAGATCGGACGGCGGTGATCGGCGACAATCGCCCGCCGCTGTACTGGGCCATGCTGGCCACCCAGGCGCTGGGGGGCGTGCCGGTGCCGCTGTACCAGGACTCCATCGAGAAGGAAATGCAGTTCATCCTGGACCACGCCGAGGCCCGCTTCGCGGTGGTGGAGGACCAGGAGCAAGTGGACAAGCTCCTGCACGTGCGCGCGGAATGCCCGCGGCTCGAGTACATCGTCTACGAGGATCCCCGGGGCCTGCGCCACTACCAGGAGCCGTTTCTCCTGAGCCTCGCCGAGCTCAAGGAGCGCGGAGCGAAGTTCGCCACCGACAATCCAGGCTGGTTCGAGGCGGAGGTCGCGAAGGGCGCCGGGGACGACCTGGCGGTGATCTGCTACACCTCCGGCACCACCGGCCAGCCCAAGGGCGCCATGCTCTCGCACCGGAACCTCATCGTCACCGCGCGCAACGCCATCGAGCGCGAGGGCCTGCGCGAGTCCGACGAGGTCGTGGCCTATCTCCCCATGGCGTGGGTGGGCGACCACATGTTCTCCTTCAGCCAGTCCGTGGTGGCGGGCTTCGGCACCAATTGCCCGGAGAGCGCGGCCACGGTGCTCTCGGACCTCAAGGAGATCGGCCCCACCTACTTCTTCGCGCCGCCCCGCATCTGGGAGAACATCCTCACCGCGGTGATGATTCGCGTGGACGACGCGTGGGCGCCGAAGCGGGCCATGATCCGCTACTTCCTGGATCTGGCGCGCCGCACCGAGCGCGCGCGGCTCGCTCACCGAGTCCCTGCCCTCGCCGATCGCCTCCTCTACGCGCTGGGGCGCGTGCTGGTGTACGGCCCCCTGCGCGACAACCTGGGGATGCGGCGCATCCGCGTGGCCTACACCGCGGGGGAGGCCATCGGTCCCGAGCTCTTCGAGTTCTACCGCTCGCTCGGGATCAACGTGAAGCAGCTCTACGGGATGACGGAGTCGAGCGCGCTGATCTGCATCCAGAAGGACGGCGACGTGAAGCTGGACACCGTGGGCACCCCGCTGCCCGGGGTGGAGGTGTGCATCACCGAGAGCGGCGAGGTGATCGTCCGCAGCCCGGGCGTCTTCCTGGGCTACTACAAGAACCCCGAGGCCACCCAGCAGACGCTGGAGGACGGCTGGATCCGCACCGGCGACGCCGGCGTGCTCGACCGCGACGGGCATCTCAAGATCATCGACCGCGCCCGGGACGTGGGCCGGCTCTCCGACGGCACCCTCTTCGCTCCCAAGTACCTCGAGAACAAGGTCAAGTTCTCGCCCTTCGTGAAGGAGGCGGTGTGCGTGGGGGACGGGCGGCCGCACGTGGTCGCGCTCCTCAACATCGACCTCGCCGCGGTGGGTAACTGGGCGGAGCGGCGCAACATCGCCTACACGTCCTACGCCGACCTCGCCCAGAAGGCGGAGGTGTACGACCTGGTCCGGCACGAGGTCAACCGGGTGAACCGGAGCCTGGTGGAGGAGGGCGACCTGGCGGGCACCCAGATCCGGAAGTTCCTGCTCCTGCACAAGGAGCTGGACGCGGACGATCAGGAGATGACCCGCACGCGCAAGGTGCGGCGGGGATTCGTCGCCCAGAAATACGCGCCCCTCATCGAGGGGCTCTACTCCGGCGTGGATCACGTGAACGTGGAGGCCCAGGTCACCTACGAAGATGGCCGGGTGGGCATGGTGCGGGCGGACATCCGCATCGCGGAGGCCGAGGTCGCGGGCGCGGGGGCGGCGCGATGAGCGGCGCCGGGCGGCCCCCCTCGCTGCTCGAGGTGGACGGGATCAGCGTGCGCTTCGGCGCGGTGCAGGCGCTCGATGGGGTGAGTCTCGAGATCGCGCGCGGGGAGATCGCCGCCATCATCGGCCCCAACGGCGCCGGGAAGACCACGCTGCTCAACGTGATCAGCGGGTTCTATCACCCGAACGAGGGTGCCATCCGCTTCGCGGGCGCGGATCGCACCCACCTCAAGCCCTACGAGGTGGCCACCCTCGGGATCGCGCGGACCTTCCAGAACGTGGCCCTCTTCAAGGGCATGAGCGTGCTCGACAACATCATGACCGGGCGGCTGCTCAAGATGCACGGGTCCTTCCTGCTGGAGGCGCTGTACTGGGGGCCGGCCCGCCGCCAGGAGCTCGAGCACCGGGGCTTCGTGGAGCAGATCATCGACTTCCTCGAGATCCAGGCCATCCGCAAGACGCCCGCCGGGCGGCTGCCCTATGGCCTGCAGAAGCGGGTGGAGCTGGCGCGGGCGCTGGCCGCCGAGCCCACCCTCCTCCTCCTCGACGAGCCCATGGCGGGCATGAACGTCGAGGAGAAGGAGGACATGTGCCGGTTCATCCTCGGGGTGAACGACGAGTTCGGGACCACCATGGCCCTCATCGAGCACGACATGAGCGTGGTGATGGACATCTCCGGGCACGTGGTGGCGCTGGACTACGGGCGCAAGATCGCCGACGGGACGCCGGACCAGGTGCGGAACGACCCGGCGGTGATCGACGCCTACCTGGGGGTGGCGCATGCTTAGCCTCCTCCACGCGGTGTTCGTGGCGCCCTTCCTCGACATGGCGGGGGCGCCGACCTTTCTCGCCGAGGTGCTGATCGGCGGCATCGCGGCCGGACTCATGTACTCGCTGGTGGCGCTGGGCTTCGTCCTCATCTTCAAGGCCTCGGGGGTGTTCAACTTCGCCCAGGGCGTGATGGTGCTGTTCGCCGCCCTCACCCTGGTGGGGCTCATGGAGATGGGGCTCCCGGTGGCGGTGGCGCTCCTGGCCACGGTGGCGGTGATGGTGGCGCTGGCCTTCGGCATCGAGCGCGTGGTGCTGCGGCCGCTGGTGAACCAGGCGCCCATCATCCTCTTCATGGCCACCATCGGGCTCACCTTCGTCCTGGAGGGCCTCGGCGAGATGCTCTGGGGCGCCAACGTCAAGAAGCTCGACGTCGGCATCCCCGACGAGTCCTTCAAGGTGGCGGGCATCCTGTTGAACAAGCTCGAGCTGACGGCGGCCGGTACCGCCGCGGTCCTGGTGGCGGTCTTGGCGGTGTTCTTTCAGCGCACGAGGATCGGGCGCGCGCTTCGCGCAGTCGCCGACGACCATGAGGCGGCGCTGTCCATCGGCATTCCGCTCAAGACCATCTGGGTGGTGGTGTGGTCGGTGGCGGGCCTGGTGGCCATCGTCACCGGCATCATGTGGGGGGCGAAGAGTGGCGTCCAGTTCAGCCTGTCCCTCATCGCGCTCAAGGCGCTGCCGGTCCTCATCCTGGGCGGCTTCACCTCGGTGCCGGGGGCCATCGTGGGCGGGCTCATCGTGGGCACGGGGGAGAAGCTCGGCGAGGTGTACTGGGGCCCGCTGGTGGGCGGGGCCATCGAGAACTGGTTCGCCTACATGCTGGCGCTCGTCTTCCTCGTCTTCCGGCCCCAGGGCCTGTTCGGCGAGCGAATTATTGAGAGAGTGTAGTGCGAGGCGCAGCCGAAGGCGAGACGAGCGAAATCTGAGAATGCTTGCGCGAGCGGAGCGAGCGACGTGATCTACCGCGAGGCGGGGCAGTTCAAGAGCACCTACGCCAGCGACCAGGCGATCTTCCCCATCGTCCAGGACCGCTGGGTGGTGCTGGCGCTGCTCGCGGCCGCGGTGGTGGTACCGACCGCGCTCGGCAGCGACTACTGGCTGCAGGCCGTCCTGATCCCGTTCCTGATCTACGCGCTGGCCGCGCTGGGGCTCAATGTCCTCACCGGCTACGCGGGGCAGCTCTCGCTCGGCACCGGCGGCTTCATGGCGGTGGGCGGCTATGCGGCGTTCAAGCTCGCCACCGCTTTTCCCGGGCTCAACATCCTGGCGGTCTTCGTCCTGTCCGGGCTGGTCGCGGCCGGGGTGGGGCTGATCTTCGGGATCCCGAGCCTGCGGATCAAGGGCTTCTATCTCGCGGTGGCCACTCTGGCCGCCCAGTTCTTCCTGAGCTGGCTCTTCAACAAGGTGGCCTGGTTCTCCAACTACGCGCCCTCGGGAACCATCACCGCGCCGGCGCGCACCGTGCTGGGCGTGATGGTGACGGGCCCCAACGCCACCCCCGGGGCCCGCTACGCGGTGGCCATCGGCGTGGCCATCGTCTTCGCGCTCCTGGTCAAGAACCTCGTTCGGGGCCGGGTGGGGCGGGCGTGGATGGCCATCCGGGACCGGGACATCGCCGCCGAGATCATCGGGGTGCGGCCGCTCCGCACCAAGCTCCTCGCCTTCGGGATCTCCTCGTTCCTCTGCGGCATCGCCGGCGCCGAGTACGTGTTCCTCTACCTCGGCAGCGCGGAGACCCAGGCCTTCGACATCAACCTCTCGTTCCTCGTGCTGTTCATGGTCATCATCGGCGGGCTGGGCAGCGTGCTCGGCTCGTTCCTGGGGGCGGCCTTCATCGTGATGGTCCCCATTTTCCTGGCCAACGCGCCGCACGCGCTGGGGCTCTACATGCCCGTGGCGCTACAGAAGCAGCTCGAGCTGATGGTGTTCGGCGGCCTCATCCTCTTCTTCCTGATCGTGGAGCCCAACGGCCTCGCCCGGCTCTGGCAGATCACGAAGGAGAAGCTGCGGCTCTGGCCGTTCCCGCACTAACCCAGAGGAGAAACCGTATGCGGAACCGAATCTTGCTGATCTTCGTCCTGGCCGCCGCCATCGCCGTCGGCCCCCTGGCCGGCGCCGTGCTCGCCCAGGGCGGGAGCATCTTCATCCCCCTGCTCGTCTACCGCACCGGCCCTTACGCGCCGAGCGGGATCCCCATCGCCAACGGCTTCGTCGACTACTTCACGCTCGTCAACGAGCGGGATGGCGGAATCAACGGGGTCAAGATCGCGTGGGAGGAGTGCGAGACCCAGTACGACACCAAGCAGGGCGTGGAGTGCTACGAGCGCCTGAAGGGGAAGAGCCCCGTGCTGGTGAACCCGTACTCGACGGGCATCACCTATCAGCTCATCCCCAAGGCCCCGGTGGACAAGGTGGTGGTGTTCTCGATGGGCTACGGCATGACCGCCGCCGCCGACGGCCGCTGGTTCCCCTGGGTGTTCGGCTTTCCCACCACGTACTGGAGCCAGGCTTCCGCGGTCATCCGCTACATCGGCACGCAGGAGGGCGGGCTCGACAAGCTGAAGGGGAAGAAGATCGCCCACATCTTCCACAACAGCCCCTACGGCAAGGAAGCCAACCCCACGCTGGAGGAGCTGGCGCGGAAGTACGGCTTCGAGCTGACCCAGCTCGCGGTGGATCACCCCGGCCAGGAGCAGAAGTCCACCTGGCTCCAGGTGCGCCGGCTCAACCCCGACTGGATCTTCATGTCGGGCTGGGGCGTGATGAACCAGGTGGCGGTGAAGGAAGCGGCCGCCATCGGCTTCAAGATGGACCGGTTCATCGGCAACTGGTGGTCCGCCAACGACTCGGACGTGGTGCCCGCGGGCGACGGCGCCAAGGGCTACAAGGGCGCCACCTTCCACGCCCCCGGCAGCACCTTCAAGGTGCACGCCGAGGTCGTCAAGCACGTCTACGACAAGGGCAAGGGCGCGGGCAAGAAGGAAGCCATGGGCGAGCCGCTCTACAACCGCGGCCTCGTCAATGCCATGTACGCGGCGGAGGCCATCCGCACCGCCATGGGCAAGTACGGCAACAAGGTGCTCACCGCGGAGCAGGTGCGCTGGGGCTTCGAGAACCTGAATCTGACCGAAGGGCGGCTGGACCAGCTGGGGATGAAGGGCTTCACCCACCCGGTGAAGGTCACCTGCGAGGACCACGAGGGCAATGGCCCCGTGCTCATCCAGCAGTGGGACGGCAAGAAGTGGACCCTGGTGTCGGACTGGGTGGCGCCGATGCGCGACGTCGTCCGGCCCAAGCTCGAGGAGGCGGCGGTGGTCGAGGGCAAGAAGCTGAACTACACCATGCGGGAAAATTGCGCGGCGGAGAAGTAGGGAGTCGCGTTTGAGCGTCGCCCGTCCGCTGGTGGAGAAGGCCCGGCCGCTGCTGGCGGTCAACAACATCGAGGTGATCTACGATCACGTGATCCTCGTGTTGAAGGGCGTCTCGCTGGAGGTTCCCGAGGAGGGCATCGTCGCCCTCCTCGGGGCCAACGGCGCGGGCAAGAGCACCACCCTCAAGGCGATCTCGGGGCTGCTCCGGACGGAGCGGGGCGAGGTCACCAAGGGCGGCATCGAGCTGGACGGCGAGGCCATTCATCGCCACGACCCGGCCGACGTCGTGCGCCGCGGGGTGGTCCAGGTGATGGAGGGCCGCCACGTGTTCGAGCATCTGAGCGTGGAAGAGAACCTGCTCGTCGGCGCCTATACCCGAGGCACCGGGCGGCAGGTCAAGCAGGCCCTCGATCGCGTGTACGCCTATTTCCCGCGGCTGGTCGCGCGGCGGGGCGTGAGCGCGGGGTATATCTCGGGGGGAGAGCAGCAGATGCTGGCCATCGGGCGGGCCCTCATGGCGCATCCCCGGCTCATGCTGCTGGACGAGCCGTCCATGGGCCTGGCCCCCATGCTGGTGGCCGAGATCTATGAGATCGTGGCGCGGCTGAACCGCGAGGAAAGGGTAGCGGTGCTCCTGGCGGAGCAGAATGCGTCGATGGCGCTCCGGGTGGCGCGCTACGCCTACGTGATGGAGAACGGACGGGTGGTGCTGGACGGCGACCGCGGTACCATCAGCGAGAACGAGGACATCAAGGAGTTCTACTTGGGCCTTTCCGGGGTCGGCCAACGTCGCAGTTACCGGGATGTCAAGTCGTACCGCCGGCGGAAGCGGTGGCTGTCATGAGCGCGCAGCTCGAGATCCGCGACGTCTCCAAGTCGTTCGGCGGCGTGCAGGCCGTCACCACGGTGAGCCTCGACGTCCAGCAGGGCGAGCTCCTGTCCGTGATCGGCCCCAACGGAGCCGGGAAGACCTCGCTGCTGAACATGATCAGCGGGTTCTACCACCCCGACTCGGGCCGCATCGTGCTCGAGGGCGCCGACGTGACCGACTTCGCCCCCAGCCGCATCGCCGAGCGGGGGGTGGGGCGGACCTTCCAGAACATCGCCCTGTTCCGCGGGATGACGGTGCTGGACAACCTCATGCTCGGCCGCCACGTGCACATGCGGTCGGGCGTGCTGGCGTCCGTCCTCTACTGGGGCTTCGCCCAGAAGGAGGAGGTCGCCCACCGCCGCGCCGTCGAGGACATCATCGACTTTCTGAGGATCCAGGACCTGCGCCGGCGGCCCACCGGCTCCCTGCCCTACGGGCTCCAGAAACGGGTGGAGCTGGGCCGGGCGCTGGCCCTCCAGCCCAAGGTTCTCCTCCTCGACGAGCCCATGGGGGGGATGAACCAGGAGGAAAAGGAAGACATGGCGCGCTTCATCCTCGACGTGAACGAGGAGTGGGGCACGACAGTTATCTTGATTGAGCATGACATGGGGGTGGTCATGGACATCTCGGACCGCCTGGCCGTACTCGACATGGGGCAGAAGATCGCCGACGGCACGCCGGACGAGGTGCGCGCGAACCCGCGCGTCATCAAGGCCTACCTCGGCGAGACCAGGGCCCCGCGCGACGGAGGGCGCTGACATGGCCGACATCGCATCCACCCTGCCGCGCCTCATGGAGCGCAATGCCCGCGAGCTCGCGGACCGTCCGGCGCTCCGGGAGAAAGACCGCGGCATCTGGCAGACTTACTCCTGGCGCGAGTACCACGACCAGGTGCGCGACCTCGCCCTCGGCCTCACCGCCCTCGGCTTTGCCCGCGGCGACGCGCTCAGCGTGATCGGCGACAATCGGCCCCGCCTCTACTGGGCGCAGATGGCGGCGATGAGCCTCGGGGGCCGCTCCGTGCCCGTCTACCAGGACGCCATCGCCAAGGAGCTGGCCTTCGTCCTCCATCACGCCGAGGTCACGGTGGTGGTAGCCGAGGACCAGGAGCAGGTGGACAAGATCCTCGCCCTCAAGGACCAGCTGCCGAAGCTCCGGCTCATGGTCTACGACGACCCGCGCGGGATGGTCCACTACAAGGCGGACTGGGTGAGGTCGTTCGCGGAGGTGCAGGCCCTGGGGCGGGAGCGCGCGGCCCGCGAGCCCGCCGCCTTCGCGGCCGAGGTGGAGCGCGGCCGCCCGGAGGACGTGGCCCTCATCTGCTACACCTCGGGCACCACCGGCAGCCCCAAGGGCGCCATGCTCACCCACGACAACGTGATCGCCATCGCGCGCTCTTTCGTGAGCGTGGAGAAGATCGTCGCCTCCGACGACTATCTCGCCTACCTCCCCATGGCGTGGGTGGGCGACGCTCTCTACAGCATGGTGCTGAGTCTCGTGGTGGGCTTCTGTATGAACTGTCCGGAGAGCCCCGAGACGGTGCAGCGCGACCTCCGCGAGCTCGGCCCCACCGCGCTCCTGGCGCCGCCGCGCATCTGGGAAAACATGCTGACCGGGGTACAGGTACGCGCCGCCGACGCCACCCCGCTCAAGCGCCGGGTCTTCGACTACTTCCGCCGGGTCGCGGAGGCGGCGGAGATCCTCCGCGCCGACGGCAAGTCGCTGCCGATCGGGCTCCGGCTCAAGTGGGCGCTCGGCGAGTTCTTCGTGTACCGGCCGGTGCGCGATCAGCTCGGCCTCCTCCGCGCCCGGTGGTGCCTCACCGGTGGCGCGCCGCTCGGGCCGGACACGTTCCGCTTCTTCCGGGCCTTCGGGGTGAACCTCAAGCAGATCTATGGCTCCACCGAGATCACCGGGCTGGCCTCGCTGCAGCCGGATGGGGAGGCCGATCCCAACACCGCGGGCCGGCCCTGCCCGGGGATCGACGTCCGCATCGGCGACCGGGGGGAGGTGCTCGTCAAGAGCCCGGGGATCTTCAAGGGGTACTTCAAGGCGGAGGAGGCCACCCGCGAGGTCCTGGACGGGGAGGGCTGGTTTCACACCGGCGACGCCGGCTTCATCGACCCCCGCGGGCACCTCGTCATCATCGACCGCGCCAAAGACGTGGGCGCCATGCAGGACGGCACCCCCTTCGCCCCTCAGTTCATCGAGAACAAGCTCAAGTACAGCCCGTTCATCCGCGAGGCGGTGTGCTTCGGCAACGAGCGGCCCTTCGTGGTGGCCATGATCGCCATCGACATGAACACGGTGGGGAGCTGGGCGGAGCGGCAGGGGCTCCCCTACACGAACTACATGGATCTCGCCCAGAAGGCGGAGGTCCGGCGCCTCCTCGTGGAGGAGATCGCCAAGGCCAACGCGACGCTGCCGGAGTCCACCCGCATCCGCCGCCTGCTCCTCCTCACCAAGGACCTCGAGGCCGACGACGCCGAGATGACCCGGACCCGGAAGGTCCGCCGGCGGTTCGTGGCCGAGAAGTATGCGCCGGTGGTCGAGGCCTTCTACGGCGGCGCCGCCGAGGTGGAGCTGTCGACGGCCATCACCTACGAGGATGGCCGGCAGGCCGCCGTCCGCTCGCGCGTCCACATCGAGGACGTGGAGAGAGACCTCGCCCATGT
>Ga0137403_10002139_pt1 | contig 24268 bp, 25 predicted proteins | sample CZOMad2_1_16fung_FD_122057 | JGI IMG/M metagenome (GOLD analysis project Ga0137403, IMG submission 122057) | Vadose zone soil fungal communities from Angelo Coast Range Reserve, California, USA - CZOMad2_1_16fungal (Hybrid Assembly) | ecosystem: Environmental > Terrestrial > Soil > Vadose zone...
CTCCGGCGCGAACCGCACGATGAGGATCAGCACGACGCCGTAGATGATCAGGTAGATGCCGGTGAAGCCCGCCTGGACGCCGGAGAACGTGGCGCGCAGGTAGGTTTCGAGCGAGGTGATGAGGAGGGAGCCGAGAAAGGGGCCGAGCGCCGTGCCCATGCCGCCGATGATGCTGTTGAGCGCGAAGCGGACGGAGAGGTCGATCGAGAACACGTGCGAGGGATCGACGAAGCCGACGTACTGCGCCCAGAGGCTGCCGCACATCGACGTGAGCGCCGCGCTCACCACGACCGCCTGCACCTTGCGCCGGCGCGTGGCGATGCCGAGCGCCTCGGCGGCGTCCTCGTCCTCGCGCACGCCGGCCAGCTGGTAACCGACGCGCGAGCGCTCGAGATAAATCTGAAGGGCGTAGCAGACGAGCGCGAGCCCGAGGATCACGTAGAGCCACGCCACGTGGCCGAGCCCCAGCGTCCAGAACCCGGGCCGGAAGGGGACGGGCACGCCTTCGGAGCCCGAGGTGAACCCGCGCCAGCGGCTCGCGACGATCTTGAGGACCTCGGCGAACGCGATCGTCGAGAGCGCGAAGTAAGGGCCGCGGAGCCGATTGGAGAGGTAGCCGATCATCCCGCCCGCGCCGATCGAGAGGACGACGCCGACGACGAGGCCGAGCCACGGGCTCTGGGCGTAGCGCGCGCTCGCGAGCGCCGCCGCGTAGGCGCCGATGCCGAAGAAGGCGGCGTGCCCGAGCGAGACCTGGCCCGCGTAGCCGCCCGCGACGTTCCAGGCCGCGGAGAGCGAGCCCCACAGCAAGATGAGGATCACGCTGTCGAGGAAGAAGGTGTCGCGCACGACGAGCGGCGTCGCCGCGGCGGCGGCGAAGAGCGCGATGGCCGCCCAGCGATCGGGCGCGAGCCGGCTCATACGCCGAGCGTTTCGGCGCCGCGCTGGCCGAAGAGCCCGGCCGGACGGAAGACGAGCACGCCGATGAAGAGCAGGAAGTAGAAAACTTCCTTCCACGCCGCGCCGAAGACGTAGGAGCCTCCGACCTCCACGGCGGCCACGATGAGGCTGCCGAGCATGGCGCCGATCATGTCGCCGAGGCCGCCGAGAACGACGACGACGTAGGCGAGCAGCACGAACTGCAGGCCGGCCTGCGGGTAGGCGGCGTAGAGGGGCGAGACCAGCACGCCGGCCGCGCCCACGCACGCGATGCCGATGGCGAAGGTGAGGCGGTACACGCGGTCGGTGTCGATGCCCATCAGCGTGGCCGCGTCGCGGTCCTGGGCGGTGGCACGCATCACGCGGCCCGTGTGCGTCCACTTCATGAAGGCGAACAGGGCGATGGTCAGCGCGACGGCGACCGCCCACGCCACCACCTGCGAGAGGTTGAACGCGGTGCCGGCCACGCGCAGGACCACCGACGAGTGCCACGGACGGATCACGCGGAAGTCGCCGGTCCACAGCACGAGGGCGACGTTCTGCAGCGCGGTGGACAGCCCGACCGTGGTGAAGATCTGCACGTTGTGCGAGGCGTGGATGACGCCGCGCATGACGAGCACGTAGACGAGCCAGCCGACGCCGTAGAAGATCGGGATCGAGACCAGCAGCACGAAGTACGGATCGAGTCCCTGCAGCGTGAACGCGAAGAAGGCGAGGTACATGCCGAGCATGAGGAATTCGCCGTGGGCGAAGTTCACCACGCGCATGATGCCGAAGATCAGCGTGAGGCCGACGGCGATGAGGGCGTAGATGCCCCCGAGCAGGACCGTCGAGACCGCGAGCTGCGCGACGACGTCTATTTGCGCTGGTCCCAGGCGCCGAGCGGGATCCACTTCGCCCGCTTGGTCGTGAACTCCTCCGGCCACACGGTGACCAGCTCGCCGTTCTGCCACTGCAGCATGTAGTGCTGCACGCGCTCGTTGGCGTTCTGCCCGGTCTCCGAGAACTTCACGCCCCAGCCGTTGATCATGGAGCCGACGGGCAGGTCGAGCGACATCACCGCCTCGCGGAACTTGTCCGGATCGTCGGTCTTGGCGCGGTCGAGGACGACCTTGAGCAGCCAGAGCCCGCCGCCGGCGAGCTGATGGCCGCCGAACGGGTAGGTGCCCGTGCGCTTCTGCACGGCGTCACGGAACTCCTTCTCGATCTTCTGGCCGTCGGGCTTCAGCGACTCGATCTTGAATCCGGGGCCGGGCTCGAGCAGCGCGAAGGCGCCGTTGGCGTCGTTGCCGAGCGCCTTGCCGAAATCGGCCGAGCCGTAGCCGGTGGCGCCGGCGTGCACGTGCGCCTTGAACAGGAAGTTCTGCTCGCGGGCCTGACGCCAGAAGAGCGGCGCGTCGTTGGTGTAGCCGATGTGGTGGACGACGTCGGGCGCCAGCTGCTTGAACTTCACGATGATCGGTGTGAAGTCGTTGATCGTCTGGAAGTTGTAGTACTCGGCGGCCACCTCCTGCATGCCGAACTCCGTCTTGGCCCGCTGGCGCGCCGATTCCGTGACGCCCTGGCCGTACGAGGAATCCTCGCTGAGGAAGGCGACCTTGAGCTCGTTCGGCTTCTTGCCGAACCGCGGGGCGAGGTGCTTGGCGATGAACTCGACGTTGTACCAGCCGAACCCGGTGGCGTCGATCTCCGTGCGGTAGACGTTCTTGAGGCCGCGCTTGTTGAAGCGCGGATCCACGCACGAGGTCTCCCAGTAGATGACGTTCTGGCGGGCGGCCGCTTCGCTCGCGGCGCCGCAGAGCCGCGACGAGAACGTGCCGGTGATGATCTTCACGCCCTCGCGCGTGGCCAGCCGCGTGGCCTCCGTCGCGGCGGCCGTCGGATCCGGCGCGTCCGCCACGACGAACGCCAGCTTCTTGCCCATGATGCCGCCGCGCTCGTTGATCATGTCGCGCACGATCTCGAAGCCCTCGAGGTGCCGCTTGCCCTCGCCGGCGAGCGGGCCGGTGAGCGGCTCCAGCACGCCGATCTTGTACTCACCGGACTGGCCATAGGTGACGGCAGCGAGGGCGGTGAGGGTGAGGAGGATGGCGGCCAGCGCGAAGGCGAGGTGACGGCGTGTCATGCGGAGCCTCCTGAGCGTTCGAGGGGTCGCGACGCGCGGCCGTTGTAGCACCGGGTCGCGCGGAGGTCAAGGCGCGCCGGGCTTGCGGCTCCCCGTCGCGTGTCGCCAGAGCGAGAGCAGCATCACGGGCCACGCCACCAGCGCGATCGCATCGAAGACCAGCGCGAGGACGCCGGCGAAACGGCCCGGGGAGCCGGTGAGCGCGACCCACGTGAGAAAGACGCCCAGGAACGTGATGAAGCTCACCGCGAGCATGCCGCCGACGATCCCCTGGCGGTCGCCATCGGTCAGCGGGAGCGTGAGGACCCAGAGGCCGGCACCGACGAAGAGCATCCCCGCGGCGGCCATGATCCAGCGCGGCGCCCCCACCTGCCGGTGGGCGGTGGCAATGACGTCGGTGGCGATCAGCACGATCCAGATGCCGCTGGCCAGGAAGATCAGCCCGAACAGCACGAACCCGGCCCATGGCGCGACGATTTTCCCGTTCACGACGTCAGTCTAGGCGCTCGAGGGCGGCCGCCGCTTCGTGAGCACGCGCCACCAGGCATAGATCGCGATCGCATCGATGCCGAGGGCGAAGGATGAAGGCCAGCGCGAGCGCGGCGCCGAAGTTCGCCCTCTGCGCGTCGGTCGTGAACGGCACCGCGAGCATGTACGCGCCGCCGGCGGTGATCAACAGCGCCACCGGCACCATGATCCAGGGTGGAGCGTTGAAGAAGCCGTCACCGACGGGGACGACGCCGGTGGCGCAGAGCAGGAGGATGAAGCCGCCGAGCGTCATCGCGAGCCCGTACAGCGCCGTCGCCGGTGAGCGTTCGTCCACACCGTCATGCTAGGCGATCGGCGGGCGGCGCCGCCACTGGTTTAGACTGGACTCGTGAGCGACGAGCCGTTCCGCCTGCTGGCTCCCCACACGATCCGCTTCTGCCCGCTCTGCGCGAGCGCGCTGGGCCGCGCTCCGGTGCCGCCGGACCAGCGCGAGCAGGCCGTGTGCGGCGCCTGCGGCTTCGTCTTCTATCTGAACCCCAAGGTCGTCGCCGGCACCATTCCCGAGCAGGACGGCCGGATCCTCCTCACCCGGCGCTCGATCAACCCCGGGCGCGGGCTGTGGACGTTCCCCGGCGGCTTCGTGGATTTCGGCGAGAGCGTGACCGACGCCGCCATGCGCGAGACGCTCGAGGAGACCGGCCTCAAGGTCGAGCTGACCGGCCTGCACAACGTCTATTCCTATCCCGGCGCGCCGGTCATCATCGTCTACCGCGCGAGCGTGGTCGGCGGCACGCTGACCGCGTGCGCGGAGAACGACCTCCTCGAGTGGGTCAGGCCCGACGAGATCCCGTGGGAGACGCTCGCGTTCCCCTCGACGCGCGACGCGCTGCGCGAGTGGGTGGCGGCGCGCGGGGAGATGCCGCGGGGCTAGCGCGGGCTCGCGCTCACGCGCGCGAGGGCAGCCCGACCGTCGCGCGGCCGCTCACGACCTTCTCGCCGCGCTGGTTCTCGGCCCAGACCTCCAGCTCGACGAGGTGCACGTCGTCCTTCGACGACTTGCTCACCACGCGGCCACGACACGTCACGACGTCCTTGAGCCGGACGAGCGCGGCGAAGCGGACGCCGAGCTTCTTCACCCGGCCGGCGCCGGCCCAGTCGGTGAGCGCCTGCGCGACGAAGCCCATCGAGAGCATGCCGTGGGCGAACACGCCGCCCATGCCCGCGGCCTTCGCGAACTCGTCGTCCTGGTGGATGGGGTTGAAGTCGCCGGAGGCGCCGGCGTAGCGCGTGAGCTGGATCTGCTCGATGGGGCCCTTCACGAGCGGCGGCAGCTCGTCGCCGACGTTGAGGTCCTCCGCGTACACCCTGGCGTATTTCACAGTCGGATCACCGTGACCGCGCGCATCGTGGCCACGACCTCGTTGTCGCGGTCCGTGATCGCGGTCTCGCGCACGACGAAGGCCATCGGCCCGCTCTTGCCGGTCTTCTCGTAGATGTCGACGACCTTCGCGCGGCAGAGGTACGTCTGCCCCGGCTGGAGCTGCCGGTGGATCTCGAACTCCTGCTCGCCGTGCAGGAGGCGCGAGACGTCGGTGCCCAGCTCGCGCAGCAGCGCGTTGGTGTCCGCGCCCTCGTCGCGGAACGTGATGGCGAAGGTCGGCGGCGCGATGAGATCCCCCCACTCGGAGGCGGCCCCGACGCGATCGTCGAGGTAGAGCGGATTCGTGTCGCCGATCGCGCGCGCGAACTCCTTGATCTTGCCCCGCTCGACGGTGACGGCGAACGGCGGGAACTCCTTGCCGAGCACGCCCTTGTTGATCTGGATCGGCATCAGGCCTGGCCCTTCTTCATCGCGCGCTCGAGGAACTTCTCGAGATTCGGGATCACGAAACGCTCGTGCCGGCCCTCGGCGATCTTGTCCTTCGCGTCCCAGGCCTCCACCGAGAAGAGGAAGCGGCGGCCGTCGGTCTCGAGCAGCGTGGCCTTGGCGCGCGCCGTCATGCCCACGGGCGTGGCCGCCAGGTGGCGCATCTCCACCATGGTGCCGACGGTGGTGGCGCCGGCCGCGAGGTGCGGTTTGATCATCGCGCCGCACACGTCTTCCAGCATGCCGATCAGCCACGGCGTGGCGAGCACCTTGACGCCGCGATTGCCCATCGCGTCGGCGGTCTTGTCAGGCGTGACGGTCCAGGTGATCTCGTGCGTCGCGCCGGGCTCGAGGTCCATGGCCCGCGTTTGTACCGTGGAACGCCCGGCCGGCGCAACCCCGCGCGCGACGCCGTGCCATCATAGCGGCCGTGACCCGCTGGATCGCGGCGGCCGGCGCCGGCGTCATCTCGCTCGACTCGATCATCAACGTCGCGTTCCCCGCCATGGCCGCCGCCTTCGCCGAGCCGCCGGAGCGGCTGCGGTGGGTGATCGTCTGCTACGTCTTCACGTACTCGGTGACCGCGTTCTGGGGCGGGGCGCTCGCCGACCGCGTGGGCCACGCGCGCGTGTTTCGCGTGGGTCTCGCGCTGACCGCGGTCGCGCTCACGTTCGGCGGTCTCGCGCCGAGCTTCGGTCTCCTGCTGGCGGCGCGCGTGCTGCAGGGCTTCGCCGGCGGCCTCGTGTACGGCACGGCGCCGGGATTGGTGACGCTGACGGCACCGCCGGAGCACCGCGGCAGCGCGCTGGGCTTTCTCAACGCCGGCATCGGCGTCGGCTTCACCGTCGGCCCGCTCGTCGCCGGCCTCCTCGTCGCGCACCTCGGCTGGCGGTCCACGTTCTACGTGCGTGTCCCCATCGCCCTGGCCGTCTTCGCCTGGGCGCTCGCCGCGCTGCCCGCCGCGCGCGGCGCCGCGACACGGCTGGTGGCCGCCGCCGACGTGCTGCGCCGCGCCGTGCTCGCGCCGGGCGCGCTCGCGTTCGTCGCCAACGCGTCGATCTTCTCCGTGTGGCTGCTCGCGCCCTTCTACCTCGTGCTCGTGCGCGGGCTCGACGCCGCCACCGCCGGGCTGCTGTTCACGCTGACGCCGCTGGGCACCGCCGCCGCCGCGCCCGTCGCCGGCGCCGCCGCCGATCGTCTGGGCGCGCGCGGCCCGATGGTGGCCGGGCTCGTGCTCGAGGCGCTGGGCCTGCTGCTGCTGAGCCGCTCGGACGCCACGACGAGCGCCGCCGTGATCGCCGCCGCCCTCTTCGCCGCCGGCTTCGGCCTCGGCATCTTCCAGGTGCCGAACATGGCGTCGATCATGGGCGCGTTTCCCGGCGCGCAGCAGGGCGTCGCCGGCGGCTTCGCGTTCCTGGCGCGCACGCTCGGGGTCGTGACCGGCGTCCTCGCCCTCGCCGGGCTGTTCGCCGCGCGCCGCGAGAGCGTGGGGCTCGCGCCGGCGTTCGGCGAGGCGTTCCTGACCGCGGCGATCGCCGTCGCCCTGGCCGCCGTCGCCGCCGTCATGCGACGCAGGTAGGGCAGGCGGCGTGCACGTCGTGGAGCGCGGCGGCCGGTTCGAGGTGCGTGACGCACCGGGGCTGCACTGGCTGCTGGCCCTCCTGCTCTTCGGGATCGGAGGGGTATTCGTGCTCGCCCCGCTCGGGCTCGCCGAGAACGCCCACACGCTGCGCGGGTGGGAGCGCGCGCTCAAGCCTCGTGATGGGCGGGATCGGGGTCGCCGTGGGCCTCTGGCTGTTCGATCAGGCGCCGTACTCACGATTGCGTCTGGACGGCGCTGCGCGCCGGGTCTCGATCGTCCGCCGCGGGCTGCGGGGCCGGCACGTGGCCGGCTGGCCAGTCGCGGACGTGATGCGCGTTCGACTCGTGGAAAACACCGACGACGAGGGCGGTGCCGTCTTCCAGGTGCACCTCGCGCTGCGTGACGGCCGCACGGTGCCCGTCTCGCTGCTGTGGGCGCACGGACGCACGCCCGTCACGGACGTCGCGACGCGGCTGGCCGCGGCGCTCGGCGTGCCCTATACTGCAGCACCATGAAAGTCTGGAGCCCGTTCCCCGGCGGCGGTCAGGCCCAGGTCGGACGGCTCGCGCCGCGCAAGCCGAGCCTCGCCGGCCTCACCATCGGTGTCCTCGACAACTCCAAGCCGAACGCGAACGTGCTGCTGCACCGCGTGGCCGAGCTGCTCGCGCAGAAGACGGGCGCGGCCGGCGTGCGCGGCTGGCGCAAGCCCGGCGCCTCGCGGCCGGCGGAGATGATCGACGACATCGCCAAGTCCGCGCACGTCGTCCTGACCGGGAGCGCTGACTGAGGGTCCTGCACGTCGTGGAGTATCCACGACGCGGCGCAGTTGGAAGGGCGGGGTGTGCCCGCCGTCGTCCTCGGCACCGATGCGTTCCTGTCGCTCGCGAAGGCGACGTCGGCCAAGCACGGGCTGCCCCACATGGCGGTGGCGCTGGTGCCGCATCCGCTCGGCGGCGTCGCGTCCGACACGGCGCGCGCGAAAGCCGACGCGATCCTCGATGAGGTGCTCCGGGGACTGACGAAGGATCCGGCGCCGCCCGCCTCGACCGCGAGCGCGGGTCCGACGCTGGTCGAGTCGCCGGAGGATCTCGACGCCTTCCAGGTGTGGGCGATGGAGCAGGAGTGGTCGGACGGGCTGCCGGTGCTGCCGCCCACCGAGGCGCGCGTGGCGAAGATCCTCGGCCGGCGCGCCGCCGACGAGACGGTCGCGACACTGGCGCCCCTGGACGGCCGCGGCACGCTGCATGCCATCGCCGTCAACGCCGCGCTCGCGGGCGCCGGGCCCGAGCACCTGCCCGTGATCGTCGCCGCGATCCGCGCGGTGGCGAAGCCGGAGTTCAACCTCAACGCGATCCAGTGCACGACGCATCCGTGCACGCCGCTCGTGATCGTCAACGGGCCGATCGCCGCGCGGCTCGGCGTGGCCGGCGGCCCCAACGCGCTCGGCAACGGACATCGCGCCAACGCGGTCATCGGCCGCGCCGTGCGCCTCGTCTTGCAGAACGTCGGCGGCGCGCGGCCGGGCCGGGAAGACCGCGCGACGCTCGGCCACCCGGGCAAGTTCACGTACTGCCTGGCCGAGAACGAGGCGCAGTCGCCGTGGGAGCCGCTACACGTCGAGCGCGGTTTTCCGAAGGCCGAGAGCACCGTGACCGTCTGCGGATCCGAAGGCCCGCACAACGTCAACGACCACGGCTCGATGACAGGCGAGACGCTCATGGCGGCGATCGCGGGCACCGCCGCGACCACGGGGAGCAACAACATCTATCTCGCCGGCGACCCGCTCGTGATGCTCGGCCCCGAGCACGCGCAGACGATCGCCTCGTCCGGCTGGTCGAAGGCGGAGTTCAAGCGGCGTTTCTGGGAGGCCGCGCGTGTGCCGCTCAAGCGCTTCTCCGCCGACAACGTCGCGCGCTTCATGACCATCCACCCGGAGCGCTTCGAAGGCTCGGGGCCCGACACGCTGCTGCCGTTCGCCTCGCGGCCCGAGGACGTGATGGTCATCGTCGCCGGCGGCCCCGGCAAGCACTCGGCGATCGTGCCGACGTTCGGCGCCACGCGCTCGGTGACGGAGCGCATCACCGACTGATCTCGTTCGCCGCCGTCCCAGGTCTCGCTGGAGGTGAGCCCGCGGAGCTGGCGCCGAACCGACGGCCGGCACCTTTGACACGCTGAAGGTCGTTTGCCGTGACGCCTACTGCGGGATGATCACGGCCAGGCCGCGCGTGCGCAGCGCCTGATCGACCGCGTGGCGGCGGCGCTCGGCGGCGCCGGTGGGGCCGTCGCGATGCGGCTCGCCCTGCCGGCGGTCGAGGATGATGCGGATCTCCGGGTCGTCGGCGAACTTCTCGGTGAGGTAGTCGAAGAGGTCCACGTTCGTGCGGGCCACGATGACGAGGTGGCCCAGGGCTTTCAGCTCCGGCTGCGACATCTCGAGCCACGAGCGCATGCCCATGTCGGCGAACAGCACGACCGCGCGCGCCAGGTGATCCTCGGCGTCGCTGAGGTGACCGAGCCGGCGCTGGAGCCGGCCGAGGTCGAAGTGGGCGCGCGCGATCTGAGGCCGTAGCGAGAGCTCGTCGGCCAGCGCGAGCGCCTGCTCGTACGCTTGCCGGGCGGCCTCGAAGCTCGCCTCCTTCGCGGACACGTCGCCGAGCACGCGCCACGCCATCGCCTCGTGTGCGCGCTCGCCGTGCGTCAGGGCCAGCGCCATGGCGCGGTCGGCGGCCACGCGCGCAGCGGCGGTGTCGCCGGTGGCGAGCAGCCCCTCGGCGAGGTGCAGCATCCAGCGCGAGAGGTAGGCCATGACGCCGAGCGACTCGGCGCGGCGCACGCCGTCGCGCAGCAGCGCGATCCCGTCGTCCTTGCGGTCGAGCCTGAGCAGGCAGAGGCCGAGCAGCGTGGCGGGGATCGGCTGCCAGACGGTGAGGTTCGCCTGGTCGCAGATCTCGAGGCTCCGCGCCAGCGTCGGCACCGCGCGGTCCACCTGTCCGCGGGCGGACCACACGGCGCCCGTGAGCGTCCACGCGATGGCCTGGCTGTACGGATGCCGCGCGAAGTCGGCCTGCGCGCGCGCCCGGTCCAGGCAGGCGTCGGCGCGCTCGAACTCACCGAGGTCGGCCAGCGCCCACGCCAGCCACGCGGACGACGCGACGTACGCGGTGGTGCTGGCCACCGCGGTGCTGCCGCCGCCGATCTCGGCGTCCAGCGCCGAGAGGTTGTCCTCGAGGATCTGGATGGCCAGCCTGTGCTGGCCCTGCGCGTGGTGGCTGTGGCCGAGATAGCGGCGCGCGAGGGTCGCCAGCGCGGGATCACCGCGCCGTTCGGCGATGGCGAGGCAGCGCGCGCCGTACTCGATCGTGCGCGCGGGCTCGCCGAGCAGGTAGTGGTAGTTCACGAGGTAGGAATAGGCGCGGGCCATCCGCTCCTCGTCGTTGACCTGCTGCGCCATGCTCTCCGCTTCCTTCGAGAGCCGGTGGATGTCGTCGAGCCGGCCGAGCTGCAGCAGCGGCGGGCGCAGATCCAGGCGCAGGTCGATGGCCAGCGCGAACGTCTCGCGGCTCTCCGGAAGGTGACGGAGCGCCCCCAGGGCGTCATCGTAGAAGGCGACCGCCTCGAGGTTGGCGGAGCGCGCCACCGCCCGCTCGCCGGCGTCACGCAGGTAGCCGACGGCCTTCGCCCACGTGTCCGCCCGCAGCGCGTGGTAGGCCAGCCGCTCGACGTGCTCGCCGCGGCGCTCGGCGGGATAGCTCGTCTCCAGAGCGTCGACGATGCGCGCGTGCAGCGCGCGGCGCTGCTCCTTCAGGAGCGTGGAGTACGCGACGTCCTGGGTGATCGCGTGCTTGAAGGAATAGGCGAGGTCCGGTACGAGCGCGCTCGTCCGCAAGAAGTCGGCGGCCTCGAGGTCGGCCAGCCCGCGGAGCACCTCTTCGGACGGGGAGTTCGCCACCACCTGGAGCAGCGCCACGGGCACGTCGATGCCGATGGCCGCGCCCGCCTGGAGGAACGATTTGTCCTGCTTGGACAGGCGGTCGATGCGCGCGGCCAGCACCGCCTGCACGCGGTCCGGGATCTGGATGCCCTCCACGGGCTTCCCGAGCCGGTAATGGCCGCGCTCGCCGGACAGCGCGCGCGTCTCGACGAGCGCCTGCACGGTCTCCTCGAGGAAGAACGGGTTGCCCGCGGTGTGCGTGATGAGGCGCCGCTTGAGCAGCGCCAGGTCGGCCCCGGTGCCGAGGATCGAGTCGGCCAGCGCGGAGGCGCTGGCCGCGGGCAGCGGATCGAGCCGGATCTCCGTCGTGCCGCCGCTCGTCGCCCAGTCGCGGCGATGCTCGGGCCGCGCGCTGACGAGCACGAGGATCCGCGCGTCCGCGAGGCCGGCGGCGACCTCCTCGATGCAGGCGTGCGTCTCGGAGTCCGCCCACTGGAGGTTCTCGACCACGAGGAGCAGCGGCGCGCGCCGGCTCTCGGCCAGCAGCAGCTCGCGGACGGCCCGGAGGATTCGCTGCCGGCGCGCCGTCGGCTCGAGCTCCTCCCACTCCGGGTCCTCGTTGGGCACGTTGCCCAGCGCGAGGATCGCCGACACGTGGACGGCCAGCCGCGTGTCGAGCGCCACCATCCGCGTGGCCACCTTCTCGCGGATGCGCCGCGCGTCGTCGCCGTCCTCGACGTCGAAGTACTTCGTCAGGAAATTGCGCACCGGCAGGTAGGGCGTGAGCATGCCGTACGACACGCACGCGGCCTCGTGCATCTGCCAGCCGTCGACGGCGGCTTTCCGCGTCAGCTCCCACACGAGGCGGGATTTACCGACGCCGGGCTCGCCGGTCAGCATGACGACCTGCCCGCGTCCCTCGCGTGTGCGCGCGAGCAAGCGCTCCAGCGTGGCCATCTCGACACCTCGGCCGAGCATCGCGGTCTGCGCGCGGCCGGCGATGACGCCGAGGCTGGAGGTCACCGGCGTGGCGCGCTTGAGCTCCCAGACCTCCACCGGGTCCTTGAGGCCCTTGATGGGCATCGGGCCCTGCGAGCCGGCCTCGATGAAGCGCTCGGCGAGCCGGTAGGTGGCGGCGGTGATGAGCGTGGTGCCGGGACGGGCGAGCTGCTCCATGCGCGCGGCCAGGTGCGTGGTCTGGCCGACCGCGCTGTAGTCCATCTGGAGATCGTTGCCGATCGAGCGGACGACGACCTCGCCGGAGTTGAGGCCGACGCGGATCTGCACGTCGACACCGAGCCGGCGGCGGACCTCCTCGGCGCCGTTGGCCATCGCCTTGTGCATGCGCAGCGCCGCGTAGCAGGCGCGTACCGCGTGGTCCTCGTGCGCGAGGGGCGCGCCGAAGAGCGCCATGATGCCGTCGCCCATCACCTGGTTGACGGTACCCTCGTAGCGGTGCACCGCCTCCATCATCCGCTCGAGCACGGTGTCGAGCAGCGCGCGCGCGTCCTCGGGATCGCGGTCGGCGAGCAGCTCGAGCGAGCCCTTGAGATCGGCGAAGAGGACGGTGACCTGCTTGCGCTCGCCGGCCAGCCGCTCACGCGCGCTGCGGATCTTGCTGGCGAGGTGAGCGGGCGTGTACGCGTCGGGGGATTCGGCGCGGGGCGAATCGGTGGCCGGGATCATGCGCGCGCCGCACTCCATGCAGAACTTCGCCCCGGGCGCGTTCTCGTGCTGGCACCGGGCACACCGCACTCGAGTCTCCGATCTTCAGTGGCGCGCTGAGGAAAGTCCGATCAGTATGGGGCAGCGGCGACGAGCGGGTCAAGGCTCGCGCGGTTGCGGCCACGCCGGAGCCGGTGGTAGCGTGGCGTCCACGCCGCATCACGAGGAGGGTGCCAGTATGCCGGCCACGCTCACGTCCGAGCGCTTCAAGGTCGACGACGCCGCCGGGGCCATCGATCTCTGCTTCGAGAACGGGTGGACCGACGGCTTGCCGGTCGTCCCGCCCACCGAACCGGCCGTCCGTGCCATGCTGGACGCCGCGCGCCTGGCCCCGGACGTCCAGATCGCCTATATCAGGGATCGGGCGATGGCGGTCACCGCCGAGAAGGTCGCCATCAACGCGGTGATGGCGGGCTGCAAGCCCGCGTACATGCCGGTCGTGGTGGCGGCGGTGGAAGGGATCGGCGACCCGCGCTGGGGCTACCACGGGCCCGGCACCTCGACGGGCGGCGCCGCCGTGCTGCTGATCGTCAACGGGCCCATCGCGCGCGAGCTGGACGTCAACGCGGGCGACAACCTCTTCGGTCCCGGCTGGCGCGCCAACCTCACCATCGGCCGCGCGCTGCGCCTGGTGATGCGCAACGTGTGCGGCTCGATGCCCGGCCTGCTCGACCGGGGCACCGTCGGCCATCCGGGCAAGCTCTCGTTCGTGATCGCCGAGAACGAGGCGGAGAGCCCGTGGACGCCGCTTTCCGTCGAGCGCGGGTTCCGCCCCGAGCAGTCCACCGTTACCGTGATGGCGGCGGAGGGACCGCACCAGTTCTACAACCAGCTCTCGAGCACGGCCGAGGGCATCCTCACCACGCTGGCGGACAACATGCGGGTCTCCGGCAACGTGATGGGGCAGCCGCACTACGCCCTCGTGCTGGCGGGCGAGCACATGCGCACGATCGCCGCCGACGGCTGGGACAAGAAGCGGATCCGCCAGTTCGTGTGGGAGAACACGCAGAACTCGCACGCCCACCTCAAGCGGACCAACCGCATGACGGGCACGATCGAGCCCGGCGACGAGCAGAAGATGCGGCCGCTCGTGGCCTCGCCGGACGACATCCTCGTGGTCGCCGCCGGCGGGCGCGCCGGCGCGTTCTCGTGCTTCATTCCGGGCTGGTCGAGCGCGAAGTCCTCCGCCGCAATTACAGTGGAAGTGCGACGCGGCAGCCCCGTCGAGGGGCGACGCTAGCCTGCGAAAGGAGATCAAGCGATGAGCATGGAGATCCTGGAGCCCACCACCGCGGCCGCGACGCAGGTCATCGCGTACGTGCCGCGACCGGCCGCGCTCGCGGGCAAGCGCGTGGCCCTGATCGAGAACACGAAGTTCAACTCCGACAAGCTGCTGGGGCGGATCGGCGACATCCTCAAGACGGAGTACGGCATCGCCGACTGGAAGATGTACCGCAAGCACAACGCGAGCGTGCCGGCCCACCAGGAAATCATCGAGGCGATCAAGACGTCGGCCGACGTCGTGGTCGCCGGGATCGGCGACTGAGGGTCCTGCTCGTCGGGCAGTGTGCTCGACGGTATTCTGTTGGAGAAGAGCGGTGTTCCCTCGGCCTCGATCGTGACCGACGTGTTCGAGAAGACGGGACGCGCGATGGCGGAGCAGTGGGGGCTGAAGCACTACAAGTTCCTCGCGATGCCGCATCCCATCGCCAACCTCACCGACGCGGAGCTGGACCGACGCGCACGCGAGATCGTGCCGGAAGTGGTGAAGCTGCTGCTGAGCGGGCAGGAGTAGCGTTCCGCCCGGCGTGGTGGCTGCGAAACCGCCACGCGCAGACCATCTGGGGCCCGCTCATGCGCCGGGGTGCCATCGCGTCGCGGCGCGAGCGGGTCGCCACGCCCGACGGTGACTTCGTCGACCTCGATTGCCTGGACGGGCCGGCCCCGGGCGCGCCGCTACTGCTTGTCCTGCACGGCCTCGAGGGCTCGTGTCGCTCGCACTACATGCATGGCCTGTTCACCCTCGCGCGCGAGGCGGGCTGGAGCGCGGTGGCCCTGAACTTCCGGTCGTGCAGCGGCGAGCCGAACCGGCTGGCGCGCTTCTACCATTCGGGCGACACCGACGACCTCGACCTCGTCGTCCGCCTGCTCGCCGGGCGCGACCCGCACGCGCGCATCGGCGCCGTGGGCATCTCGCTCGGCGGCAACGTCCTCCTGAAGTGGCTCGGCGAGCGCGGCGATGCCGCGCCGCCCCAGATGCGCGCGGCCGTCACCATCTCCACGCCGTACGACCTCGAGCGCTGCGCCCGCACGCTCGACCGCGGGATACAGAAGGTGACCTACACGGCGTCGTTCATGCGGTCGTTCAGGCAGAAGGTGCTCGACAAGGCGCGGGCGTTTCCGGGCTTCGTCGACGTGGCGGCCGTGATGCGCGCGCGCACGTTCGCCGAGTACGACCGTATCGTCACCGCCCCGCTGCACGGCTTCGCCGACGAGGTGGACTACTGGCGCCGCGCGTCCTGCCGGCCGTACCTCGCGCGCGTGTGCCGGCCGACTCTACTGATCAGCGCTCTCGACGATCCGTTCGTGCCGCCCGAGGCGCTGCCCGATCCCGCCGCGCTGCCGCCGAACATCGTCGCCGAGTTCAGCGAGCGGGGCGGCCACGTGGGCTTCGTCGAGGGGCCGTTCTGGCGGCCGCGGGCGTGGGCCGAGCGGCGCGCGATGCAGTTTCTGTCGGACGTGTTCGAGGAGCGCCACGGCTCCGCCGGGGCGCTCCGAGCGTCGGGGGGCTTGGGGGCCATTTCGGGGCCCCCAACCTGATAGGATGCGCGGAATGCCGGACGACGCGTACGGGCTGCCCGTGACCACGGCCGATCGCGAGGCGCAGGCACTCTACGACCGCGCGGTGCGCTCGCTGCAGGCGTGGCAGGCCGACGCGCTGCCGCTGTTTCGTGCGGCGACGGAGCGCGATCCCGGCCTCGCCCTCGCGCACGCGGGCGCCGCGGTGTGTCTCTTCCTCGAGGAGCGGTTCCCCGAGACGAAGGCGGCGACGGAAGCCGCGCGCGCCGCGGTCGTGGGCGCAAGTGAGCGCGAGACCTCGCACGTGGCGGCGCTGACGGCGTGGACGTCGGGGCAGGTGCCGCAGGCGGAGCGGCTGATGCGCGAGCACCTGGCCAGGTGGCCGCGCGATGCGATGGTCTTCCAGCGGCTCTATTACGTCTACTTCTGGCTCGGCCGGTTCCCGGATCTGCTGACGCTGACGGACGCGCTTCGCGGCCACTATCCCGGCTCATCGTTCGTGCTCGGCCTGCACGCCTTCGCGCTGGAGGAGGCCGGCCGGCTGCCCGAGGCGATCCGCACCGCGGAGACGGCGCTGCAGCTCGAGCCCAACGACGCCTGGTCGGTGCACGCGCTCGCCCACGCGCTGTACGAGTCCGAGTCCTTCGACGCCGGCGTGACCAAGCTCCCGGTCGCCATCCACCCGTGCCGCGGCCTGAATTGGTTCCGCAACCACCTGCTCTGGCACCTGGCGCTCCTGCACTTCGCGCGCGGTGAGTACGCGCGCGCGGCGAAGATCGGGCGCGCCGCGTTCGAGCGCGAGCCCTCCTCGATCGCCGGCAACCTGCACGACTCCATCTCGCTGCTCTGGCGCCTGGAGCTGGTCGGCGAGCCCGTCGGCGCGCGCTGGCAGCCGTTCACGGCCATCGCGCGCGAGCGCGTCAACCGCATGGGCCTGCTCTTCCACGCCGCCCACGTCGCCATGGCCCTCGCCGGCGGCGGCGACTGGGCGACGGCGAAGGCGCAGCTGGAGGCGGTGCGCGCGCGTGCGCCCAAGGATCCCACCGGCCTGATGGGCGACGTGCTCGCGCCGCTCGTCGAGGGCATCCACGCGTTCGGTCAGGGCGACTACCGGACGAGCATCGCGAAGATCGAGCCGCTGCGGCCCCGCCTCGTGGAGCTCGGCGGATCGCGCGCCCAGCGTGACGTCTTCCACGACACGCTCTTCGAGGCGTGCTTCCGCGCCGGTGACGCGGAGCGGGCGGGCCGGTACCTCGCCGAGCGCCTGGCGCGCCGGCGCGATCATCCCTGGCTGTCGCGCGTAGCGTAGCGTGAGTGCGCCGCGTCATCTCGCGGCGTGGGTCCTCGCGGCCTGGCTGCTCGCGGGCTGCGCCGCGCCCGACTCGCGGACGCCCACGGCCGCGCCGCCGCGGGCCGTCGAGATCACGCTGCTACAGATCAACGACGCCTACGTGCTCGAGCCGGTGGACGGCGGCCGGCGCGGCGGGATGGCCCGGCTCGCGACGCTGGTGAAGCGCCTTCGTGCCGCGCATCCGAACGTCGTCTTCGCCCACGCGGGTGACATGCTCTCTCCCTCGCCGATGTCCACCGTGCTGCGCGGCGCGCAGATGATCAGCGTCCTCAACGCGCTCGGTCTCGACGTGGCGACCTTCGGCAACCACGAGTTCGACTTCGGCGCCGCCGTGCTGCGCGAGCGCATGGCGGAGTCGCGCTTCGTCTGGCTCTCGGCCAACGCCTTCGAGCGTGCCGGTGACCGCCCGTTCGGCGGCGCCGCCCGCGACCGCGTGCTGCCGCTCGGCGGTCTCCACGTCGGCCTGTTCGGCCTCACGACGCCGGAGACGGCGTCGACGTCGGCGGGCGGTGCCGACGTCGACTTCCGCGACCCCACGGCCACGGGCGCCGCCGTCGCCGCCGATCTGCGCCGGCGCGGCGCGCACCTCGTCGTCGCCGTCACGCACCAGCACATGCGCGCCGACCGCGCGCTCGCGGCCGCCGCCGACGTCGACGTGATCCTGGGCGGTCACGAGCACGAGCCGCTGGTGGCCGACGAGGGCAAGGCCGTCATCACCAAGGCCGGCTCCGACGCGCGGTATCTGGTCGAGGTCGACGTCTGGCTCCGGCCGGACGGCGCGCTCGCCGAGCGCTCGTGGACGTTTCACGAGGTCAGCGCGCGTCTGCCGGAGGATCCGGACGTGGCGGCGGTCGTGCGCGACTACGAGGCGCGCCTGGGCCGGGAGCTGGCTCTCGAGGTGGGGCGCACGACGGTTCCGCTCGAGGCACGGCGCGGGCCGCTGCGCACCCAGGAGAGCAACCTCGGCGACTTTGTCGCCGACGCCATGCGCGCGCGGCTCGACGCGGACGTCGGTCTCGTCAACGGCGGCGGCCTGCGCACCGACCGCGTGATCCCCGCGGGGACGTTGACCAGGCGCGACGTCCTCGGCCTGCTGCCGTTCACGAACGTGGTGATGAAGCTCGCGGTGTCGGGCGCGCGGCTGCGCGAGGCGCTCGAGCAGGGGCTGAGCCGGCTGGAGCGCGAGGGCGGCGGCTATCTTCAAGTCTCGGGGCTGCGGCTGGCGTACGATCCACGGCTGCCCGCCGGGCGCCGCGTGCTCGGGGTCGAGGTCGGCGGCGCGCCGCTCGATCCCGCGAGGACCTATACGGCGGCCGTGGTGGACTGGATCGCGCGGGGCGGCGACGGGGTCACCGCGCTGCGCGACGGGCGGGTGCTGGTGGACGCCGTGAGCGGGCCGCAGCTCTCCGACGTCCTGCTCGACGCGATCACCGCGCGCGGCACGATCGCGCCGGCCCTGGACGGCCGCCTGCGCGACGCCACACGCTGAGTCTCTCTCACTCCAAGGAGGATGCCATGGCCATGCTGGGCGACATCGTCGAGCTGTCGGTAGTCGTGAACGACCTGGACGCGGCGGCGGCGCGCTTCATGAAGCTGTTCGGCTTGCGCGTGCACCGGCGTGACACGTCCGACCGTTTCGGCTTCAAGAACGCCATCCTGCCCACGGGCATCGGTCACATCGAATTGATGCAGCCGACCGATCCCGGCAAGGCCGTCGGCAAGTTCCTCGCGAAGCGCGGCGAGGGCGTCTATCTGGTCGGCTTCGAGTGCGCCGATGTGGCGGGGGCGGTGGCGACGCTGCGCGGCGAGGGCGTGCAGGTCGACAGCCCGCGGCCGGACATCGCGTGGGTGCACCCGCGCCAGACGCACGGGCTCTTCGTCGAGCTCCGCCACCGCGAGCACTACTAGTTATCGAGGGGTGGCAGGGCTCCGCCGGGCCGCCCCGAGCGTTGGGGGGTTTGGGGGGCCATGTCGGGGCCCCCCATCGTCGTGTCCGGCGGCCGGCGATCGGCCCAGGGCTGCGCGGTCTCGAAGGCCGCCGCCGCGCGCAGCACGCCGGCCTCGTCGCGCCAGCGGCCGGCGATCTGCAGCCCCACGGGCAGGCCGGACTTCGTGAAGCCGGCCGGCACCGAGATCGCCGGCAGGCCCACGACGGTGAACGCGTAGGTGAGCATCGCCCAGTCGATGTAGCTCGGCATCGGCTGGCCGTTGATCTCCTTGGGTCCCGAGCGCCACTCCACGGGGAAGGGCGGCACCGCCGCCGTCGGCGTGAGGATCAGGTCGTAGCGCTCCTGGAACGCGCGCATGCGATGCCAGAGCTCCGTGCGCAGGCGCTCGGCCCGGCCGATCTCCGCGGGCGTGAGCGCGAGCCCGTGGTCGATGTTCTTGACGAGGTTCTCCTGCATCACGCCGCGCCACTTGGCCAGCTTTTCCTCGTGGCGCGCCACCATGGACACGCCGCGGCTCGTGAGCACGATCTCCCGCAGCCCCGAGAAGTCCGGATGCGCCTCCTCGACGCGGGCGCCGAGGCGGCGAAACACCTCGGCGGCGGCGCGCGTGAGCGTGCGGACCTCGTCGTCGACGGGCGTGACGCCGAGATCGCCGCCCCACGCCAGGCGCAGGCCGCGAACGCTCGGCCGCCGGACGGCGTCGATGAAGGCGCGCGGGTTCACGGGATAGGAGATCGGCGAGCGCGGATCGGCGCCTGCGATCACCGCGAGCATCAGCGCGGTGTCGGCGACGGTACGCGCCATGGGGCCGCTGACGCTCCATGGATCCCACGCGAGCGGCGCCGGATGGTTGGGCACGAGGCCGGGCGAGGTGCGGAAGCCGACCACGCCGCAGAACGCCGCGGGCAGGCGCAGCGAGCCGCCGAGGTCGGTCCCCTGGGCCAGCGGGCCGAGGCCGGTCGCGAGCGCGACGGCGCCGCCGCCCGTCGAGCCGCCCGGCGTGAGCGCCGGGTTCCACGGGTTGCGCGTGACGCCGAAGACCTCGTTGAAGGTGTTGGCGCCCGCGCCAAACTCCGGCGTGTTGGTCTTGCCCACCACGATCGCCCCCGCCGCCTTCAGCCGCGCGACGACCAGCGCGTCTTCCTCGGGCACGTGATGCTCGTAGATCTTGCTGCCCCACGTGGTGCGGATGCCCTTGGTCGGCGTGAGGTCCTTGATCGATACCGGCACGCCGTGCAGTGGACCGAGGCGCGCGCGGCGCCGGGCTGCCGCCGTCGCTTTCTTCGCGGCTTCCAGCGCCGGCTCGGCGGCGACGGTGCAGTACGCGTTCAGGCGCGGGTTCACGCGCTCCAGGCGGGTGAGCACCGCCTGCACCAGCTCGAGCGGCGAGACCGCGCCCCGCACGATCAGCGGAACGAGCTTCGTGGCCGGCATGAAGCAGAGATCGCGATCAGCCACCGACGACTCCTTTCATTTGCTGCCGAGCACCTTGCGCGGGTCCAACGCGTCTCGCAGGCCGTCGCCGATCCGTCGAAGGGGGGCTTCGCCCCCCTCCGAGCCGCCCCCCACGATTGCGCGGGCAAAGCCCGCGCTCGAACCGACGCGGCGGGTCATTTGCCGCCCAGGACCTTGCGCGGATCGAGTGCGTCCCTCAGGCCGTCACCGATGTAGTTGATCGACAGCACGGTGAGGAAGATCGCGGTGCCGGGGAAGAGGGCCCAGTGCGGGGCGAAGTCGAGATTGTCCTTGGCGTCGAAGAGGATCCGCCCCCACGTCGGAATGTCGGGGGGGAACCCGAGGCCGAGGAACGACAGCGACGACTCGGCGATGATCGCCACCGCGACGTCGAGGGAGCCCGCGACGATGACGGGACCGACGGCGTTGGGCAGGATGTGCCGGACCACCTGGCGCAGCGGCGCGGCACCGAGGCCGCGCGCGGCCTCCACGAACTCCTTCTCGCGCAGCGACAGGAACTGCGCGCGCACGAGGCGCGCCACCGGCATCCAGCGCAGCCCGCCGATGACCGCCACGATGAGCACGAACACGCCGGTCTCGGGGCCGAGCGTCTTCTTCAGCACGTCGCGGAAGAGATAGACGATCAGCAGCAGCAGCGGCAGCTGCGGCAGCGACAGGAAGAGATCGGTCAGCCGCATCAGCGTGTGGTCGGCGGCGCCGCCGAGCTGGCCGGCGAGGGCGCCCACGCTGGTGCCGATGGTGATCGAGATCAGCATGGCCATCACGCCGACGGCGAGCGAGATGCGGCCGCCGTAGAGCATGCGCGCGAGCAGATCCTGGCCGAGGTCGTCGGTGCCGAGTGGGTGCGCGCGCGACGGTCCCTTGAGCTTCGCCTTGAAGTCGATCGCGTCGATCGGCACGCGGTAGACGAACGGGCCCACGAGCACGGCCGTCACCATGACCACCAGCACCGTGAAGCCGACCATGGCCAGCCGGTGGCGGCGGAAGCGGCGGGTCGCCTCGCGCCAGAGCGACGGGCGCGTCGTGGGCGCGGTGAGGAGCGGCGCGGCGGCGGCAATGCTCATGGTTTCAGCGGTAGGCGATCCGTGGATCGAGCCAGCCGTAGAGAAGGTCGGCCACGAGGTTGAAGATCACGACCAGGCACGAGAACACGAACGTGATGGCCATGATCACCGGCGTGTCGTTGGCCAGGATCGAGCTGATCAGCAGCGAGCCGATGCCGGGGATGCGGAAGATCTGCTCGGTGATGACGGCGCCCGTGAAGATGCCGGGGATCTGCAGCGCGACCAGCGTGACCACGGGGATGAGCGCGTTGCGGATCACGTGCTTCACGACCGTGACGCCCTCCGACAGGCCCTTCGCGCGCGCCGTGTTGACGTAATCGAGCCGGACGACGTCGAGCACCGCCGAGCGGACGAAGCGGGTGAGCGTGGCGCCCTGGAAGAGCCCGAGCACGGCCACCGGCATGGCCGCCTGCCGCGCGTGCTCCCACCACCAGCGCCAGCCGGTGGCGCCGATGTCGGCGCGGTAGATGAACGGCAGCCAGTCCAGCCACAGGCTGAACACCAGGATGAACACGAGCCCGGTGAAGAAGGTGGGCAGCGAAAACCCGACGAAGGCGAGCGTGGTGGTGATCTGGTCGAAGACGGAGTACGGGCGCAGCGCCGAGTATGTGCCGATCGGCAGTGCCACCAGCAGGCCCAGGATCTGCGCGCTGCCGAGGACGAAGAGCGAGGTCGGCAGCCTTTGTAATATCAGCGTGTCCACGTCGACGCGGCTCACGAACGAGAAGCCCCAGTCGCCGTGCAGCATCGCGCCGAGCCAGCGCGCGTAGCGCACGGGCAGCGGATCGTCGAGGCCGAACTTGGCGCGCAGGTTCTGTCGCACCTCCGGCGGGACGTTGGGGTTGGTGGCCAGCTCCTCGAACGGATCGCCGGGCGCCAGGGCCAGGATGGTGAAGAGGACGAGGCTGATGCCGAAGATGACCGGCACGGCGATCAGCAGGCGACGGATGACGTAGCGCGACATCGCTGGCGGCGGCCGGGCGGAGACGCCGGCCGCCCCTCCGGCGTCCTAGACCTTGAACCAGTTGAAGAGGTTGGCGGTGTCGTTGTCCCAGCCGCTGATCTCGTGACCGCGCAGGCGACTGGACACCGCCTGCACCTTGTTGCGAAAGATGACGGGGATGACGACCACGTTCTGGACGACCATGTCGTTCATCTTGATGAAGAGTGCCGCCCGCTTCGCGGGGTCGAGCTCCGTCTCCGCGGCGCGGAAGAGCTTGTCGTACTCCTCGTTGCGCCAGCGGGTGATGTTGCGGCCCTGATACTTGTTGTCCTTGGCCGCGACCTCCCACGACGCGAACTGTTCCATGAACGTCTGTGGATCCGGCGACGCCTGCGTCGTCGTGTACATCTGCAGGTCGGTCGAGAATCGCGCGTAGATGTCGGGGTTGGCGGCGTCGGAGGAGAAGAAGACCGACGCGGTGACGGACTTCAGTTCGAGCTCGATGCCGGCCTTGGCGGCGGCCTGCTTGACGATGGCCTGGGTTTTCTGGCGGGGAGCGTTGATCGACGTCTGGTAGACCATCTTCAGCTTCTTGTCGCCCTTGGCTCGAATACCGTCGGCGCCGCGCTTCCAGCCCGCGGCGTCGAGGACCTGGTTCGCCTTGTCGACGTTGAACTCCCACCGGGTGTTCTTGGACGCATACTTCGGCGGCGAGTTGAGGAAGTTCGCCGTCGCCGGTCCGCCGCGTCCATAGATCTCCTCCTGCACGGAGGCGCGATCGACGAGGAGGTTCAGCGCCTGGCGGACGGCAGGATCGGTGAGGAAGGGATGCGGCGCCTTGACACTCGCGCGCTCGCCGTCGACCTCCTTCCACGGGTCGGTCTGATTGCACTGGATGTGCTCGATGTTGCCGCCGGGCGCGGTCTCGAACTTGCCCCGCCCGCCCTGCTCCATGCGGCGCATGATCTCCTCTTCGACTTGCATGTTCCACGCGTAGTCGTACTCGGCCGTCTGCACGACGGCGCGGCCGGCGGAGACGGCGTCGCCGCCGCCCTTCATCTCGATGGTGTCGAAGTGCGGCCGGTTCGGCATGTGATAGGTCGAGTTCAGCTCGCCGCGGACGATGTCGCCGGGCTTGAAGTCGACGTACTTGTAGGGGCCGGTGCCGAGGGGCTTGATGTTGGCGGGCGCCTCGCGGGACTTGGCGCCCTTGAAGGGCTCGAAGACGTGCTTGGGGATGATCATGCCCCGGTAGCCGCAGAAGCCATCCGCCCAGAACGGCGTCGGGTTCTTGAACGTGAGCTTGACGGTGTGGCTGTCCAGCTTGTCGATGCGGGTGATGTCCTTGTAGGAGCTGATCGTGGTGGCCGCGGTGGCGGGATCGGCCGCGTACTCCCAGTTGAAGACGATGTCGTCGGCGGTGAACGGCTTGCCGTCGTGCCAGACGACGTTCTTCTTCAGCTTCCAGGTGACCGACTTGCCGTCCTTGCCCACCGCGCCGTTCTGGATCGAGGGGATCTCGGCGGCGAGGATCGGCACCAGGTTGCCGTCGGGATCGAACGCCGCCAGCGGCTCGTAGAAGATCCGCGAGCCGTCCTGGTCCTTGGTGCCCGTCGCGAAATGCGGATTGAGGAGCGTCGGGGACTGCCACCACAAGACCTTCAGCGGCCCGCCGCCGCCGCGCTTGGTCGGCGTGTACGCGGACTTGCCCTGGGCGTGGGCCACGCCGGCCGAGGCCAGCATCTGGCCGGCCAGCGGCGCGGTCAGCCCGAGCCCGACCATCGTCTGCACGAAGCGCCGACGGCTGAGCGCGCCGGCGCGCACCTCCTCGATCAATGCCCGCAGCTCGCGCTCTTCCATGGACGGTCCTCCGTGAGAGTGATGCTTCTTATCGCCCGCGATCGCGCGGTGTCAAGTCTTGTACCAGTACGGCAGCCGCCACATGCTCGTGTCCCAGCCGTTGAGCTCCATGCCCTGCAGGCGCGCGCCCGCGGCGCCCACGCCGTTGCGCCAGAGCACGGGAATCAC
>Ga0137403_10002140_pt1 | contig 24264 bp, 23 predicted proteins | sample CZOMad2_1_16fung_FD_122057 | JGI IMG/M metagenome (GOLD analysis project Ga0137403, IMG submission 122057) | Vadose zone soil fungal communities from Angelo Coast Range Reserve, California, USA - CZOMad2_1_16fungal (Hybrid Assembly) | ecosystem: Environmental > Terrestrial > Soil > Vadose zone...
GAAGGCGGCCCTCAGATCCTTGCCCCTGCTCTTGTATTCCCAGCCGAAGCAGCCGCGCTTCCAGACATCCGCCCAGCCTTCGCCGCCGGTGGTCTTGGTGGCACCCTTCTCGAACGCGTACCACTCACCTTTCGGATCGGCGTCGGTCGGCGTCTGCTCTCCAAGCAGCGTGCACAGCTCGCAGAAATGCGATTGCGCGGCGGCGCGCTCGGTCAAATCGGCCGCCCGCCATTTGGTGATGAAATCAGCGGCGAGCATGGCTCGCGTTGATGTCACAAACCGGCGCTACTTATCAACCAATGTTGCCGCGAATCCCAGCCTGTTGCCATTATGACATTCACAAAATTACCATATTAGCATCGCATACTTCGGGCCGATTGCGGCTCCCGAAGATGGGCCGCTAGTTGAACCAAGGAGATGTCGATGGCTAACGTGTTTTCACCGAAACCGCCGGGGCTGGTGCGCGGGCGACAGCCGATCTTCCTTGGCGGTGAGCAGGCGGGTGAGCATCGCCGAGCCGGCGTCGACGTCGCCGCGATCGATCGCCAGGCCGGACGCGAGATCGACGGCGTCGACGTCGTACGGATCGCTGTCGACCGCGCGATCGGCGGCCGCGCGGGCGCGGCCGAGGTCGCCAGCGGCGAGGTAGTTGCGGGCGGCGCGCAGGTGGCGGGCGGCGCGCTCGGCGGGGCTGGCGCCGAACGCGGCCATCAGCTCGGCGGTGCGCGCCGAGCCGGCGTGATCGCCGCACAGGTCCTGGCGCTCGAGCAGCTTGTCGAGCAGCGCGACGTGCCTGGCGTCGAGCGGCTGGGCGGCGGCGACCGCGGCGGCGAAGCAGGTGCGGGCGCGATCCTCGTCGCGCAGGAGGAGGAGCGCCATGTCGCCGAGCGCTTCGAAAACAAATCCGCGCGCTGAGCTAACCATCGCCTCCGCCTGCGCGAGTGCGCACTGAGCATGAGTCTCGTCGCACAACATCACCTTGCCGGCCGTGATCTGGAGCTATTGGTACGGCGGCAGTATCAACAAAGCCTCGGCTGTCACGATTCTAATGACGTTAGTGCTCGCTCCGCTCATTTTCGTTGCCTGGTGGTATGGCCGGAAAAGCCAGGTGTCGGTCAACTAATCCGCGCCTCCCGGACACAAACTGAAAGCTGGACCTAGACGATGAACATGGAAAATCTTCTGAGAATTATTCAGCGGCGGCGCAGTGTCAGAGTTTATAAAAGCGGCAAGGTTTCAAACAAGCAATTGGGAACCAGCCGCGAAGCCGCGCGATGGGCGCCGTCCGGAGCCAACACGCAGCCGTGGGAATTTGTCGTCACGCGCAACCGCAAAAAAATGAAACGCGTCCGGGAAATCTATTCTAACGAATGGAAACAACGGAAGCTCGAAGATCCGGTTCATTACAAAGGACTAAAGAAAGATTACGTCGGCGACGTCAGCGTGCTGGTGCTCGTCTGCGGTGACGCGCGCACCAAACAGGTCTATTTGACCACGCGCCAGGCAACCGATCGCGAAAAGCTCTTTCAAGCGAGCATCGCCAATGCTGTACAGCAAATGATGCTCGCAGCGGCGAGCATGAATCTCGGCACGGTTTGGGTGTCGGTTCGCGAAGAAGTGGAGCCGGAGCTTAGAGAACTCTTTCAGGTGCCCGAGGCCCTGCGGCTTCTCTGGGTGGTGCCGATTGGTCACGCGCGCAGTTGGCCCAGAGCGAAGCCCAGGCGGTCAATTACTGCCTTCACTCATTTCGAAGTCTACGATCACAAGAAGTTACGACGGGATTCCGACATCCATGCCTGGCCGAAGAGTTAACTCAAGCCCGAAGCCTTCGGTTTGTCATTCCGAGGCGAAGCCGAGGAATCTTGATCGGACAGGGGAGTTGGCGAGGTTCCACAATTTCCGCGGGGAAATACTAATATTACGCCTCGGAAATTTCGTATTTCTCGTGATGCAGTTCCTGGCTGGCCTTAATGATGATGCGGTGGTTTATCTCGCGTTCGAGGTTTTCCAAGCTGTGGTTTCTCTCGTCGTAGAGAAAATTCGCGATATCGGGATGGAGCCGCACCACGATGTTCTTACCATTTTGAATCTGCGCTTGTTGGCGCTTGATCGCGCGTAGAATGTCGTAAGCAAGGGTTGCCGCGGATTTAATGCGACCGCGCCCATCGCAATGGGGGCAAGGTCGCAGCAGTTGATTCTCCAAGCTCTCCCGCGTGCGCTGACGGGTCATTTCAACCAGTCCCAGCTCGGAAATTTTTAAAATATTCGTGCGCGCCTTGTCTTTCTTCAGTGCCTCTTTCAGCGCGTCGTATACCTTCTTGCGGTTGGCCTCTTTTTCCATATCGATGAAGTCGATAATAATAATCCCGCCGGCGTTTCTCAGGCGGAGTTGGCGGACCACTTCCTGGGCCGCTTCCAGATTGGTCCTGAGAATCGTCTCTTCCTGGTTGCGCTTGCCGACGAACCGGCCCGTGTTGACGTCCACAGCCGTCAACGCTTCGGTTCGTTCGATGATGATAGAGCCGCCGGAGCGCAGCCACACCCGCCGTTCCAATGCCTTAGCAATCTTTTCTTCGATGCCCTGCTGCTCAAAGAGCGGTTCCTTTTCCGTGTAAAGCACGACTTTCGGTTTCAGACGCGGCATGAACTGGCGAACGAAGTCGACGATGCGCCGGTGATCTTTGGGCGAATCGATGACCACCCGTTCCGTGTCGGCGCTGAAGAAATCACGGATCGAGCGCGCAATGAGATCGAGATCCTGATGGATCAGTGACGGCGCCGTCGCGCTTCGCGCCCTTTGTTGAATTCGCCTCCACAGCCGGGTGAGGAAACTCAGATCTCTTTGAATTTCTCGCTTGCTCCTCCCCTCGCAGGCAGTGCGTAAAATGAATCCCCCCTCGTTGGTCCCCAACGACTGAGCGATTTCTCTAAGCCGCTTGCGCTCCTCCTCGCTATCGATCCGGCGAGAGATACCGATATGTCTCGTGCCGGGCATAAAAACCATGTACCGACCCGGGAGGGATATATGAGAAGTTACCCTGGCGCCCTTGGTACCCAACGGGTCCTTGGCCACTTGAACGAGGATCTCTTCGCCGCGGGAGATCTGTTTTTCCAGGGGCAATCGGCGACCCGGCGGCGGTTTCGGGGCTTCTTCGAATTCAACCTCGTCCGAGCTGCCGAGTGGCACATCGTCCGGTTCGGTGGAAAAATCCGAGGCGTGGAGAAAACCCGCCTTTTCCATGCCGATATCGACAAAGGCAGCCTGCATACCGGGCAGAACGCGGGCTACTTTTCCTTTGTAAATGTTTCCCGCGACACCCATTTCCTCTTTTCTTTCGATGAAAAATTCGGCCAGAAGGCTGTCCTCGATGATAGCGATCCGGCTCTCCTGGGGCGTAGAATTAATAAATATTTCTTGTTTCATACCAATGTTAGCGCGTAAACCTGGCGGAGATTCTGCGAGGGCGGGTCACCTGGCTTCAGCGGTGAATCCACAAAGACCGTCACGGAAAACTGTTGAAAACTGTTGTGTTTATAGAGGAATTTACTACCGACTTCAAGCAAGGCGGCTTTTGAGTCAAGAATGGCTGAATTGACTTTGGCTCGCTCGCCCGATATTTTGGAAGGAATACGGACACGCCATTTGGCTTTAGTAATACCGAGAGCTGCTTATGAGTTATTCGGCGACGGCGCCTGCCTATAGCATCCTCAATACCAAGGTCCTGATTCTCAATCGATCCTATTTGCCCATTCATGTTACCTCGGTGCGACGTGCGTTTGTGCTTCTCTATCAAGGCATCGCAAGGGCGGTCAACGAACAGTACCAAACCTTCGACTTTGACAGTTGGAGCGATGTATCGGTCTCCGCTCACGATGAAGCCATTGGTCTGGTCAATCGTGTAATCCGCGTTCCCAGGGTTATTCTGCTGGTTACTTACGATCGCGTTCCGAAGCGGCAAGTGCGCTTCAGCCGTTACAACATTTACGCCCGCGATAAGTGTATTTGTCAGTATTGCGGCCGGCGGCTGCCGCGGCATGAGTTGAATCTCGACCATGTGATTCCGCGCTCTCAGAATGGCACCTCGACCTGGGAAAACGTTGTCTGCTCCTGTCACGAGTGTAACCGCCGCAAGGGGGGCAGGACCCCACAGCAGGCTAACATGCCTCTCGTACGGAGACCTTTTAAACCTCAATGGACGCCATTCATGCAGGAAACGTTCAGCATGTCCCGCTACAAGGAATGGATGCCCTTTCTCAATACGATCGACGTTTCGTACTGGAACACCGAACTTCTTGAAAAATAGTTTTATTCTTCTCCCCGAGGGCCAGCGAAGCACGACCTCGCGCAGCACGGGGCTCCGACCCGGCAACTCCGACCCATTTTATCTCCAATAAAGACTTGGAAAATTAGAATATTTTCGTTCAGCCTATATCTTGCGGTAAGTTTTCCAGCACTCCACCGTATATTGTGATTTTTGCTTGACTCTATTTCGCCACTGTGAAATATTGCGGGCAAGGTTGTGCCGGCGAGAATTGCCATAAAATTCCACAAATAGAAATAAGCCTATGCGTTTAAAACGCCTTGAAATGGTCGGCTTTAAGTCTTTTGCCCAAAAGACCGTTATAGAAATCACTCCCGGTGTCACCGCGGTGGTCGGCCCCAACGGATGCGGCAAGTCCAATATCGTCGATGCTTTGCGTTGGGCTATGGGGGAACAGAGCGCCCGTCATTTGCGTGGCCACCATATGGAAGACGTGGTGTTTAACGGCAGTGATAGCCTGCCGGCTACCGGGATGGCCGAAGTGTCGATTATTTTCGACAACGAAGATGGCCGAGCGCCGGCGGAGTACAGCAACTTTAGCGAGATTATGGTGACGCGCCGGCTGTTTCGCTCCGGCGAGTCCGAATACGCCATCAACAAAATAAGCTGCCGTTTAAAAGACATTGTCGATCTATTTTTGGGGACCGGCGTCGGCAGCAAAGCCTATTCGATCGTCGAGCAGGGCAAAGTCGATGAATTGGTCAATTCCAAACCCGAGGAGCGGCGTGGCCTGATCGAGGAAGCGGCCGGCACCAGCAAATACAAAAGCCGAAGGATCGTCGCCGAAAACAAGCTCGACCGCACCCAGCAAAATCTTTTGCGAGTCAGCGACATCGTGCGCGAAATCGAGCGGCAAATCCGCGCCATGGAGTTGCAGGCTAAAAAGGCCGAGCGTTACCGCGCGCTGAAGTCGGAGCTTAAACAAAAAGAACTCGCGTTCACCGTGCTGCAGCGAGACACCTTCACTCAGGAAATTGCCGAGCAAGAAGCGGCACTGGCTAGCGTTGAAAATCGCCTGGCGGGACACCTTGCCTCGTTACACCGCAAAGAGGCGGAAAACGAAGCAGTGCGCTTGTCACTGTTGGAAGCCGATCGGGAGATCGGCCTCCAACAAGAAAATGTCTACCAGCGCCGCATGCAGATCCAGAGCGACGAACAAAAATGCGAATTTTTTAAAAAAGACCTGTCGCAGCTTGAACAGAGCGAGGCAGAAGCTCGTGCCGCGCTCTCGCAGTTCGAGGAGCGAACTCAGACGCTCGCTCAAGAAATCGACGAGCTCAATAAGGCCAAAGAGAGTTTTGTTCAGCTTTCACTGTTCGAGGAAACTTTTCTCCGTGATAAGGAAAGTGAACTCGAAAAACTCCAGGCCCAGATTCGCATGCTCCAGGATGGCGTGGAGCGAGAAAAGGAAGCATTGATCGATGCGGCCAACCAGATCGCTTATCTAAAAAACGATTTTCTGGCTAAAGACAAGCGGCGCGGCGAAATCAGCAAAGAGCTGGCGCGAAGCGAGGCGGAACTCAGTGAAACCACGGAATCGCTGGGCGCGTGCGACGAAAAACGAAACGAATCCAGCCAAGCCCTGGGTAGCTGCGCCGAAGAAATGCGCCAACGCGCCCTCGAAGCGGCGCACGTGGCAGCTTCGATCCAGGCTCTCAGCCGGGCCAGACAGGCACAAGAAAAGAAAATCGCTGCACTCAAGGCGCAGATCCAGGAAAACCGCTCCCGCCTCGAGTCTCTGGCGGATCTACAAAAAAATTACGAGGGATACCAAGAGGGCGTACGGGCCATTATGCTGAAGAAACAGCAGGAGGTGACGCCCAACGGCATCTATGGGTTAGTGGCGGACGTCATCGACGCGCCGGAAGCGTACGAGAAGGCGCTCACAGCGGTCTTGGGAGACCGCTTGCAGTACATCATCGTCAAGGGCCATCAAGAAGGCTTAGAAGCGATCGAGTATCTGAAAAATCAGGCGTCCGGCCGCGGCAGCTTTATCCCGCGAGAGCTGTCACGCAAACTACATAAAGAGTTGCCCCTCGGTGAATCCGAAGTGATCGCGCCGTTGATCAATGTGATCTCTGTCAAAGAGGGCTATCACGACGTCGCAGAGTACCTGCTTTCCGACGTGGTGGTGGTGCGAGATCTCCAGGCCGGTTTGGCGCTGTGGAATCGCAATGGCTACTACAGCACGCTGGTCACTCCTGACGGCGAAGTGATTGATCCAATGGGGATCGTGACTGGTGGCAGCGGCGCACCGCTTGAAAGAAGCGTTCTCACGCAGCGGCGCCGTATCCGGGAATTGGCAAGCGTTCTGGCTCAATTGGAATCTCAACTTCCCAGGGAAGAGCGCGAGAGTGAAACGCTCAAGCAGGAGCTCGATCAGGCGGAAACCAAAAAAAACCTGTTGAGCGCCGAGATCCACCGGCTGGAACTCGAGCGCGTGCGGCTCGAACATGAGCAGCGCGCCGCCAATCAAGAACTGGAGCGCCTCACGCAATCCGTCCGCGCGCTCACCGAGGAACAAAGTGATCTCACCGCGACGCTCCACCTGGTGAACGAGGAAATTCAACGCTGCCTGAGCACGACCCAGGCGCGCTCCGAAGAGAAGCTGGAACGCGAACGAGTGCTGGCGCAAAAGCAAACTGCCTGCGCGGAATTGCGCCAGGCCGTCGGAGCCGCTGAATCTGCGGTGACGCAGTCGCGCGTCCGCAACGCAGCTTTGGGAGAGAAAAGAGAGAACACTCACACCAATCTGGCCAATCGATTAAAGCTGCAAGAGGCGACCGCCCAAGAGATCGCGACTTGCCAGGCGCGGCGCGCGGATTTTCAGCGGCGGCGTCAAGAGATCGAGCAAGCGCTGGCTCACACCGAGGAAGCGCTCCTGTCGAGCCGCAGCGAACTGCAAAAATTGGAACAACAACTCCAGACCGAGCGCCAGAAATACCGCGGCATCTCGATGCAGCTCGCTGAGATCGGCGAGGCGATCAAGGAACTGCGGCCACTCGGCGAATCCTGCCAAGAGGAAAAAAGCGGTGTCCAACTCTCGCTCGCGGAAAAACGGCTAGGGCTACAGCATCTGGCGGCAAACCTGCGCGAAAAATATGATGCCGACCTTGATACTCTCTCCGTTGATCTTTCCGAGAACGGCCCTTCAAAAGTAGACCTGGTAAGCGAAATCGACGAGCTGCGCGGCCGCCTGGAGCGTATGGGTGAGGTGAATCTGGCCGCCATCGGCGAATACGAAGAACTTACCACGCGTTTTAAATTCATGAACCAGCAAAAGGAAGACTTGGAAAAATCGATCGCTGACTTGCAGCAAACTATCGTCAAACTCAATCGTGTCTGTCGTCTGCGTTTTAAGGAAAGTTTCGAAGCGATCAACGAGAAGTTCGAAGTGATCTTTCCCCGGCTGTTCCGCGGTGGCAAGGCCAAACTGGTGCTCACCGATGAGAACGACTATCTCGAGACCGGCGTCGATATCGTGGTTCAGCCGCCCGGCAAGAAGCTCCAATCGATCACGTTGCTCTCCGGCGGCGAAAAGGCCCTCACAGCCGTGAGCCTGTTGTTCGCGATCTTTTTGACCAAGCCGAGTCCCTTCTGTTTCCTCGACGAAGTCGACGCGCCCTTGGATGACGCCAACATCGACCGATTCACCGAGCTGATCACAGAGATGAGCGAGCACTCTCAGTTCGTCCTGGTCACGCACAACAAGAAATCCATGCAGGCCGCCGAGGTTCTTTACGGCATCACCATGGCGGAACCGGGGGTTTCAAAGGTCGTGTCGGTGCGAATGACCTAGCGCTCCGCTTGGTCTTGTTACAAATCCTTGTCCGCTCCCGTTGACTCTCCTGCAACGTTCGCAGACTATCAATAACATGGCAGGCGGTTCTTTCTTTCAACGCCTCAAACAAGGCCTAAGTAAAAGCCGGGAGAGCCTGTATCAGAATATCGGCTCTATCTTTCAGAATCGTCGTTGGGATGAAGCGTCTCTCGACGCCATGGAAGAAAGCCTGATTGCTGCCGATGTCGGTGTGAAGGCAAGCCAAAAACTAATGGACGCGTTGCGGCAGCTGTGGCCCGTCAATGAGGTCGACGCCGAGCAAGACATGGGTGCGTACTTGCAAACGGCGCTGGTACAGATGCTCCAGGGATCAGTGCCGGGCCAGAAGATCACGCCGTTCTCAGCCCGGCCGTGGGTGATCCTGTTTCTCGGCGTCAACGGGGTCGGCAAGACGACAACGATTGGCAAACTCGCGGCGCAATACCAAAGCGCCGGAAAAAAGGTCTTGCTCGTGGCCGGCGACACGTTTCGCGCCGCGGCTATCGAACAACTCGATATCTGGGGGCAACGCGTGGGCGTCGAAGTCATCAAACACCGCCCGGGTGCCGACCCGTCCGCGGTCGTTTTCGATGGCATGCAAGCAGCAAAAAGCCGCGGCATAGACGTTCTTCTGATTGACACCGCCGGCCGTCTCCACACCAAGGCACACTTGATCGAAGAACTCAAAAAGATTCGCCGAGTCATTACTCGCGAGCAACCGGACGCGCCCCATGAGACGTTTTTGGTCCTCGACGCGACCACCGGTCAAAATGGTCTTCAGCAAGCGCGCGTTTTCAAGGAGGCGACCGCCATCAGCGGCATTGTTTTGACCAAGCTCGACGGCACGGCCAAAGGCGGCGTGATCATCAGCATTCAAGAAGAGCTCGGCGTCCCGGTAAAGTACATCGGCGTCGGTGAAGATGTGGAAGATTTGCAGCCCTTCGATGCCGGACAATTTGTCCGAGCTTTGTTTGAGAAATGACTTCGAGCTTCCTAAAAGCTCGACTTGACTTGGCCCGGCCACGGCAATACTCTTAGTAAGAGGTTGTACACATGAACACGACTGAAACCCCCGACGTCGACTTGAAGCTCACGGATAGCGCCGTTGAACAGGTGAAAAAGCTATTGGACCGCGACCAGCGCAAGGGATACGGATTGCGAGTTGCAGTGGCCGACGGCGGATGCTCGGGTTATTCCTACAAGCTTGATTTCGACAAAGATCAAAAGGCGGAGGACCTTGTTCTCGAGCGAAATGGCGTGAAAGTTTACATTGATCGCACCAGCGCTCCATATCTCGCCGGCACGGTCATCGACTTTGTCACCGGAATTTATGGGGGTGGTTTCAAATTCAGCAACCCCAACGCCACCGGCACTTGCGGCTGTGGAACCTCCTTCTCAGCGTAACGTCGATAGACGAAGATCAGCTATCAACCCACGCTACCGTTTGAAATTCCAATTCTCGGAAAGCGTAAATGCATCGGTTGCGTTCCGCGGTTCTCTTTGACACGCCGAGGCTTGGCCGTACGCAAATAATGTTTCCCAGGTGACGATTTCTTGAAAGCTGTCCGGCTCCACGCCTACGGTGGAATTGATAACTTGCATTACGAAGAGACCGACGATCCACAATTGAAATCGTCCCACGATGCGATCGTTAGACTCAAAGCTGCATCGGTCAATCACCATGACGTTTCCGTTCGCCGCGGCATAGGTCCCGCGGCCGCGCACTTGCCGCATATTCTAGGAAGTGACGGCGCGGGTACAATCGCCGAGATCGGCGCCGAGGTGAGCAACGTCAGCCCCGGCGACGCTGTATGTCTTTATCCAGCGAGTAGTTGCCGCCGTTGCGAATTTTGCAACGCTCAACGCGAGCACTTGTGCAGCCAACGGCGGCTATTGGGAGAGCGCGAAAGCGGCACCTACGCCGAGTACGTGAGCGTCTCCGCCAGCAATTGTTACCCGATTCCGCAAGGGCTCTCGTTCGAAGAAGCCGCCGCCTTTCCTTTGGTTTACACCACCGCGTGGCGTATGCTGATCAACGATGCTCAGTTGAAACCCGGTGAATCGGTGTTGATTCTGGGCATCGGCGGTGGAATCGCCACCGCCGCTTTCCAAATAGCTGCCTCAATCGGCGCACATATCATCGTCACATCGAGCAGTGAAGACAAATTGGCAATGGCCAACAAGCTCGGCGCCGAACATGGGATCAACTACCAGACGGCGGACGTCGCTAAAGAAGTGAGAAATCTTACCGACAAGCGCGGCGTCGACGTCGTCGTTGACTGCGTTGGTGGTGACGGTTGGGTTAAGAGTTTTGCCGCGCTGGCTAAAGGCGGACGCTTGGTTACTTGCGGAGCGACCGCGGGAGCCAGTCCGCAAACTGACCTTCGGCGGGTGTTCTGGAATCATTTAAGGGTTTTCGGATCTATGGTGGGCACGCGCGAGGAGTTTCGCCAGGTTTTAGATTTCATGGCTGTCGCGTGCACCAAACCGATTCTCGATCAAATATTTTCGCTCAAAGACACAGCGAGTGCGCACCAACGCATGGAAGCGGGTCAACAGTTCGGCAAGATGGTTCTGTCCATGGACGGATAGCCGCGTTGGTCGCCAATTGAGATGGCCAAGCATTAGGCAATAGGCGGAGTGATTGAATCAAAATGCGGGTAATCGGAGGAGAAAGAAAAGGCCGCCGCCTGATTGTGCCCAAGGGTCAAGCCGTGCGGCCCACGGCAGCGCGAGTCAAAGAGTCGCTGTTTAATATTCTGCCGCATGACTTTACCGGAATGAAGGTGCTCGACTTGTTTGCCGGAACCGGGAACCTTAGCATCGAAGCATTAAGCCGAGGCGCGGTAAAAGCGGTCTTGGTCGATGCGTCGGCGCGGTCGGCGACGGCGATCCGGGAAAATCTCCGGAGGCTCGGACTTACGGCGCGAACGGAGATCTGGATCGCTCCGGCGGCCCGAGCTTTGAAGACGCTGGCCAAACGAGACGAGAAATTCGATATGATTTTTCTCGACCCGCCGTACGATCAGGGATTGCTGGAATCATCGCTGAAGGTGCTCGCCCAAGGGGATTTGTTGTACCAGTCGGGAACGGTCGTCGCCGAGCATAGCACACGCGAAGCCGTAAACTCGCGTTACCGATCTCTCGTCTTGAACGACCAGCGTCGTTATGGTGATACTTTGCTTTCGTTCTTTAGACCCGAACCCAAAACCGATCCAGATGCTTGAGGAGAACCTATGGCTATCGACAATATCGCCATCTACCCGGGCTCGTTCGATCCGATTACCAACGGGCATGTGGATCTGGTCAAGCGCACCTTGAGGGTTTTTGACAAGATCATCGTCGCCATCGCGACCAATCCGGACAAAGATCATTGTTTGTTCACGGTGCAAGAGCGGCTCAAAATGATCAATGACGTTTTCGCAGATCTCCAGGGCCGGGTCCAAGCCGATTCGTTTCACGGCTTGCTTGTCGACTATGCTGAGCGAAAGCACTCCACGGTGGTCATCCGTGGTCTCAGAGCGGTGTCGGATTTTGAATATGAGTTCCAGATGGCAATGATGAATCACCGACTTAAACCAAAGCTCGAGACCCTGTTCATGATGACCGGCGAATCGGAGTTCTACACCAGCTCGCGCCTGGTTAAGGAAGTGGTCAGTCTGGGTGGTGATGTCTCCGGCCTCGTGCCTGACAACGTTTTGAAGATGCTCAAACAAAAGTTTAACCGCTGAGGAACTACTTTAATGACAAAGCTCGCCGAAAAAACCAAACTGATCAAACCTTCCGTGACTCTGGCGATCGCTGCCAAAGCCGGCAAACTTCGCGCCGAAGGAATCGATGTCGTCAATTTTTCCGCCGGCGAGCCGGATTTCGACACGCCGGAACGTATCAAAGCCGCGGCCATCGAAGCGCTGCGCAAAGGCATGACCAAATACACCGAGGTTAAGGGCATCGAGCCGTTGCGCGAGGCAATTGCTGCAAAATACCAGCGCGAGCATGGTCTCGTTTATCGCAAGGAAGACGTGATCGTGAGTTGCGGCGCCAAGCATTCCATTTACAACGTTTTACAAGCCGTGGTTAATCCGGGCGACGAGGTCCTGGTTGCCGCGCCGTATTGGGTCAGCTATTCGGACATGGCTTTGTTAGCGGGCGGCGTACCCAAGTTGATTTCGACGAATGAATCCACCGGATTCCGCATAAAGCCGCAGCAGCTCCAAGCAGCGCTTACGCCCAAGACCCGAGTGTTTCTAATAAACAGTCCATGCAATCCGACCGGAGCAACCTATGGCCGGGACGAGTTGCTTGGTATTGCAGGTGTTCTAGACAAGCATGATTGCCTCATCCTCGCCGACGACATCTATGAGAAAATCGTCTACGACGGATTTGAAGTCCATAACATCGTGACGCTCTGCCCCGAATTGCGCGACCGTACGATTATCGTGAACGGCGTTTCAAAAACTTACGCGATGACGGGTTGGCGCATCGGCTACGCTCTAGGCCCGAGCGATATCATCGCGGCCGCGGCCAAAATTCAAAGCCAGAGCACTTCGAATCCGACATCGATCGCCCAAGCAGCAGCGTTGGAAGCGATTGACGGATCGCAAGAGGAAGTTGCGCCGATGGTCCGCGAGTTTCACCAGCGGCGCGATCTTATCGTCGACAAGCTGAACGCCATCGACGGGATTCACTGCCTCAAACCGCAAGGAGCGTTTTACGTGTTCCCCAACATCGCGGCGCTGCTCGGTATGACGGCAAACGGGAAAAGGCTCAGCTCTCCCTGCGATGTCGCAGACTACCTACTCGAAGAAGCAAAAGTCGCGGGCGTCCCGGGCGAAGACTTCGGCTCCAACGAACACATTCGCTTTTCTTACGCGACCTCGCTGCAAGATATCGAAAAAGGCTGCGCGCGTATACGCGAAGCCGTAGCGAAATTGGTCTGATCGAAAAGACCATTCAAGGTCTCGGCCGCAGCCCGGTTTTTCTAAACACGAAATAGTCGCGCAGGATTTCTGCATGATCGAAAACCAGCGGGGTTGGTAACCCTTCTTCTTGGAAGAGCCGCGCCACTTTGGCATCGTCCGCGCCGCGTGGCTCTCCCTCGGCAGTTGCGATGAACACCGTCGACACACTGTGATGCCGAGGATCTCTTCTCGGGTCGGAATAGGTATAGAACTGTTCGGTCAACACCACATCCAAAGAAGTTTCTTCTTTGGCTTCGCGCAACGCAGCCTTCTCGAGACTCTCGCCGTAGTCGACGAATCCTCCCGGCAAGGCCCAGCCGTGGGGCGGGTTTTTTCTTTCAATCAGCACGATGCCGCGATCGCTCACCTCGATGATAATATCGGTCGTCAACAATGGATTGCGGTATTTTTCGGCCATCGCTTCTCTCACTACCTTGACTCCTCTCAAAGCGCAAGGTAGAAAGACAATTCAATTCATTGCCGCGGGGTGGAGCAGTCTGGTAGCTCGCAAGGCTCATAACCTTGAGGTCCCGGGTTCAAATCCCGGCCCCGCAACCAAAACCAAGGGGGTCTAAATGGCCCCTTTCCTTTTCTTCACTCTTCATAGAACACTTCTCAGGCTCTTCTTTGGTGAAAGCGCCGCGCTTTGGAGTTTGCGACTATGTTGTGTAACCCGACACAAGTGTTAAAGTTATGGTCCTAGAAACTGCTGCGAGCCGTGAGTTGGAAACACGGGTTGACAAGATGATGTCCAATAAAGGTAAGAGCCCACGCGAAATGATTCGACGAATCTCTGCACTATTGGCTGTTCTGTTGTGCTGCGGCAGCGCGGCCCTCGCTTCCAATCATTACACGGACAAACAATTGGAGGCGTTGGCAGGCAGAGTAGGAAAGACCTTCTGGATTAGCGGGGCAAACGACAAAGCTCCGTCATTCTTAACCGAGCCGAGCCCCGGAGCCGCTACCTTTCGGCCGGGGGAAAACGACGACTCCTTCGAGATCACCGAGCTGACGGGACAAAAGATCAAAGATCCTTATTACAAGGTCAGATTTGAATCGGGAAAAGTGGGATATATTCGACCGGAAACGTTTCATGAAGAATTCAACGTCAAGATTTTATCCCAGGATCCCCATGCTGGCGAGAAGAAAAAGGCGGAGGATCAAGCGATCGAGGAGAAAAAAAGACTCGAGTGGATAAAATCGCAACCCTGGTCTCCCGCGGTTAAAGCGGCCGCGATCAAAAAGCAGCCGACGCCGGGACTGAACGGCGCCGAGGTGAAGCGAGTCTTGGGTGCACCGACCCGCGTCAGTAAGATCCGCGGCACGGCAAAAGTCGCCCATGAGGAGCGTTGGTTTTATGCAGACGGCTCTGTGCTGACTTTTCATAATGGGCTGTTGAGCAGTGTCGAAAAACGAGAGAACAAGTAAGTTTCTCCGGCCCATTCCCAACAACCCTAATTCGTCCGACACAACACCGGCAAGTCAAAGCTTTAATTTTTGCAGCTTTTCATTTCGTCGACGTTGCGATTTCGAGAGCCGGTTCGGATTGCCGCTTTTGGATGGACGGAGTTCGATAAAGTCAACTTCGTCATCGGCAGCATACGCCCCATCGAGGGTTCGCAGTATTTGGTTGAATTCATCCGCAGAAATCGCCACAGCGCCGAATCGTTCAACCGCGGTACGGATTTCTCGATCCGATGTCACAACCACACAGCCGTTACCCTTTTCACGCGCGACGCGCACGATCACTGCGTCGGCCTTCTCCCCCAGTCGCGAATAGATAACCGAAACCCCGTGCTTCGTTTCTACGACTTGACTGGCTGAACCCGAGCGCCAACCGTCGAATGCGACAACCACATTAAATTGCTTGATCTTCTGATACCGCGAAAGCTGTTGAACCAGCCAGTTACGTTTGTGTTCGAGCGCTCCTTGCAGCCCCTGGTCACTACCAATCAAATTATATCCATCAATGATCAAATCCATAGCAAGTATCGCTGCGGCGATTTCGCCCATAGAATGCGGTTTTCTCAAGCGGTTGTCAAAAATCAAAAAAACAGGTACAACCGTTTCGATTTTCTGAGGGAGGATTTGGAGATTTGCCACTAACCATAAAAAAAGCCAGCAGAATTAACGAGTTACCGCCATATTTGTTTGCCGAAATAGACCGTAGAAAACGCGCGGCTTTGGCTCGCGGCGTCGATTTAATCGACCTTGGTATCGGTGATCCGGACATTCCGACACCAAGTATCGTAGTCGAAAAACTCCTGGAAGGCGCCAGCAAGCCCGTCAACCATCGTTATCCGAGCAGTTCTGGCATGACGGAATTTCGCGAAGCCGTAGCCAGTTGGTACCTCAAACGCTTCAATGTCAAGCTCGATTCTGCCAAAGAAGTCGTCTCCCTCATCGGCTCCAAGGAAGGGATCGGCAATATGGCGGTTGCCTTCGTGGATCCCGGCGACCTCGTATTGGTCGCCAGCCCTTGCTACCCCGTCTATCATATCGGTACAGCCTTCAACGGCGGTAAGAACTACTTTCTGCCGTTGAGAAAAGACAATCAGTTCTTGCCCGACCTCGATGCGATTCCGGTGGAGGTTGCCAAACAGGCCAAGCTTCTTTGGATCAATTATCCGAACAACCCGACGGCGGCGGTGGCGAACAAGGATTTTTTCAACCGGGTTGTCGACTTCGCCAACAGATATAATGTCATCGTCTGCCATGACGCGGCGTATACGGAGATGGGATACGACGATTACCGACCGATGAGTTTCCTGGAAGCCGAAGGTGCACGCGAAGTGGGGATCGAATTTCACTCACTTTCGAAAACATTTAACATGACCGGTTGGAGAATCGGCATGGCGGTAGGCAACCAGGAACTGGTCGGCGGTCTAGCGCAAGCCAAGTCCAACTTAGATTCTGGGATATTCCAAGCGATTCAAGAAGCCGGCATCGAAGCACTGAAACTCGGCGATCAAATCGTCGAGCCGTCGCGCAAGATTTACCAGGAGCGGCGCGATATCTTGGTGGACGGATTGCGCGCGGTCGGACTTGAGTGCGAGAAACCGCGCGCGACTTTTTACGTCTGGGTCGCCTGCCCCAAGGGACATTCCTCCACGAGCTTTACGGCGAAGCTGCTCGACGAAGCAGGAGTCGTAACCACCCCCGGCAATGGTTTCGGCGAAGCTGGTGAGGGTTACGTTCGTTTTACTGTCTGCGTTGACAAAGAACGCCTGCGGGAGGTTGCAGAAAGGATTCGACGGGTGAAACTCTGAGTTTCTTTCCGCAAAGCGGCGGCATGGCAAACGCGATAGCCCATCAGGTTTACGTCGGGATTGGCTCCAACGTGGGCAACAAGAAAGAAAATTTCTTGGAGGCCGTCGGCCGGCTGGCCAAGCTCCCTGATACCAAGGTCATCAAGGAATCGTCGCTTTACGAAAGCGAGCCTTTGGGCGACGCTAAAGACTGGTACGTTAATGGCGCGATCGAGATCGAGACCAAATTCAAACCTGACATGCTGCTCAAGAAATTCAAAAACATCGAGCGCGCCATGGGCCGTAAGAAAGTAAAAAAACGCTGGGGCGCGCGCATTATCGATCTGGATATTCTGCTTTATGACTCGGCAGTGATCAAGAAAAAAAACCTGAGGATTCCTCACCCCGAAATGCCCAGTCGCAAATTCGTGCTCCTTCCATTGAGCGAGATCGCCCCGCAGGTGATTCATCCCGAGCTGGGTATGACCATTTCCGAGTTGCTGATCAACGTCAAGGACAGCAAAAAAATTCACCTCTATCACGTATAAGACGTGGATCAGCGATTACGCTGAAACGAAATGTCACTGCTCCGCCTTTTCCTGTTTCTGCTGCTTTGCTACTTCGTCTTTTCCGCGCTCAAGGCCATCGCCGCCGGCTGGAAAACCAAGCCCCCTGACCGGCGCCGGGACGATCGGGACGGAGAAGAGATGGTGTTCGATCCTCAATGTCACAGCTACGTTGCCAAGTCAGACGCGATATTGAAATCAGGGCAATATTTTTGCAGTCAGGAATGCGCGCGGCTTTATTTAGCTCGTTAGAGCTTGCAGAATTTTTTCCTGTACGGCGTCAAAGCCGCCGTTGGACATCACCAGCACGACATCGCCGTGTCGGGCATCCTGCGCTATGTAGGCAGCGATATCTGCGGCGCTTTCGATCGTCCGAGCGCGATCATCTGCCGTGGGATGGTTAAGCTCTCGCACGAGGTTGGTAACCGATAGCCGTTCGCTTTCCGGTACTTTTTCAGGCTGGTACACGCCGGCTACGACAATGCGATCGGCCAAAGCCAAGGCGGCAGCGAACTCTTTCTCAAAAATATTTCGCTTACTGGTATTGCTGCGCGGCTCGAATACCGCCCAGAGTCGGCGGCCGCAATAAGCGGCTTTGACCGCTTCGATGGTCTCGCGCACCGCCGTTGGATGATGGGCGAAGTCATCGATGACTAACACGCCGCGCCGTTCGCCGCGAATTTCTTGGCGGCGCTTGACTCCTCTGAAAGTGCGGAAGCCATCGAGCAATTTTTCACGCTCGATACCCATCATTCGCCCCATCGCATAGACCGCCAGCGCATTCATGACGTTGTGCCGACCGATGACGGCGGCTTCGATGCGACCTTCGGCTTTGCCTCGGTAACAGGGCGCAAAGAAAGTTCTGCCTTCGTGAAATTGCGGATTGGCCGGCGTCCAGTCAACATCGCCGCCGGACCCGTAAGTGATACGTTGGCAACGCGCCGTGGCCGCGATTTCCGTTGCCACGGGGTAATCACCGCAAACGACCAGGAGACCATCGCCCGGGATGATGTCCATGAGCCTCGCGAAAGCAGTCTTAACGTGATCGAGGTCCTGGTAAATGTCGGCGTGATCGAATTCCACGCTGGTGAGAATCACGTTACGTGGGCGATAGTGAAGAAACTTCGGTCCCTTGTCGAAGAAAGCCGTATCGTACTCGTCGCCTTCGAGCACGACATGATCGCCGCCGCCGACCTGCCAGCCATTGCCGAAATTGAGCGGCACACCGCCGACGAAAAAACCCGGATCGAGCCCGGCGCAGTTGAATACCCAGGCAGCCAAAGCGGTCGTCGTCGTCTTTCCGTGGGTGCCGGTAATCACCAGCGAAGTGCGCGCGCCGATCAGAAATCGACCCAGCGCCTGCGGAAAAGAAATGTACGGGATATCTTGGCTGAGCATGGCTTGCGCCTCGGGATTGTTGCGAGACACGGCGTTGCCGACGACCACGAGATCGGGACGGGGCGAAAGATGCTCCGCGCGAAACCCGGAAAGTATCTCGATCCCAATTTCAGCGAGATAGTTACTCATCGGCGGATAAATATTTTGATCCGAGCCGGTCAGCCGGTATCCTCGTGACTGCAGTAGACCAGCCAGGGACGCCATGCCGACACCACAAACTGCGATGAGGTGAATATGACTGCCCGCGGGTGTAAGATCGTTCATGGGAAGAGGACTTTCATAATCTGATCGTGAATGCGTGGCCGAAAGTCCCTGATTTTCTCATTTTTCCGCGATGGATGCACACGATTTGTCAGCAGTATGACGTGACAGTCTTTCTCAAGATCCCACCAGATCGAGCAACCCGTGAAGCCAAGATGACCCACGGATCGCGATGAAAACAGACGGCCACTAGCCGAGCTATCAGGCGACGGCGTATCCCAACCGAGAGCAAAGTTGGAATGAGCCGCCGATTCGTCCTTGGTGAGAAACTCCCGCACCAGCGATTGCGGCAAAAAACCATCCTTGCCATGGAGACACTGATTCATGCGAACGAGCAAAGTGTGCAAATCACGCGCCGACGAAAATAGCCCGGCGTGACCCGCGACTCCGCCCATCGCGTAGGCATTGTCATCATGCACTTCGCCGCAAAGAATTTTTCTTCGCCAGGGGCAATTTTCCGTCGGCGCGATCATGTCTTCGACCGGCTGCAGACGACGCGTTCGGAGCTGCGAAAGATCGATGAAACCGGTGGACCGGAGTCCCACGGGTTTGAAGATTCTATCCTGACAGAAGCGGTCGAAGGTGTTGCCCGTAAGGATTTCTACGGCCTCACCTAGGATCATAAAACCGAGATCACTGTAGAGACACTGGGATCCGGGCGGAGTCAATGGCTTTTCGCGGTGAATTTGTTCGAAAACGAAATTCTTCGCCGCCCGGCTTGTGACAAAATTAATCCGTCCCGATTTTTCGCTTCTGATGATTTCTTCGAAGAAGGCTTTCCAAGCGGGCAATCCCGAGGAATGACTGAGGAGATGACGAATGGTGGTGAGACTCTTACCGAAAACCCCGTACATGGGAATAATTCGGGTAACTTGGTCGTCTAGACGCAATTTCTTCTCGCGAATCAGCAGCATGATGGCAACTGCCGTAGCGAGCGGTTTGGTCAGCGACGCCAAATCGAAGATCGTCGCGGTCTGCATCGCCGTTTTCTGCGGCAACAACGAGCGAAAGCCGAATGCCCGCTCATAAAGCACGGATTCATTCTTACTCACCAACACTACGGCACCCGGAAAAACTCCGTCTGCAATAGCTTGTTGGAAGGCGTTTTCGACCGGCTGAAAGTCCATGCTTATTGGATCAGTGAAATTTCGATGTTGGAACGGCTCATCGCAGCCCCTTCTGCTTGCCGTTGCCACACGAGTGAATGAAAACGCGGGCAAATGAGCGCGTCAACGCGACCAGCGCCGCCTAGGTTAAATGACCGGGGATTCGAGCAATTGCAATGTCGCTGCGTTGCCATCCAAAACCATTTTCGCGCCAAACGGGAGTGTTAGGTTTTCGTCGCCGTGACCAGCCCTCATTCCCATCACCACCGGGTAGGGGGCATCATAAAAGAGATCGACGATTACTTGCTCGACGTCCCTGGAACCTTCTCCATCGCAGTTGGTAAAATCGCCAAACACAACACCGGCCACATGATCCAACTTGCCTGCCATTTTGAGATGGGTCAACATCCGTTCGATGCGGTATGGTTTCTCGCCAACATCCTCCAAGAATAAAATTTTCCTTCGGGTGTCGATCTCGTACGGCGTTCCTAGCGTGGTCACCAAAATGGACAGACAACCGCCCATCAGCTCAGACTCGGCCTGGCCCGGCCGTATGGTTGCCCCAAGGTCGAGCTGCCAATTGCGGATTTCTCCACTCAACACGGGCCAAAAATGGGCTCTACTTTGCTCGCTCAAACCACGAGCAAAATCCATCGCTACCATCGGCGCGTGAAAAGTCACCATGGCGCAGCATTGGCGCAGCCAGTTGAGCAGTACCGTAACATCGCTGTACCCGACGAAAATCTTTGGGTAGTCTTTTAGGTCGGAACTTAGGTACGGCAGCATTTGCATAGAACCGAAACCGCCGCGGGCGCAGAAGATCGCGTCAATGTCACTACGGCGAAAGAAATCTACCAATTCTTTGGCGCGCTCCTTTGGCTCACCGGCCAGATAGCCTTTGCCGTCAAAGATCCGCTTACTAAGCTCCACCTCAAAGCCTTCGGCTCGAATCGCCGCGATGCCTGCTTCGAGCAACTTTGGCTCGACGATCCCGGCCGTCGCCAGCACGCCGATTCGTCCGCCCCGCTTCAAGCGCCCCGGCTTATGCACAGTTGAGCGACTCTTCAACATGTTTGTGGTTGCATTCAAGGAGCACGCCTCTTCGATCCTGTGGACAAATCCCGAGCGACCTTTACGGGCTTGCGACGGGAGCTGTCATATTGGCAAAAAAGCCTTGTTTGTACAAGAATTTCGGGCGACTCATTCGAGTAGAGCCATCGCCGCATTAGCTGAATGGATAATTGACTTCAGGCATCAGGCCGGATAGATAACAAGGAGAGCCCACAATTATTACCGGCCAGTGCACCGGATCGCAGCTAGTTATCCACAGGGTTTTCAACAGCCGATGAAGGTTAAACCGGAGCAACTCGAGCGTATTGCTACGCTGCTTATTGCGGGCTACCGAAACAAAGAGTTGATGGTGACTAAGGCCGACGATGCCGCGCTCAAGCGGAAGATCGTCGAAATCATCGGCAAGAATTTCGCGGAAGAAGAAGAGATCGAGGAAGAAGCACGCAAAATGCTGGCGTCCCATGCTCAGGCGTCACGGGACATGGATCCCTATAAGATGTTCTTACTGGCCAAACAAAAACTGGCGTCCAAGAAGGGATTTATTTTGTGAGTCGTTTGTCGGAAAACCGTATCTCGCACTTGGCCCATCTCGTGATGGATGGACTGCGCAAAGCAAATCTAGCTGAATTTTCCTTCGAAGGTCGCGCGCTCTCGGAAACCAAACAGGTGCTGCATGATTTTTTTCAGCGCGAGGACCACATTGACGAGATCGTGCGGCAAAAAATCAATTCGCTATCCCGCCATGTCCCCCCCGGGAGCCGCGAATGGGACATTCTCTACCGCAAATATTTCGAGGAAGAATCCCGCAAGCAGCGCAAATGAGCCGCAACGTCTTATCGAGCAGAGAACGATGTGAATCGAAATGAAATTTTGCGATTAAAACCTTGACACGATCAAAATGATGCTTAAGATTAACGGCGCCCGGGTTAGTCGGGGTTTTTCCACCCAGGTGATAATCCGGGACAAACTCCAGTAAAATTGCTAAGTTAACTCGGTAATCCAGAAGGAGGCAGGAAGTGAAAATTAGGCCTTTGCAAGATCGGGTCATCGTAAAACGGATCGAAGAAGAAGCGAAAAGCAAGGGTGGGATCATCATTCCCGACACCGCCAAAGAAAAACCGCAAGAAGGAAAGGTGATGGCAGTCGGCAAGGGAAAAGCGAACGAGGATGGCAAGGTTACCCCACTTGACGTCAGGGTGAACGACCTAATCCTATTCGGCAAGTATTCCGGCACGGAAATTAATATTGACGGCGAAGAGCATCTGATTATGCGCGAGGAAGATATCCTGGGCATTATCGAGAAGTAACTTTCGCAAGAAATCTGAGGAGGAAACGATGGCAGCTAAAATCGTTAAATTTAATCGCGATGCGCGAGACGCGATTCTGAAGGGTGTCAACATTCTCGCCGACGCGGTGACCGTCACATTGGGGCCTAAGGGGAGAAATGTCGTGCTCGACAAATCCTTCGGCGCGCCCAACGTCACGAAAGACGGCGTTACTGTCGCCAAGGAAGTCGAACTCGAAGACAAGTTTGAAAACATGGGCGCGCAGATGGTCAAGGAAGTTGCGAGCAAGACTTCCGACGTAGCGGGTGACGGCACCACGACAGCAACCGTCCTCGCCCGGCAGATTTACGCAGAAGGCGTAAAGCTGGTTGCCGCCGGCCATGATCCAATGACCCTAAAGCGCGGGATCGACAAGGCCGTTGAAGCGATAATCGACGAGCTCAAAAACCTTTCCAAGACGACCAAGGATCCCAAAGAGATTGCTCAAGTAGGCACGATCGCCGCCAACAATGATCCGACCATCGGTGACGTGATCGCCGAGGCGATGAACAAGGTTGGCAAAGAGGGCGTCATCACGGTCGAAGAGGCCAAGGGATTGGAAACAACCCTCGACGTCGTCGAAGGGATGCAATTTGACCGTGGGTACCTCTCCCCGTACTTCGTTACCGACCCAGAGAGAATGGAATGCGTGCTCGAAGACGCCTACCTACTGATCCACGAGAAAAAAATCAGCAACATGAAAGAGATCCTGCCGATCCTCGAACAGATCGCCAAGTCCGGCAAGCCCTTCATCATCATCGCCGAAGACCTCGAAGGCGAAGCCCTCGCCACCCTCGTAGTTAACAAGCTCCGCGGCACACTGCGTTGCGTGGCGGTCAAAGCGCCCGGCTTCGGCGATCGGCGCAAGGCGATGCTGGAAGACATTGCGATTCTCACCGGCGGCAAGCTCATCGCCGAAGAGTTGGGCATCAAGCTTGACAATATCACGCTGCAGGATCTGGGTCGCGCCAAAAGGATCGTCGTCGACAAGGACAATACAACGATCGTTGACGGCGCCGGTAAGAAATCCGATCTTGAAGGCCGCATCAAACAGATCCGCGCGCAAACCGAAGAAACAACTTCTGATTACGACCGTGAAAAACTCCAAGAGCGCTTGGCCAAATTGATTGGCGGTGTCGCCGTAATCAACGTCGGCGCGGCCACCGAAGTCGAAATGAAGGAAAAGAAGGCGCGCGTCGAAGACGCGCTCCATGCCACCAGAGCAGCGGTGGAAGAAGGCATCGTTCCCGGGGGCGGAGTTGCTCTGCTTCGCTCGTCAGTCGTGCTCGAAAAGCTGAGAGTCTCTGGAGACGAAAAATGGGGCGTTAACATCATCAAGCGCGCCATTGAAGAACCGCTTCGGCGCATTGCAATTAACGCCGGCGTGGAAGGCTCCATCGCACTACAAAAAGTCAAGGAAGGCAAAGGCGCCTTCGGCTTCAACGCCGCCTCCGAGGAATACGAAGATCTCTTGAAGGCCGGTATCATCGATGCGGCTAAAGTTGTTCGCACGGCGCTTCAAAACGCCGCTTCGGTTGCGAGTATGCTGCTCACGACTGAAGCGATGGTCGCTGAGAAGCCGGAAGACAGACCGGCAATGCCACCAATGCCCCCAGGCGGTGGAATGGGCGGTATGGGTGGAATGGGCGGTATGGGCGGCATGATGTAATCTCGCTCCAATTTGGAATAGGACCTGCCTGTTACGCGCGCTGTCGAGCGCGTGTAACAGGCATTTTTTTTCTCCAGCTTGACTCGCAGCCATATTCATATTAATTTGCGGTGATACTTTTCCTTGCAAATATCACGCTTTAGCAATCCAATTCATGTTTGAATCTTTAACCGATAAGCTCGAGCTGACCTTTAAGCGGCTTAGGGGTCAAGGAAAGGTCACGGAGCAGAATATCGACGATGCACTCCGTGATGTACGGCTTGCCCTACTTGAGGCGGATGTCCACGTCAAAGTCGTCAAGACTTTCCTCGATTCGGTTAAGGCAAAGGCCATGGGCCAAGAGGTATTGCAGAGCCTCACTCCCGAGCAACAGTTTATCAAGATCGTCCGTGACCAACTGGTCAATCTTCTCGGGGGCGAATACCAAGCGCTCGATTTAAAAGCCGCGCCGCCGGTTGCGATCATGCTGGTAGGCTTGCAGGGTTCCGGCAAAACGACGACTCTGGCGAAGCTCGCC
>Ga0137403_10002141_pt1 | contig 24254 bp, 19 predicted proteins | sample CZOMad2_1_16fung_FD_122057 | JGI IMG/M metagenome (GOLD analysis project Ga0137403, IMG submission 122057) | Vadose zone soil fungal communities from Angelo Coast Range Reserve, California, USA - CZOMad2_1_16fungal (Hybrid Assembly) | ecosystem: Environmental > Terrestrial > Soil > Vadose zone...
GAAATCGCATACATGTCCTGCCCGCCGAGATGAAACGGCGGGACATCGTGATCGCCCGGGGTGAGATCGCGCGGTTGTCGGAACACGGGGCTCTGCCCTGTGCGCCCAGCGGAGATGTTCTCCGCTGTCTGCGCTTTGTCGGGTTCAGCGGAGTTCAACTCCGCTGGGCGCACAGACTGCAAGTCCGTGTTCCGGTCCGCGTTTGCATCTGCGCTAACGACAAACAGATGGCTGCGCTTGAACTCGGTGTAGGCGTTCCAATGCCGATAGAACAACCGCGTGAAAATCTTTGCCTTGACCTTGCTTTTCTTCTGCTCGTCGTCGCGCTGCTTATTGCACGCGTCATCCTGGCAATCCGGATACACCGTCGACACGAACACGATATTCATTCCATTCGGCGACCAGATCGCACCGTCCGCGCCAGTCGAAATATTCGTCACCTGATGCGGCCGCCCGACGAGCGCGCCCGCGCTCGTATCAAAATCGCACATCCAGATTTGCGTCAGATCAGTCGCTTTCGATGTCCAACTCAATTTCTTTCCATCCGGTGAAAAACGTGGCCGTTCTTCATGGTTTGGAGTCGGGTTGAGCCGCCGCGATTCGCCGCCTTGTGCCGGCACGATCCATAAATGCGAGATTTTCGTGTTTGCCTCGAGATCGACATCTTCTGCCTCAAACACCACCCATTTTCCATCCGGCGACGGCACCGGCGCGCCGACGCGTTTGAGCTTCATCATGTCTTCGAAGGTGAATGGATGTTTGCCACTGGAGACACCGGGCCCTGGTGTTTGCGCGAGAAGCGAAGTTGTGAGCGCGAGACTGAGTGCGACAAGAACTTTCATTTAGCCGTAAAGCTCCCGCCGAATTTGCGGACATGCAACGAGTCTGCCCGGGTAGCGCACGCGTCTCGCGTGTTGGTTTCGGCGTCTCGCCGAAACAGTCTTTTTTTAAGGAAAGTCTGCGATAGCGACGACGCCATCGCCAACACGCGAGACGCGTGCGCTACCCGGGGTTCAGCGCGCGACCGGGAGGGAGTCGATTGTTCGCTCGATCTACGCGCGAAACGCTTCCCGCGCCATTTCTAGCCGCAAGGTTTCGACGCGCTCAAATTGATCCTGCGCCCGTATTTCGAGCTCGCCGAAATCCGTTCCCTGCAGCGCCGCAAAATTCTGCGCGATCGCCCCCAAGGAGCGCCAAAGAAGCCGCTTGCCGGTAATTCCCAGAGCCAACGCTTCCAGTGCCTGAAGTAAGCCGGCGCTGTCATCCACGTCCCCAATTTTTATCCGACTAAATTTCTCGGCCACCCACGCGCCGGCTTTACGGATAGCGCTTTCCTCGGCACCGAGTTTTCGAATCAAATTGCGCAGCGTTTCCTGATCGCCTCGAATGTCACCGCGCCAATCGCGAAAGATCTTTCCGAACCGATCCTCCGAATGGTGCTCAATCACCTCGTCGAGTAACTCAATCGCCGCCACCGAACCGGCGAGATGATCGTTGAGATAAGTGTGGAGACGCTCACGGCCCGGCGATTCCTTGTCGCTCACAAAAACCTATCGCACACGGCGACGGCTGAGGACGTCCTGCGTTTCTCATTAATGCATGGAGTGCGAGCCCGCATTGGTAGCACGGCCATCCTGGCGGTGACGCCAACGAGCATCTTGCCTGTTGTTAGAACGGCAGCGGCAACCGATCCGGCGCGATCCAGCTTTCGCGGGCAGCACGCGAACTGATAACGTTACGTGAATAATGTGCAGCAATCGGGTCGGTCACGGCCCAACGTTCCACGATCAAATTGATCCGGCGCCACAATGGCATGTTCCGGTAATGAGTGGTCGCCAGATGATCGAGCAGCTTCATCCAAAACAGCGTCACGGTTTCGTGATAAACATTGACACCGTGGCGCTGCGTAAATTTTTGAAGCGTCTGCCGCATCCGCACGGTCGCGTCATCGACCGAGGCTTCAGCCAGATAAGTCAAAGCCACCGCGATGTGGGCGCAGTGGTGGAATTGCGAAGGCAGAACCGTCGCTTCCTCGAAGGCGCGCACCAGTTCGCGCACTTCGCCGTCGTTTGTAAAATCGCGAATCTTCGTTTCCAACACTACCCTGCCGGCACCAATCGCGTCCAAAGAAAGAGGACAATAACGGCGCCGATGACTGACATGATGAACCCGGCGGGATGAAAGGCGGAGCCCGGTTCCGGTTTGGAAAAGAGCCGCCCAATTAATCCACCGACAATGGCGCCTACGATCCCGAGAAGGGTCGTTTTGATTAGGCCCATGGATTGCGCCCCCGGCATGACGGCGCGCGCGACCAGACCGACAACGAAACCAACAATAATGTGCCAAATGATGTGTAGCATAGGTTTTCTGCGGTTAGCTGGCGCGAGAGTACATGGCCGAGTTACGTCTGACCAACATTTTCACCGCCCCCTTATCCAATGTGTTTTTCTCGGTCGCCACCGTACCACATGTCGAGCTTTTTTCGCGACATCACTCCGCGCGCCCCGCCGAAAATCAAAGAAAGAGAGCGGGTAAAAATTTTCCACCCTGAATACATCCGCAATTTTCGACCGGAGGTTATGGCTGGTTCGCGCAACAGCCTGAATCGGCCCAGGCGTTTCAGCGCGATGGTGAAAAAGATTTCTTCGCTCGCGAAATAAATTTCGTCGAAGCCGCCGACTGCAAAAAAATTCTCGCGCGTGGTAAAGAGAAACGCGCCGGCGCCGAGGTTGAGTCCGAAATACAGCGTAGTAAAAACGCGGAAAAAGATTCTGCCCCAAAGCGGAATTTCACGATCAGTGGCCAGGCGCGCACCGCCGCCGGCGCAACCGCGCTCGAGTGCTGCGACTGCGCCGCGCACGTGTTCCGGTCCGATCCGAGTATCAGCGTCGACGAAAATAAAAACGTTTCCGCGCGCGGCGGCCGCTCCGGCGTTACGCGCGGCTGCGATTTGCCGGCGCTCGATCGAAATCACGCGCGCCCCGAATTCTTCGCCGATCGCGCCCGTCGCGTCGGTCGATCCATCGTTCACCAACATAATCTCGTACTCATAACCGGCAGCGGCAGAACGAATTGCGTGAAGCGTTCCCGGCAGTTCCGCTTCTTCGTTATAAGCCGGCACAATGAACGAAATGACAATCTTAGTAGTCGAAGGCTCAGTTATCTTCTCGGTCGACATTGGACTCAGCTTCCTAAGGAACACTACCGCGGAATACTTTATGCGACCCCTACATTGTTTACTTCTCGCACTTGCGATTTTCGAAACCGGCTGCGCCGCTCAGCAGCAAGCTGAGAACTCCGATCCAATGTTGCAGCGCACTGAACAATCGAAAGTTCATGGCGAGGTAGGCGTCGCCTATGGGCAGAGCGCTCGTTGACTCACGTAGTTTGCGAGACCGCGATTTCTAATTCAGAAAACGGATCGTTAGAGGATACCGATAAAACTTTCCTTCGCTCGCGCGGATGGAGGCGATGATGACAAAGACGACATTGAGAACGTGCAGGATGGCGAGCAAAACGAATCCGATCAGCACCAGACACAGAATGCCAGAGATCACTGAGTAAATGAGCATCGTAAGCTGGAAATTGACCGATTCTTTGCCGTGGGCATCGATTTCGGGAGAATCGCCGCGTTTCACTAGCCACACGATTAAAGGCGCGAGGATGTGACCGGCCCATGGAAAAAAGAAGCCCAGGAGCGCGCTGGCATGGCAAAGAACGTTCCAGGTGCGGATATCAGCTGACGAAGAAGAGGTAGCGGGAGGTGGAGTCGTTTCCATAGGTAGTCCAAGCGTCTCGCTTGTTTCCAGAGAACGCAAGCCAAAGGCTCATGCGCAACCATCAGACCGGTGTTACGTTCTAAAACGATTTTGTTCGTTGCGCCGCACTCTCGGTGCAAGGACGCACGTTTCTTAGGCTGCCACGATCAGCGGGCAAGATGCCCGCTGGCCCCACAGCCAAGATGGCTGTTCTACAAAGGTTTCAGGCCTTCACCCGCTCGATGTGCGCGCCGAGTTCGCTCAATTTTTCGTCGAGATGTTCGTAGCCGCGATCGATATGATAAACGCGGCTCACCTCAGTAACTCCTTCGGCCTTCAGTCCCGCCAGCACCAATGCGGCCGAGGCGCGCAGATCGCTCGCCATTACCGGCGCGCCGGTCAAGCGCTCCACGCCTTGGATCACTGCGGTGGCGCCTTCCATTTGCACCTCGGCACCCATCCGTTTCAGCTCGGCGACGTGCATGTAACGCTGCGGGAAAATATTCTCCGTGATCACGCTGATTCCTTCAGTGGTGGAAAGCAACGCGCACATTTGCGCCTGCATATCAGTCGGGAACCCGGGGTAGGGTTCCGTCGTGATTTCCAACGGTTTGGGTGCACCATTTGGTGAAACGGTTATGGATTGATTCTTCGCCTCGATTTTGAATCCGCAACCGCTCAGCGCATCAGTAATCGCCGTAAGATGTTTGGGCTCAACTCGGTTGACGGTCACTCCGGTGCCGGCTATCGCGCCCGCCACCAGAAAGGTGCCCGCTTCAATCCGATCGGGGATAATGTAGTGCTCGGCCCCGTGTAATCCACTAACGCCTTCGACGATTATTCTTCGGGTCCCGGCGCCCTCAATTTTCGCGCCCATCTTATTGAGAAAATCAGCCAGATCACACACTTCCGGCTCTTGCGCCGCCCCTTCGATTACAGTTGTGCCTTCGGCAAGAACGGCGGCCATCATCACATTGTCGGTCCCGAGCACAGTTGGTCCGAATTTGCCCCGCAAATTAATCACAGCGCCGGCAAGTTTCGGGGCAAAAACCTTCACGTTGCCGCTTTCCACTCGCACCGCCGCGCCCAGCGCTTCGAATCCCTTCAAGTGCAAATCGATCGGCCGATCGCCGATGACGCAACCTCCCGGCAGGGAAACGGTCGCTTCCTTGCACCGCCCGAGGAGCGGTCCGAGCACGCCGACCGAGGCCCGCATTTTTCGCACAACGTCATACGGCGCGACCGATTGCACTTTGTCGGCGGTGACGGTGACAATCCCGCTGGCGCGTTCCACCTGAGCGCCGAGATGAGTGAGGATTTGCAACATGTAATGCGTGTCGCTCAGGTCCGGCACGCGATGAATCGTGCACGGCTCCCGAGTCAGCAGGGTCGCGGCCAGAATGGGGAGGGCGGAGTTCTTCGAACCGCTGATCTTGATGGAACCGGCGAGAGAATTCCCGCCATGCACAAGTATCTTATCCATACCGGGCGAAGAGAAAACGCGTTCTACCTGAATAATCGTTTTTCGCCTCGATGTCGCGGTAATTTTTCTGGCGCAAAAGGTCAATTAGGGCGGCCTCCTGGCCCAGTCCGATCTCCAGCGCGAGCAAGCCTCCGGCGTTCAGATGCAACGGCGCCGTCTCAATCAATCGGCGAATAATTTCATCGCCCTTCTCGCCGGCAAAAAGGGCGACTTCCGGATCGCGTAAAACTTCGGGTGCAAGCTGGTCGCGATCATGCCGCGAAATGTAGGGCAGATTCGCGACAATCAGATCGAATTTCCCATCAACATTCTCTAACAAGTCGCTTTGGAGAAATTGAACGCCCGAGATGCCGAGCCGGACGGCATTTTCATGCCCCAGCAAGAGCGCGTCGTCCGAGATATCAGTGGCGGTGATTTTCGCCTCAGGAATTTTTTTCGCCAGCGACAGTGCAATTACCCCCGAACCAGTCCCGAGATCGACGATTCTCGATTCTCGATTCATGATTCTCGATTCAACCAGCCCGACAAATTCTTCCGTTTCCGGTCGCGGAACGAGCGCGCGTTTGTCGCAGAGAAAGATGTTCCCGCAAAACTCGATGGTGCCGAGCAAATGTTGGAGCGGCTCGTTTTGCCCCCGCCGGCGGACGAGCTCGCGTAATGGCGCCAGTTCGGGCTCGGCCAAATCGCGCTCGAACTCGAGATAAACATCGAGCCTTTTCCGCCCGAGCGAGTGCGCCAGCAAATGTTCGGCGTTCAAGCGCGGATTTTCGATTCCGCGTTTTTTGAAGTAAGCGGTGGTGGATTGAAGGACGTCGAGCACCGTCATATGCCCCGCGCCCCGAATGCGGTCATCTTGAGCCGCACAGACGGCGAAGGACCTCTCCGACGAAGAAATCCTGAGCGAGCAATGCGAGGTTCCTCGCCGTCTGTGCGGCTCGGAATGACAATCAATAAAGGCGCAAGACGAGTTTCCATTACGCGCTCAGCGCGCTGTCTTTCAATCGCTCGGCCAGATCGGCAGCTTGCAGTGCTGAAATCATTTCCTCGAGCTCGCCTTCCATAAACCGGTCCAGGTTGTAAAGAGTGAGCCCGATGCGGTGGTCGGTGACGCGGTTCTGCGGAAAGTTGTAAGTCCGGATTTTTTCTTCACGACCACCCGATCCGATCTGACTCCGGCGATGGGCCGCGTATTTCTCCGCTTCTTCACGTTGTTTGGTCTCGAGTAAACGGGAGCGCAAAACGTTGAGCGCTTTTTCTTTGTTCTTTTGCTGACTCCGTCCGTCCTGGCAGCGTACGATTGTCCCCGTAGGAATATGCAAAATCTGCACTGCAGAATCGGTCGTGTTTACGCCCTGACCGCCCGGTCCGCCGGAGCGACAAACTTCAATGCGAAGCTCTTCCGGTTTTAATTCCAGATCGATTTCCTCCGCCTCCGGCAAGACCGCGACCGTGGCGGTGCTGGTATGAATGCGTCCCTGCGCCTCGGTTGCGGGGACACGCTGGACCCGGTGCACTCCACTCTCGTAGCGCAATTTTCGAAAAACCGACTCGCCGCTCACTTTGAAAATCACTTCCTTTAACCCCCCAAGCTCCGATGGACTCGAGTCCATACTCTCGATTTTCAATCCGGCTGACTCGGCATAGCGATTGTACATTCGGTACAAATCGGCCGCGAAAATTGCCGCCTCGCTTCCGCCAGTGCCTGCACGGATTTCAATGATTGCGTCGCGATTTTCATTTTCATCCGGTGGAAGCAATGCCAACTGCATCTCGCGTTCGAATCTGGCGACGCGTTCTTCGAGGGCGGGAATTTCTTCCTTCGCCATTTGGGCGAGGTCGGCGTCGGTCGAATTGGCCAGTTCGCGATTGTCTGCCAGTTGCATTCGCGCGCTCGACAACTCGTTCCATTTCGCGAGCAAGGCTTTCACGTTCGCGTGTTCCCGCATGATTTCGCCGGCGCGATTGCGATTTTCAAAAAGGGACGGATCCGCGATTTCGCGTTCGAGTTGTTCGAAACGCTCGCGTTTACGTTGAATGAGAAGATCAAAGTCCATAGTTGTTGTAGCGGCGGCTGTGTTCAGCCACTGGCGCAGGCGCTCGCCGCGGCGAGCGCCTCTACATTCAGCTAAGCCTTGCCCGCGCGGGCGGCCTTGGTGCTACCGTAGCGACGCGCGAATTTTTCCACGCGCCCGGCGGTATCGACAAATTTTTGTTCGCCGGTGAAAAACGGATGGCAGGCGGCACAGATGCCGATTCTAATGTCTCGTTTGGTCGAGCGAGTGTGATAAACCGCGCCGCACGCGCAAACGATGTCGGTCTCTTGATAATCGGGATGAATGTCCGCCTTCATATTCAAAAACGAGCCAACAATCTAGCTGCGGAAGGGCAAATTCGCAAGTGAGGACGACATTAGAAGATCCGATTCTCGAGGCGTGGGAAGCTACCCGCGCAAAGAATCGCGACCGCGCGGCGATCTTGGACGCACAAGGGAGGGTCCTGCGCACCTTTTCTGAAATTGAAGAGAGCGCCCGCCATTTTGCGAGTCAGCTGGAGGCGATTCCACCAGCTCAAGTTTGCGCGATTCAAATTGGGAACCATCCCGATTGGCCGTCGCTATTTCTGGCGTGCCTGCGGAGGCAACTTGTCGTTCTGCCGCTGGAACAGACGATTAGCGATGAGCAAAAACAAAGCGCATTTCAAATCTGCAATGTAGCTGCCGCCGTCTCTGGCGGCAAAAACGTGCAAATTCTGCCGCCGGGGACGACGGCAGCTACAAAAGACGGGCCGGCGAACGATTGGGGCAACGATCGGCCCTCGCTGTTGAAGCTTACTTCCGGGACAACTGCCGTCCCGCGCGCAGTCCGTTTTCGCAGCGAACAATTGCTGGCCGATTGCGAGAACATTTGCGAGACGATGGGCATCAGCGAGCGCGACTTGAATTTTGGCGTCATCCCAATTTCGCATTCCTATGGATTTAGCAATTTGCTGACGCCGCTCATCGTGCGTGGCGTTTCGCTTGTGCTCAGCAACGATCGGATACCGCGGGCCATTATCGACGGCCTCGCCGCGACTCGCGCGACCGTTTTTCCGGGAATGCCGGTTTTCTACCAGTCATTTTGCGAAATGGAGGAGGCGCCCTTCTTGCCGGATTTAGGGCTTTGCATTTCGGCGGGAGCCCCCTTGGCCCCGGAAACAGCGCAAGCCTTTTGCGGAAAATTCCGCCGCGAGATCCACTCTTTTTACGGTGCATCGGAGTGCGGTGGGATTTGTTATGTCCGCGAAGCACAGCCGGTTCCGGGGTTTGTTGGCATGGCGATGTCCGGAGTTGAGATTGAACAGGTCGATCCCGCCAATCCGGTCTCGCTCATTCGAGTGCGAAGCCGGGCGGTCGCCACTGGTTACTTCCCTGAGCCGGATGAAGGAAAACTGGGCGGAGGCATTTTTGTCCCGGATGATTTGTTGGAAAAAACTCGGGGGGGTTACCGGATCGTCGGACGCAGCTCGGACTTGATCAACGTTGCGGGCAAGAAAGTGCATCCGGCGGAAGTAGAAGCCGAAATCTTGCGCTGCGAGGGAGTGCAAGCGGCGATCGTTTTCGGTCGCGAATCGGAGCGTCGGAATGAAGAAATCGCCGCCTGCGTGGTAGCGAAAGGCTTGAGCGAGAGTGAATTGCTCGCGCATTGCCGGGCGCGGCTGAGCAGTTGGCAAGTGCCGCGCCGCATTTATTTTGTGGAGGCGATCCCGGTAAATGAGCGCGGCAAGACCAGCCGGCGCGAACTCGCTCGACGTTATCCAGCCGTTCGCTAGCGCAAGTTGAGAGAGAAAATGCTTTTCATTTGCCAAGAAGCATAAATTGTTAGAGCAGCGGGTTGGCAGCGGGACATTTTCTTGCGCCGGTGCGCCTTTTTCCCGGTGAAAAAATCTACTCCTCAGACTACTAAAAGCGAAGAGCGCATTCTAGTTCTGGAGCCAGATGAATCATTGCTTTCGTCAATTTTGAGCGTGTTGCACGAGGTTGCGCCCGAAGCGGTGGTAGATGTGGCGCACGATATGGACGAGGCGCATCGGCTTACCTCAAGCGAGCCGGTCGAGTTGTTCGTGCTCGACCTGGATGCTGCGTCCGATTCAGATTTACTGCGCGATTTGCGGGCCAGCCGTCCGAAGGCGCAGGCCATATTTCTGGCGGCTTCGCCTCTCGCTTCGCCGCCTGAAGAATCGCAGGGGATCGGGGACGTTCATTTCCTGGAAAAGCCATTTTCCGATGCGGATTTGAGGAACTTGGCGCAGAATCTCCTACGGCCCGGCGAGGATGTTTCGTCCGCGCACCGCCAGCGAATTCTGGTGATCGACGACAGTGTGATGCTATTAGGTTTCGTCGAGGAGATTCTGACCGAAGCAAATTATGACGTTGTCACCGCCGGAACGGCTGAGGAGGGATTGCAAGCGACTCGCCAGCAGAAACCTGATTTGATCCTGCTCGATTATTTGCTGCCCGACTTGCGAGGCGATGAAGTTAGTCGGCGCCTGAGCGAAGATGAGTCAACTGCGCACATCCCGATAATTTTCATGTCGGGGTTCGCTGCGGATTTGGAAGATGCACAAGCGAGATCCGAAAATATCTTGGGAATTCTGCATAAACCATTTACTTCTGATTCACTCGTGAAAGCCGTCCAAGGAAACCTATCGCGCGAAGAAGGTGCGGAGCCGGCCCTACGTTCTGAGTTTACCAACGTGATCGGTCCAGAAGATGAGGAGACCCCCGCAGTCATCACTTCGCCGCTGTGGAGCGACTCGGCATCCACCATGTCCCCGGAAAGCGAGCAAGTGCACAGTGGTTTTGACGATTCGGAGTTCCACGCGCAAACGCAGCCGGCGCTTTTCGAATCCGGTGCGTTAGCGAATACCTATTTTTCCGGTGATAGCAGTTTCTTTTCCTTCAGCCGCGCGCTGAGGGTAATCGGTCACGAAAAGTTGACCGGCATACTCCGCTCTGCCGGGACCACGGAAGATATCGACCTTTACGCTCGTGAAGGAAAGGTCGTGCTGGTGACGACCCGCGATGCCGAGACTTACTGCTCCGAAGCGCCGGTTACGCTGGTAAACATCGATCCCGACCGCGTGGCTGCCGCGCGCGAGACTCAATCTCAAACCGGTTGCCCGTTGTTCATTACTCTCCTCCGGGAGGACCTGATTTTGCGCGATCCGGCCCTGCAATTGGTCCAGCATTATGGGCAAAAACTTTTCGCGCGACAATGGAGCGCACCAAGAGTGCGATTCGCGTTTGAACAAACAAGCGAGCTGCCCGATTTCACCAACGACATCCCCGCTGAGGAGGACGTCGAGCATTGGATGTTGAGTACCTTGCGCTTCGTCCAGGTGCAGGATGTTACCGACAAGGCCGATTATGACCCGGCCTGGATTCCCGCTTATACGCGTGATGGGTTTGAGCGTATTCAAAAGCTGCGGCTTACCGTGGCCGAAGCACAATTCGCCTCGCAATTTAACGGCTCCCGTTCCATCGCTCAGATCGCGCGCAATCTTCGGCTGGATCTGAAGTTCGCTCGCTTGACCCTCTTCCGTTTCGTTGAGCTGGAGATTGTCGAATGCTGGCCACCGGGTGCTTCTGAAAGGTCGGAGCGCGGGAGCGTTTTCAAACGGCTGGGCCGGTCGATAGGGATCGGGGAGTAATTTTTACCTGCCCAAGGCCGTACGATGAAACGGAGCGTTCTCGTCGTCGATATCGGCGGCACTCAGGTGAAACTGCTAATGTCGGCGAAGGACAAATTGAAATTTGATTCTGGACCGGGCATGACGCCGCGCGATTTCGTAAGGAGATTTCACGAAACCACGGCGGAGTTAAAGTTCGCCACTGTTTCCATCGGGTTTCCTTCGGTTGTGCGCAAAGGCAAGATCGTGAAGGACCCGAAAAATCTCGGAAAAGGTTGGGTCGGGTTCAATTTCAGTCGCGCCCTGAAAAAGCCCACTCGGGTCATTAACGACGCTGCCATGCAGGCACTCGGCAGTCATATTCGCGGTCGCATGCTTTTTCTCGGGTTGGGCACGGGCCTCGGTGCGGCCCTGGTCTGGAGCAAGAACCTCTTGCCACTCGAGCTTGGGGATCTGCCTTACCGCGATCACCGCAAAATTGAAGACTGGCTGGGCATAAACGGGCTTGAGCGTCTCGGCGAAAAAGCGTGGCGCGAGGAAGTGCTTTACTGCGTGACGCAGCTAAAACTTTCGTTCGTCGCCGATACCGTTGTCCTCGGTGGCGGCAACGTCAAAAAGATGAAGCACTTGCCGCGCGGAGTGAAGAGAGGCGATAACCGAAATGCATTTCTCGGGGGACGTCGTTTGTGGGAAATCGATCGCAAAACCGGAATACCGCGTTGGCGAATTTTGTAAGACGGTCGCCCGTATTGTTTGTTTTTCGCAATGGCCGAGCCAGCCAAGCTGGAGTTTTCAGCGAGCGCGTGCCGCAATCTTATCGGCAAGGAACGTAGCGAAATAACCGTGATAGCGTGCCTGCAGTTCCGGCCGCTGCCAATCTTTGCCGGTAAGAATCCGACGGCAATTGGGTGAGCCGCATTTGCATTCCATTTCGTAGCTGTCGTCGTCCGTCATGCACCAGTCATGGGTCAGTTCCTCCCCGGCCCGAATATCCCGAAGGCCGACGAAGATAATATTGCCGCGCAGGCCGAGGTTGGGGTCGCAGGAATGGTTGCTGTAGAGCATGGAACCCTCCCGTTCCTCCTGTGTTACCGGCGCGATGAATAAATCGTCGCCAATTTGAATCTCGACCGGGCCAAGTCTGGGCGTGACTTCGCGTTCCACAAAGTCTCGACTGACGATGTGACCGCCCTTGATCATCACTATCTCGCCTTTGGCAATATCGGCCACAGCAAATAGCCCTTTGCCGTGAATTGGACTTTGTCGCACTTCGGTTTTGGGCGAGCGCCAGGAAAGTGGAGTTTCGTTCACAAGCAGTCGTTACATCAACGGCGACGATGCGAAAACGGAAAAGGGGTCTTTGTCCAGGATTGGAATGTGGAGAATAAATGCACTTGCCGGGATCCTTCGGCGCGCTTTTCGACGCGTTAGCGGTGGCAGGTTTTTTTGCGAACGACGGAAGGGTTTGACCGGATCTATCCTCGGTCGCAGGTCGGTCAAAAGTTAAAACCAGGCTGAGTGCGCACTGGCTGTTGCGACGCGTCGGGCGCGTTCGGGTTCACTTCGCCTGGAATGGCCTCGCGCGTTTTCGCTGCCTCACCGGCGTTGAATTCTTCATCGGTAGCGCAACTGCAAAAAGCCGCGATTCCGCAGGCAAGGAAAGCGAAACACCAGCTTTTCACTCCCAGATAAATAACCGGCGCGTTCTCGATTTCCAGCGGAGATAAAACTTTAGCCGCGGTCGCTGGCCGCGGCGGATCGACTCCACGATGCCGGCTCACGCGGTTCGTCCCTCCGCGATCGAAGGCGGCGAAATCGTTTCGTTGGTGGCGCAATAGATTTCGAAAAGGGCTCTGCTGATTTCGGCGAGACGTCTTTGGGTGAGAATAAGGTACTCATGCAGGCCGTAATCGAAGATGCCGGCTATCGTAGCGAAATCGAGGTCGTAGCGTAAGCGGCCGGAAAGACGTTCTGCCTCGTTGGCATAGTTCGTCTCGGGCGATCCGGAAATGCGATGGAGGGCAGCGTCAAGAGACTCAACGCTGAAGCGGATGGACCGGGGAAATTCGGGATGGGTGATCAAAAACTCCGCTACCTTCCACGGCGCGACCTGCCCAACATAGATCTTGCGGTAAGCCTCAAGCGCGCTGCATGATTTCAAGACCGACATCCATTGGATGGTATCGATGTTGCCGCCGACTTGTTCTCCCGAAGGCAGGAGGAGGTGATATTTGACGTCGAGAATGCGCGAGGTGTTGTCGGCCCGTTCGAGAAATCTGCCGATGCGAATGAAATCCCAACCTTCGCTATGCGTCATGGTCGCGTCGGCGATTCCCTGGATCAGATGTGAGCCGGTAATAATACGCCGGAAAAATTCGTACGGACTCAAACGCAGCATCTTTTTCCCGGTCTCGCCTTTGACGAAAAGATAGAGCCGATTGATGTGCTCCCACATTTCGCTCGAAATTTGTTCGCGCACAGTCCGCGCATTTTCGCGGGCAGCGACGAGAGAGGAGTAAACTGAGTTCGGGTTCTGGCGCTGCAGACAAACGAAATCGACGGCGGCCTGGCCATCGGGGTTTTGATAGAGCGAAGTGAAAAGTTCGTTTTCTTCCAGCGAACTGATGATCGGGTTCCACTGCTGCTGCCTGTCGGGATCGCGGGCGTTTTCAAGATCGAGGAGCAATTGCAGATTTACGTCGGCGATGCGGGCATTATTTTCTGCGCGCTCGATGTAGCGACTCATCCAGAAAAGGGAATCAGCGACCCGACTAAGCATACGGGGGGAAGCGGAGTGGTGGAGTGATGGGAAAGAACATGAACCGGAGCAGGAAGGCCGTGGTTGGCGTCGCCTTTACTCCATTACTCCAAAATTCCATCACTCCGCGCTTTGTTCCTCGAGCACCCAGGTATCTTTGCTTCCTCCACCTTGCGATGAGTTCACCACTAATGACCCTTCACACAACGCGACCCGGGTGAGTGCGCCGGGAATGATTTTGATTTTCTCCCCCGATAGAATGTAGGGACGCAAATCAACGTGCCGTCCACGGATGACGCCCTCATCGAAAGCGGGAGAGCGCGAGAGAGGAATGATGGGCTGGGCAATGTAATTACGCGGTTCCTTTCGAATGCGCTCCCGAAATTTCTCGCGCTCCGCCTTGGTCGAATTTGAGCCGACCAGCATCCCATAGCCGCCACTTTCGTTAGCTGCCTTGACCACAAGCTTTTCCAGATTCTCCAAAATGAATGCGCGATCGGTATCGTCCGCCGCCAGATAGGTCTGGACGTTCGGCAGAATCGCGTCCTGATCGAGGTAGTAGCGGATCATTTTCGGGACGAAGTGATAGATGACTTTGTCGTCCGCGATGCCGGTGCCGATGGAATTCGCCAGACTGACAGTTCCCTTGCGGTAGGCATCGACCAATCCAGGAACGCCAAGGCCCGAATCTTTTCGAAAAACCTTCGGATCGAGAAAATCGTCATTAATCCGGCGATAAATCACGTCGACTGGCTGCAAACCTTTGGTCGTGCGCATGAAAATTTTCCCGTCGCGGGCAATGAGATCGCGGCCCTCCACAATTTCGATTCCCATCGAGCGCGCGAGGAAGGAATGCTCGTAATAAGAGGAGTTGTAGATGCCGGGCGTAAGGAGCACGACGGTGGGATTCGCTTTACCCGCGGGCGCGATGTAACGCAGAACATTGAGGAGCTCCTGGCTGTAATCTTCCACTGGCCGCACCCGGTGCTGCGCGAACAGATTTGGAAAAACGCGGCGCATGACCTGACGGTTTTGCACGACATAGGAAACGCCGGATGGGCAGCGCGCATTGTCCTCGAGCACCAGAAAATTACCGTCGCGATCGCGCACCAGATCGGAGCCGCAAATGTGGATGTAGATATTTCGCGGCACACTGAAGTGCATGAACTCCGGACGGAAGTGCGCTGCTTGCCAGACGTAATCTTTCCGAATCACACCATCGCGCAGAATGGATTGACCGTGATAGATGTCGTGCAGAAAAAGATTGAGGGCAGTGATTCGCTGTTCCAGACCGCGCTCGATCTTTTTCCATTCCTCTGGGGAAATAATTCGCGGGATGAGATCGAAGGGAAAAATCCGCTCGGTCCCTTGGGCGTCGTTGTAAACGGTGAAGGTGACCCCTTGGCGCAAGAGAGTGAGCTCAGCCAGGTCGCGTTTGCGATCGAATTCTCCTTCCGTCAGCTCGGTGAAACGTTGTAGCAGCCGCTCGTAATGAGGCCGGGCCCGGCCCGGTCCGGCAAACATCTCATCATAAAATTCGCCCGTATCGTATTTGGCAAAAAATTCGGTCACTAATTCAGTTTGTCGCCGCCTCTACGCCGCGCAAACAAAAAGGAGCGGGTGAATTATATGCCCTCACCTCAATCCTCTCCACAGGGTTGGTGGATCGAGCAGTCTCTTGCTCGATGCTAAAGCAAGGCGGCGAAAGCCGCATCATTATCAACATCGCCCGACGGAGCGGCCGATCCACCTCAGCGTCCTGACGCCCACTGAGCGCAGTGGCTAACGCGAACTTTTGTGGCACTGCCACTCTTCGTCGAAAGGACTTCTCGCAAAAATGGCGCGGTTCGGCTCATCCGGTTTTTTGCGACCTGCTCCGGTGTCCCCGTAGCAACGATCTCCCCGCCGGCATCGCCCGCTTCTGGACCGATATCGACAATGTAATCCGCTTCCGCGATTACGCTGAGGTTGTGCTCAATCACGATGACAGTATGACCGTCATCCACCAGCCGGTGCAGCAGGTTCAGCAATAATTCGACATCGGCCATGTGCAAGCCAATCGTCGGTTCCTCCAATAGATAGAGTGTCGATTTCGGCTTGCGCATCTTACGGAGCCGCTCGTTTTGCGTGCGTCCAATCCCGCGGGTCAGCTCGGTCGCGAGCTTCAGTCGTTGCGCTTCACCACCGCTCAAAGTCGGGCTCGGCTGGCCCAGCTTCAGATACCCAAGTCCGGTATCGACGAGCAGTGAAAGCGATCGAGCGATTTTGGGGTTAGCTTTGAAAAATTCGGCCGCCTCCTCGATCGTCATTTCCATCACGTCTCCAATCGATTTTTCGCGGTAAAGAACTTCGAGGGTCTGCGCGTTGTAACGTTTCCCGCCGCAATCTTCACAGGGCACGTAGGTGCTCGGCAGAAAATTCATCTCCAATTTGATCATGCCCTGGCCCTTGCACGACTCGCACCGTCCGCCCTCGGCGTTGAAGGAGAACCGGCTCGGGCTGTAACCGCGCATGCGGGCCACCGGAACTTGTGCGTAAAGATTGCGAATCTCATCGAAGACCTTGATGTAGGTCGCCGGGGTCGAGCGCGAGGTTTTCCCGATGGGCGATTGGTCGACTTGGTAAACCGCATCGATCGCTTCCATGCCTCCGACTCGCTCGAACAGCTCCCCGGCGCGGTGCCGTTTTCGGTTTAATTGCTCGCGTACCGCCGGCAAAAGGACATCGCCCATCAAGGTGGATTTGCCGCTGCCGGAAATTCCGGTGATGACCGACAGGCGACCGACAGGAAATTTTACGTCGACGTTCTTCAGATTGTTCGCCCGCGCATTCCTGATCTCGACCCAATCCGCAACATGGCGCAGGCTTCGCCGCGATTTGCGCATGGGATGGCAGAGCGGCGCTTTTAGACAACGTCCGGTCTCCGAATCTTTGGCGCGCTCGATTTCGCGGAGCGATCCGCTGGCCACAACTTCGCCGCCGTGAATTCCGGCGCGCGGGCCGAGATCGATGATGTGATCGGCGCGGCGCATCGTTGCTTCATCATGTTCGACAATGACGAGTGAGTTCCCTTTTGCGCGCAACGCAGCCAGCGTTTCGAGCAGCCGGACATTATCACGTGGATGCAAGCCAATGGTTGGCTCATCCAGCACGTAAAGAACGCCGCGCAAGTTCGAGCCGAGCTGCGCTGCCAGGCGAATCCGTTGCGATTCACCGCCACTCAAAGTTTTGGCCGAGCGACCTAACGATAGATAGCCGAGGCCGACATTGTCCATGAATCGAAGCCGCTGCACGATTTCAGGAATCAATTCGCTCGCGATGGTCTTTTGTTTGCCGCTAAATTTTAATCGCGCGATTTGTTTGGCTGCGGCGGCGGCCGAAAGCGCGGTGAAATCGTTGATCGTCTTGTTTTGCACGCGCACGTGACGCGCGATCGCATTCAGACGCGAGCCTTGGCAGGCCGGGCAGATTTGCGCTTCACTTTCCTCGATCCATTCCGATTCACGCTCCGCGGCCAGCTCGTTTTCGAGGACTGATTCGCCATCGTCGCTTTCGCCAACCTGGAGCGATTGGTTCCAGATTTCGCCGAAGCCGCCGCATTCTTCGCAGGCCCCGTGCGGCGAATTGAACGAAAACAAGCGCGGATCGAGTTCTTCAAATGCGCGCCCACAACCCGGACAACTCATCTCCGTGCTCATGACCGTGAGTCGACCTTTCGCATCGATGAGACGGGCGGTACCGCGACCAATCTCGAGCGCGCGCTGGCTGAGATTGCGCGCCTTGGCGATGCGCTTCTTGTCGATCACACCGACAACCACATCAATGGTGTGTTCCTTGAAACGCTCAAGCTTACGAAATTGCCGCACCGGAACGAACTGCCCGTCGACGAAAAGGGAGTCGAATCCATTGCGCTCGGCCCAACGCGCGACATCGGTGTGAAATCCCTTTCGCGCTTTTACCAGCGGTGCCAGCACCTTGAGGGGACCACGGCGCGCCGCTGTCTCCACTTGTTTCACGATTGCCGCCAGAGTTTGTTTTTCGACCGGCAGATTGCAATTGGGACAGAATTGCGTGCCGGTTTTTGCAAAGAGCAACCGTAGGAAATGATAAACCTCCGTCACCGTCGCAACGGTTGATTTCCCGCCACCGCGCGTCACACGCTGCTCAATCGCGACGCTTGGCGGCAACCCTTCAACCAGATCGACATCCGGTTTTTCCAGTTGCTCGACGAACTGTCTGGCATAGGGGGACATGCTGTCGAGAAAGCGGCGCTGGCCTTCCGAGAACAAAATGTCGAAAGCGAGAGTCGATTTTCCTGACCCACTTAGTCCGGTAATGACGACCATCTGGTCGCGCGGGATCGCGACGTCGATGTTTTTCAAATTGTGCTCGCGCGCCCCATGAACTTGGATCGCGCCGTTTGCGTTTCGTGCCGGGAGCGCGGACATCTTATCCAATCCGGTCGGCATCCTATTGAACGGCTCTTCCGCCGCGCGCAGCGAAATATCGCCGCCGTCATCCTGAGCATAGCGAAGCGGAGTCGAAGGAGCCTGTGGCGTGACCTTAAAGCTTTCGCGACGGGATCCCTCGACTGCGCTCGGGATGACGGCACGTAAAAATCTACCGGTATACGAGCGCTCAACCTTCGCAACCCGCTCCGGTGTTCCAACGGCCACAACCTCGCCGCCTTCATCGCCGGCTTCGGGTCCGAGATCGATAATCCAGTCGGCGCATTTAATCACTTCGAGATTGTGCTCGATCACAACCAGCGAATGCCCGGCGTCGATCAATCGTTGGAACAATTGCAACAAAATCGCGACATCATCAAAATGCAGTCCGGTGGTTGGTTCGTCGAAAATAAAAAGATTGCCGACGGTTTTTTCTGTCGAGGCAGCCGTGCCGGCTGCATCGTTTTTCTTCGCAGGCGACACGCTTTTATCAGCGAGGTGGCTAACGAGTTTTAGTCGTTGAGACTCGCCGCCGCTCAAGGTATTGAGTGGTTGCCCCAGCCGCAGATACCCGAGCCCCACCTCCTCCAAAATTTCGAGCGGGTCCGAGAGCTTTTCGCGCTCGCCGATCTGGGCAAACCAGGCAGCCGCTTCGGTCACGGTCAACTCGAGCACATCGTGAATCGATTTTCCGTGCAGCTGAATTTTCAGCACGTGCGGCTGGAAACGTTTGCCTTCACATTCCGCGCAACGGACATAAAGATCGCTCAAAAACTGCATCTCGATTTTCTCGAAACCGGTGCCGTTGCAACGTTCGCAACGGCCGCTACCGGAATTAAAGGAAAATGCACTGGCGGTCAGTCCTTGGGCCTGCGCTTCCGGCAAGGCCGCGAAGAGCTCGCGCACGCGATCATAAAGCCCGAGATACAGTATCGGCGTCGAACGGGGGGTTCGCGCCAGTGGCGATTGATCGACCATGACGATCTCCCCGAGGCGATGTGCGCCAGTCACTGTCCGGCATGCGCCCGGCTCATTTTCGCTTGCCTGGCCTTTGGCCCGCAAAAGATTTCGATACAACACATCTTGAATCAGGGTGGATTTCCCTGAACCGGAAACGCCCGTAATCGCGGTAAAGATTCCGAGTGGAATTTCGACATCGAGGTTCTTGAGATTGTGTTCAGTCGCACCGGCGATTTTGATAACCGATGAAAACTTCCTCCGTGATTTTGGAATCGGGATGGATTTTTCACGAGTGAGATAATCCCGCGTGAGCGATTGGTGGATCGGCCGCTCCGCGGGCGATGTTAACGCCGAGGCCGTGATGCGGCTCTTTTTTGATCGCGCCGCGATCATGTTTGGCATCGTCCGCGGAGCGGCCGGTCCACCTATGAATTCATCCAGCCGGCCGCTCCAAACCAGTCCGCCGCCGCGCTCACCGCGACCGGGACCGATGTCGATCAAGTTGTCGGCCGCCCGGATAATTTGTTCGTCATGCTCGACTACAAGCAGGGTATTGCCTTTATCGCGCAGATTATGCATCACGCGCACAAGCCGCCCGACGTCGCGCGGATGCAATCCAACGCTGGGTTCGTCCATCACGAAGAGTGTGTTCACGAGCGATGCGCCAAGGCAGGTTGTGAGATTGACCCGCTGCATTTCACCGCCGCTGAGCGTGCGAGTAGAACGATCGAGCGTGAGATAGCCGACGCCGACCTCACAAAGATAACGGAGTCGCGCGCAGATTTCATTGCGCAGCATCGCGGCAGCGCCGTCATCCGGCGCGACTTCGATGTCCGCCAGGATATCGAGCGTGGCAGAAATCGGAAGCGCCGCGAACTGGGGGAGAGTGAGCTGTTGCGGCGCGCGGTGAGCGCCGTTCGTCTGATTTCGGCGGTTACAGACCGCCGCTACAATTTTGTAGTTCAGCGCCTCCGGTTGGTAACGTCCACCCTCACAGCTCGGACATTTCACATAAGCGCGGTATCGACTGAGCAAGACGCGCACGTGCATCTTGTAAGTCTTCGATTCGAGCCAGCGAAAGAAACCGCGGACCCCGTACCAGCGATTATTTTCGTAATCCTCATCCGTGTATTCGCCGGCGCGTTTCTCCCCGTTGATGACAAAATCCTGGTCAGCCTTCGAGAGTTCCTCGAATGGTGTGTTGGCATCGATCTCCTCGCGGGCACAAGCACGCAGCAGATCCTTTTGCGATTCACCCATTTCCTGCCCGCGAAAAACGCGCACCACCCCTTGCGCGATCGAGAGGGAGCGGTCCGGGATCGCGCGATTCAGATCGATCGCGATGGTGCGGCCGAAGCCGCGGCATTCCGGGCAGGCGCCCAGAGGATTGTTGAAACTGAAAAGTCCCGGGCTCGGCGGTCGAATGTCGAGATCGCAATGCGCGCAGTGCCAGCCGGTCGAAAAAGGAAATTCACGACTTGTAGCGGCGGCCGTGTCGGCCGCCGCAGTTTTCGAAATTGCAGGGGACCCGCCTGCCTCCACGGGAAACGGAATGACATTGATTTTGCCCTTGCCGAAGCGCAGCGCGGTTTCAATCGCCTCAGTTAAGCGCGCACGATTTTCCTCGCTGACGACGATGCGGTCCTGGATGACTTGAACGCGCGCGCCGAGGCGCTCGATTTTAGCGTCACTATCTACACGAATAATGTCGCCGTTTAGCCAAATGCGCAGATAGCCTTGTTGCTGTAGAAACTGGAAGAAGTCGCGCGGTTTGGTCTTCACCGGAACAGCGACCCAGAAGGTGATGAGAATGACTTTGTCGTTCCCGCACCCGTCATCCTGAGCGGAGCGCAGCGGAGTCGAAGGATCCCGTGGCGTTATCTTTAAGGCACCATGACGGGATCCCTCGACTTCGCTCGGGATGACGGAGTGGGCCTTTCGGGGGTTAAAGAATGCGAGGACTTGATCCGCGATCGACGTCGCGTTTTCCGGGCGAATTTCGCGACCGCAGCTGGGACAGAATGCACGCGCCGTGCGGGCCCAAAATAGTTTCAGGAAATCGTTGATCTCTGTAATGGTGCCAACGCTCGAGCGCGACGTTTTTACCAGGTTCGATTGCTCGATCGCGATCGCTGGCGGAATTCCGCGAATGTCCTCGACTCGCGGTTTGTCCATGCGCTCGAGGAATTGTCGCATGTAAGGACTGAAGGTTTCGACGTAACGGCGCTGCCCTTCGGCGTAGATTGTGTCGAAAGCGAGCGAAGATTTTCCGCTTCCACTCGGGCCTGTGACAACGGTCAGCTTTCCAAGCGGAAGATCGAGATCGATGCCTTTAAGGTTATTCTGGCGCGCACCGCGGATTTCAACGCACCCGTGCTCAGTCGGCGCGCTGACGCTGTCTTTTTCCCCGTTCCTCGAACCCACCGGAGACAATCGTTTCACGCGATGCGGTCTGCAAATTTTTCGGGGAAAATACGGGCGATCACCCGCTGCCCAGGACGGAATCGCCGCTCCTCCCACGCGCGTCATCCTGGGCGCAAGCGAGGGACCTCACGATAATTGTACGGATCACACAAGCTATCTGGTGTCTTCCGTTCACATAGGCGAGGTCCCTCGTCGTCTCCGCGACTCGGGATGACGGTGCGTAAGCTTTAAGGTAACTAGGTAACTTCCACGGGATCCCTCGACTTCGCTCGGGATGACGGAGTGACAGCGGAAAGGGAATCGTCAGCCCGCGTCAGGATTTGAATCGCCCGGCGAGGTTCTTGCGCTGCTTCTCCAATTGGTCTGGCACGACGCCGCCTAATGACTCGAAGAATTTCGCGTGATCGGAAATCTCTCTTTGCCATTCCTCAGCGTTTACATTCAGAAGCTCGCGCATTTGATTGGGCGTGACGCAGCCGAGTTCATCGAGATCCAGATCCTGCATCCGCGGAATGTGACCAATCGGAGATTCAGTGGCGGCGACGCGCCCTTCGCAGCGATCGATGATCCACTTCAACACCCGCATGTTGTCGCCGAACCCGGGCCACAGAAATTTTCCATCGGCAGATTTGCGGAACCAGTTCACGTGAAAAATCAATGGCGGATTGGTCAGCCGTTTGCCCGTTTCGAGCCAGTGCCGGAAATAATCGCCGATGTTGTAGCCGCAGAACGGCAACATCGCCATCGGATCGCGCCGGACTTTCCCAACCGCGCCGGCCGCGGCCGCGGTCGTTTCCGATGCCATGGTCGAGCCAACGTAGGTGCCGTGTTCCCAATCGAACGCCTGGAAAACGAGCGGCATGGTATCGCTGCGGCGGCCACCGAAAATAATCGCACTGATGGGGACGCCGTCGCCATCCTCGACATGCGGGTCGAGCACAGGATTATTGCGCATCGGAGTAGCGAAGCGGCTATTGGGATGCGCCGCTTTTTCCTTCGAGTCCGGGGTCCAATCATTGCCTCGCCAATCAATCGCGTGCTTGGGCGGCGGGCCATCCTTCCCCTCCCACCACACGTCGCCGTCGTCCGTCAGTGCGACGTTGGTGTAAAGCGTGTCGCGCTCGATCGATTTCATCGCGTTGGGGTTCGATTTGTAGCTCGTCCCCGGCACTACCCCGAAGTAACCGTTCTCCGGATTGACCGCCCACAAACGGCCGTCGCGAATTTGCATCCAGGCGATGTCGTCGCCAACGGTCGTGACTTTCCAGCCGGCGAAATGCTTCGGCGGAATCAACATTGCGAAATTCGTTTTGCCGCACGCGCTGGGGAAGGCAGCCGCAACGTAATGTTTTTCCCCTTCCGGCGATTCGACGCCAAGAATCAGCATGTGTTCGGCGAGCCAGCCTTGTTTGCGCGCAAGGTAAGAACCGATGCGCAGCGCCAGGCATTTTTTCGAAAGGAGGACGTTTCCGCCATAACCGGAGCCAACCGAGATGATCGCGTTATCCTGCGGAAAATGACAAATGAAGCGCCGCTCCGGATTGACATCGAGCAGCGAATGCACCCCGCGGTTCCATTCCGCCTTCGGATCGCTGCCAAGCCGTTTGACCGCGATCTCCCCCATTCGAGTCATTATGCGCATGCTGAGCACGACATATTTAGAATCCGTGATCTCGAATCCAATCTTCGTTAGCGGCGAATCCGGCGGCCCCATAATGTAAGGCACGACAAACATGGTGCGTCCGCGCATGGCGCCTTTGAGCAGGCCATGCAATTTCGAATATGTCTCTCCCGGCTCCGACCAATTGTTCGTTGGTCCCGCTTCTGCCTTCGTCGGCGTACAGATAAAGGTAAATTGCTCAACCCGGGCGACGTCGTTCGGATTAGAGCGATGCAAATACGAGCGTGGAGCCTTTTTCTGGTTCAGCTTGATCAATACCTCCTGTTTCAATGACTCCGAAATCAGGAAGTCGTTTTCGCGCTCCGAGCCGTCACACCAAAAAATATTCTCAGGCTGGGTCAGCAGCTCGACTTCATGCACCCAATCAAGCACGGCCTGATTTGCCGGTTTGTGATCGCCGATTCCGGCTGGCGGTGAAATGGCGGTCGCAGGATTGTTCATAAACTAAACGCAGGGCGATCTGGGATGATTGATATCATCAATCGCGCGGAGGACGAATTTCCCTCGCTTCCGCCGCTTCTCCAAGAATTTTTTCGATGGCTTGAGCAATCCGGCGTAGAGCCTCACCCCGACCCGAAGGTAACGCTCAAGATTCTGACGTACGCTTGCGCTCCGAAAAGCGTGGCCGATTATTTAGCATGTTCGGGGTGACCACTTCCGACGATTATCGGCCAGTCGCGTGGATGGGTCGTTTTCCGGTAGACGTGACGACAATTCTCGTCGGCATCCACGTCGCCCTTGCCATCGTGGCCTGTCTCCTCGTTGCAGCTGGCGGCGGCGGGCTGCTCGATCTTATGATGTTCGACAGTGCTCGTGTCCTGGGAAGCGGCCAGGTCTGGCGCCTCGCGACTTATGCCTTCATTCATTCGCCCATGCAGCTGCTTTGGTTCGCGATCGAGATGTACATGCTCTTCGTCTTCGGCCGCGAAGTGGAAAAATTCATCGGGCAACGTGCTTATATCGTTCTTTATGCGGTTTTACTTTTCACGCCTTCGCTTCTGCTGACACTTTGGGGATTCAGCCAACGGACTGGACTGGCCGGCTCGCTCGCATTGCATTTCGGAGTTTTTGTCGC
>Ga0137403_10002142_pt1 | contig 24252 bp, 33 predicted proteins | sample CZOMad2_1_16fung_FD_122057 | JGI IMG/M metagenome (GOLD analysis project Ga0137403, IMG submission 122057) | Vadose zone soil fungal communities from Angelo Coast Range Reserve, California, USA - CZOMad2_1_16fungal (Hybrid Assembly) | ecosystem: Environmental > Terrestrial > Soil > Vadose zone...
TAAAGCATGGACGCATTGTCGGCGTTTTCCCTGAGGGCGGCATCCGCGACGGCGCACGCTCGCTCCTTGAAGGCGCACCAATGCGACCGGGCGCATCGACGCTTGCGCACATTGCCAGCGCTCCAATCGTACCAAGCGTGATCGTCGGCAGCGATCGCCTCTACTCAAAGAAAAGCTGGCTCTCGCTGCGGCGCCCGCCGATCTGGGTCGCGTTCGGCGATCCGATTCCACATTTTCCAAATCTGGAAAAATCTGCCGCGCGCGCCCGTATCGAGCGCGAACTGGCCGCCGCATTCAAGATTCTCTACGCTGAGTTGCGCGAAACGTTTTCGCTCACACCAGACGATCTGCCGCATCCGCCGAGAGAGCGAATGCAAGTGGAATTGCCAATTGAAGAAGCCGCGAGGTCGCACGCGCCGAAACTCTCAGGGCCTCGCGTTCGTACGTTCAGGCGCTTTACCGCGATCGCTATTGATTCGCTCATGTGCACGTCAATGAACGTGATGCAGTCACGTCATCGCCTGCACGCGCGCAGCCGTGATGAGTTTGAGCGCTATGTGGCGGAATGCGAGAAACTTACGACGAACGATTTTTACGCTGTTCCGCGTGATTGCGGACTCGCGGGTGAGATCGGCGACGGCGCGACGCTCACTTGGCGCAGTCCGATCAGCACCAAATTTCCGGCGAACAACATCGCTCGCGCAGATCTTTTCGCGTGCGCACGCGGCTGGAGCGCGCCGACAGTATTGATGCTGCACGCGCTCATGTCGGCGAGTGACAAGGGCTATCGCCGCTGGGCAGCCCGCTTTAACGAACTCGGTTGGAACGCGTGTTTCGTGCATCTGCCGTATCACTATTCTCGAGTGCCGCGCGGCTACTGGAACGGCGAATTGGCGATTACCGCCGATCTCATCCGCAATGCAGAGGGGTTGCGTCAGGGCGTGATCGAATTGCGGCAATTGATGGCGGCGTTGCGCGAGTGCGGTTGTCGCGAGTTCGGCGTCCTCGGGACCAGCTACGGCGGCTGGATCGGCGCGCTGCTCGCGATCGTCGAGCGCGATTTTCGTTTCCTTGCGTTGATGGCGCCGATCGTGAACGTCGAGCACGCGATTTGGGAAAGTCCCGCGTCGGCGTTCATGCGACGCGAACTCCACCGGGCGAACATCGAGCGATCGCTTGTGGCGCGGCATTTTCATCTCAGTTCTCCGAGCCATAATCAGCCACTGTGCCGTGCGGATTGCGTACTCTTTGTGGCAGGCGAATTCGATTTGATCGCGCGTCTGGCAGACATCGAGAAAATTCAACAGAAATGGTCTGGATCGGAATTGCTTCGCGTACCGCAAGGCCATTTCGGCTACCGCATGATTCGCGAAACAATCGCGCGGTTGAAAGAACGCGGCTAGGGCGTCCAATCTCAACCCGAGTTTAGAGTAGTCGGCCCCGGTTGCTTCTCCGAGGTTGCGCGAAGCAGCCACTGTGCAGTGGGTTAAAAATACTAACTCGCCATCTGCCCCAGGGGATAAAATGATAGTCCCAGACCGGACAGTGGCGCGAACGTCCTTCGGTTGCTGTCTATCCCTGGGCGCTCACAGAGCGCCGCGACAGTTACCGCGAATACAACTCGACGATCAACTGCTCGTTAACCATCGGTTGAATCTCTTCCCGTGAAGGGATGCGCGCTACTTTACCTTTGAGGGCATCGCGATCGACTGTCAGCCAATCGGGCACTGGTACGATTTGGGTCAACTCGAGATTGCGCAGCGCCAGTTGTCGCGTCTTCGGTTTGTCTTTCACCGAAACTTCATCGCCCGCTTTCACGTTGTAGGATGAAATATTGACCGTTCGCCCGTTTACGAGAACGTGGCCGTGGGAAACGAGCTGCCGCGCACCGCTGCGGGTATTGGCCAGGCCCAGACGGAAGACGACGTTGTCGAGGCGAGTTTCGAGCAATTGCAAAAGGGTTTCTCCCGTGACGCCGCGTTTGCGCAAGGCGTTCTGAAAAATCCGCCTGAATTGTCGCTCCAGCAGCCCGTACTGGTAGCGCAGTTTCTGTTTTTCACCGAGCGCAATGGCGTAATCGGATTGTTTCCGTCGCGAACCTCTCGGCCCGTGCATGCCGGGCGGATAATTTTTTCGCTCAAGCGATTTCGATGGCCCGAAAAGCGGCACGCCATAGCGACGACTAACTTTGGTTTTTGGTCCGGTGTATCTGCCCATGGGAATTCTTTTAACGATTGTTAAACTCGCCGCTGCTTCGGTGGGCGGCAGCCGTTGTGCGGCACTGGGGTTACGTCGCGGATCACGGTGAGCTCGAGACCAATTGCTTGCAAAGCGCGCACGGCCGATTCCCGGCCCGCGCCCGGACCTTTAACGAGTACTTCAACTTCCTTCAGACCGTGCCCCATGGCCTGCCGCGAGGCATCTTGCGCCACCATTTGCGCTGCGTAAGCCGTGCTTTTGCGCGATCCTTTGAATCCAACTTTGCCCGCGCTCGACCATCCGATGACGTTGCCCTTAATGTCCGTGATCGTGACGATGGTGTTGTTAAACGTCGCGAGAATATGCGCGACACCGTTGTGGATGTTTTTGCTGCCCTTGGCCTTGACGATCTTCGGTTGCTCGATGCTGTCGGGACTGAGGGAAAGATTTTCCGCCGGCGCTGGAGCAGGGGCGGCCCCTTCCTCTTTCTTTGCCTTCGGCGCAGTCTTTTTCTTCGGCTCCGCTGGAGCTGCACCCGATCCCGCGGCTGATGCGTCGGCTTTGGGCGCCTCGCTTTGGACTTCGGCGGCCTCGGGTTTTGGCTCCGCTTCTTTCGCAGCAGCCTTGGGTGCTTTCGGTTTCTTGGCGGCGTCGTCCGCCGGTTTTTTTGACTCAGCCATTAAACTTTTCCTGCTTTGGCGTCTTTGTTACGAATGACCCCGACGGTTTTACGCGGACCTTTGCGGGTGCGGGCGTTCGTGCTGGTGCGCTGGCCACGAACCGGCAAGCCCCGCCGGTGCCGAATCCCGCGATAACAATTGATCGCCTGCAAACGTTTGAGGTTGCCTTGCACTTCACGACGCAGATCGCCTTCAATCGCGATCTTGTTGGTCGTGATCGAATGAATAATTTCGTTTAACTGTTGCGGCGTAAGATTTTTCGCGCGCAGATTCGGATCGATATTGGTCTGATCGAGAATGCGCTTCGCGATCGTCGGCCCAATCCCATAAATATAGGTAAGCGACGCTTCGATGCGTTTATCTGCCGGAATTTCAACTCCAAGTAGTCGTGGCATGTTCTCTAGATTGTTAAATTCATTTTTTCTATCGCTTCAACTCTTTATCGCTTCATCGTTGAAGCGTTGAAGAGATGAAGCGTTAAAGCGGCTCATCCCTGCCGTTGCTTATGGCGTGGATTCTTGCAGATGACGCGCACGACGTTCTTGCGCTTCACAATCTTGCAAGATTCACAAAGTCTTTTTACTGATGGCCGTACTTTCATGTTTTTCCACGAGACGAAAACCACGAGACGTGTCCGCGGCTTTACTTCTGGCGATATGTAATTCGCCCCTTCGACAAATCGTAGGGCGAAATCTCTAGCACAACTTTGTCTCCTGGCAAGATGCGAATGAAGTGCAGGCGCATTTTTCCCGAAATATGAGCCAGGACAAGGTGGCCGTTAGGCAATTGTACCCGAAACATCGTGTTCGGCAGGAGCTCGACCACCTTGCCTTCTACTTCAATTGCGTCTTTCCGCGCCATGTCAGAATTTCCGGCTCCTCATTTGTAATTAAGACCGTGTGCTCAAAATGGGCCGATGGCATTCCATCGGCGGTGCAGGCTGTCCAGCCGTCATCGAGTAATCTGACGGCGCCGGTTCCTAAATTAATCATCGGCTCAATGGCCAGTGTCATCCCGGCCTTGAGCCGCGGCCCGCTTCCACGCTTTCCATAATTTGGAATCTGCGGTTCTTCGTGAAGTTTTCGTCCCACTCCATGCCCGACAAATTCGCGCACCACATTGAGCTGGTTGCGCGTCGCCTCCTCCTCAATCTCCGCGCTTATGTCGCCCAGCCTTCTACCCTGATGAGCCATTCCAATGGCGCGTTCCAGCGCCCGCTCCGTCACCCGCAGCAAACGTTCGGTGCGCTCGTCAATGATGCCGACCGGCACCGTTGTCGCGGTATCGCCGATCCAGCCCTCGCGGATGACTCCGATATCGAGTTTCACGATATCGCCATATTGAATTCGCCGCTGACTGGCAATTCCGTGAATGACTTCGTCGTTTAACGAAATACAGATGTTTCCCGGATAAACGCGATGACCGATTCGATATCCGAGAAAGGCGCTTTTCACTCCCGCTTCCTGCATCATCTCGGCGGCTGCTTCGTCTACTTCTTTCGTCGTGATTCCTGGCCGAATGATTGCGACCACGCGATCGAGGATGTCGCTGGCGACACGGCAAGCTAGCCGCATCTTTTCTGCCTCTTTCGGGTTCTTGATCGGAATCATTTCGATTCAATCAAACGCGAAATGTCGCCAAAAACCATTTCGCGGTCGCGATTGCCATCGATTCGATGCAATAGGCCGGTATCCTGGTAGAACGCCGCCAGCGGTTCTGTTTTCGCGTGGTATTCCCTCAATCGATTTTGCAGAACCTCTAAGTCGTCGTCATTACGACGGACCAACGGTCCTTCACAATAAGGACAAACCGCGCGCTCGGAGAAATTCCCTGCCGCCACACTGGTGACAAAACCGCAACTGCGACATTGCAATCGCCCGGAGATCCGATCGCGTACGGTTTCTTCGGAAACTTCGAGCCAGATTGCGAGATCGAGCGGGGTATGATGTCGGTTGAGAATCGCCGCCAGGCTTTCGGCTTGTGGCACGGTGCGCGGAAACCCATCGAAAACAAAACCGTGCGCGCCGTGCAACCGGAGCCAGTCTTCAATCAGTTTCACGATCGTTGCATCCGGGACCAATCCGCCTTGTTGAATTATCTCGGACGTCTCCGTCCCCAACGGTGTCCCGAGATCTTTCTCTCGTCGCAAAATTGCGCCCGGCGAAGTGACTGGAATTCCAAACTGGCGCGTAATCAGTTCAGCCTGGGTACCTTTCCCAGAACCGGGTGCGCCGAGCAGAACAAGCCGTTTCTTCACTCAGCGGCCGTAAAGGAAAATCGCGACCCCACCGATGACCAGAACAGCGATTGCGACGTAAAGCCACATCAGTGTGCCCTGCGCCGCTGCCTCGCCCCGGTTGTAAGCCGCGCGTGTGTCGAAAGATCGCCCGCGAATCCGCCCTTTTCGCAAAAATCCGTCGTAGTGCCGTTGAATGAGATGCGTTTCCACCTGCCGCATCGTATCAAGCATTACACCCACAATAATGAGCAAGCTCGTTCCGCCAAAAAATTGCGCTGTAATCTGCGGAACGTGAAGTCCCTGGCTTAGCAAACTGGGCAGTACCGCAACCAGTGTCAGAAAAACCGCACCGGCAAAAGTAAGGCGCGTCATGGTGTAATCCAAAAAATCGGCAGTCGGTTTGCCCGGGCGCACTCCCGGAATATAGCCACCATGCTTCTTCAAATCATCGGCGATCTGTGCCGGCTGAAACTGCGTCGCCACCCAAAAATAGCTGAAGAAGAAAATCATCGCTGCGATTAATACATAGTGCGGCCAACCTGAAGCCATCGCGTCAGTGATTCGTTTCGCCAGCGCACTGTGCGGGAACAGAAAGCCGACGATGGTGGTGGGAAACAAAAGCAACGCCCAGGCGAAAATGATTGGCATTACCCCCGCGTAATTCACTTTCAACGGCATGAAGGTCGATTGCCCGCCGTACATTTTTCGGCCGACTACGCGCTTGGCGTATTGCACCGAAATTTTCCGGACTCCTTGCGTGATGGTGATGACCGCTGCGATCACCACAAACAAGAAAGCCACCATCAAGACGAGAATCGCCGGATTTACCTGGCTTGCGCCGGCCTCTGTTGGCACAAAAGTTTTCCACGCTTGCGCCAGCGCCGCCGGCAAACGCGCTACGATCCCGACCGTAATTATCAAGGAAATACCATTGCCGATTCCGCGTTCGGTGATTTGATCGCCCAGCCACATCAGAAAGAGTGTGCCGGTGGTAAGAGAAATGACTGTCACGATCCGAAAGGTCCAACCCTGGTCATCCACCAGCGGTATCCCCAATTTTCGAATCGTGTCCGGAATTCCACCCAAAACGGTGTGGTACGCTTCGGGATGTTGGAAGGAGATGGCCAATAAATACCCCTGGAAAATACAAAGCGCGACGGTGGCGTAGCGGGTGTATTGCATGATCTTCTGGCGCCCGCCGTCCTCTCGCGCCAATCGGCCCAATTGCGGAATTACCGCCGTAAGTAGTTGAAGCATGATCGACGCGCTGATGTAGGGCATGATGCCGAGCGAAAAAATCGCGCAATTCTCCAGTGCCCCGCCGCTGAAAAGATTAAAGAGCGCTGCGACCCCGCCAGCTTTGTCGGCAGTGCTGCGAAACCATTCCGACAACACCGCCTGGTTCACTCCGGGCGTGGTGATGGCGGCGCCCAGCCGCACAATCACAATAATGGCAAGCGTAAAAAAAATCCGGCGCCGCAGCTCCGGAATTTTTACTGTGTTCAGGAACGCCGAGATCATTTCCTAAACGCTCCGGCTACTTCTTGCCGACCTTTGTTTTCTTCGGCTTCACCTTCCGTGAAGCAGGAGATCTTGCCGCGCGTTTCGGCTTCTCCGCTGACGCCTCAGTTGCACCGTTGCGCGGTGCTTTCGCTTCCGGCGCCGCGATGGTCCCACCGGCTTTCTCGATTTTTTCACGCGCTGCCGTGCTCACTTTTTCCGCTTGAATCGTCAGCCCGTGCTTTAGTTCGCCGTCGCCGAGGATCTTAATCCCATAAAAATTTCCGCGGACCAGATTTGCCGCGCGCAACGATTCTTCATTCACGATCGACCCGCTTTTGAAGTCGGCCAGCTCGGACAGATTCACGATGGCGTAGCGTTTGTGAAAAGCTGCGTTGTTGAAGCCGCGCTTGGGCAATCGTCGGATCAGCGGCATCTGCCCGCCTTCAAATCCGAGACGGAGGCTTCCGCCCGATCGCGCCTTTTGCCCCTTGTGGCCCTTGCCGCTGGTTTTGCCGTGCCCGGAACTTTCGCCGCAGCCGAGGCGCTTCACTCGATGCCGTGCTCCCGGACGCAGCCGCAGATTATGCAGACGCAATCCAGCCGCCTTTTCTTTTTTGGCCTCGGATTTCACGACGGCTGCCCTCCATCGCCTGGTGTATTCGTGCGCGGGCGAATTCCACGCACTTTCAAAATTTCATCGCGCCGCCGCAAATTTCGCAACGCTTCGATGGTGGCTTTGACCACGTTGGCATGATTACTTGAGCCAAGCGATTTCGCCAGGACATCGCGGATCCCCGCCGCCTCAACCACGGCGCGCACACCGCCTCCGGCGATCACGCCCGTTCCCGGCGACGCCGGCCGCAACAACACCCGGCCACCGCCAAATTCACCGATCGTCTCGTGGGGAATGGTATTCTCGTGAAGCGAAACCTTTTCCATCGATTTCCGGGCCGCCTCCGAAGCCTTGCGGATCGCTTCCGCCACTTCGTTGGCCTTGCCAAAACCGACACCCACTTTTCCGTCGTGATCACCTGCCACGATGAGCGCACTGAAGCTGAAACGACGTCCACCTTTCACCACCTTCGCGCACCGATTGATAAAAACGACTTTCTCGGTCGTATCACCTCGCGCCGGCGGGGTTTTGTCGGGACTGCGATCCTGTCGTCTGCCTTGGTTGGGTGATGCCATCTTAAAATTTTAATCCGCCTTCGCGCGCGGCATCGGCCAGCGCCTTCACTTTGCCATGGAAAATGTAGCCGCCGCGATCGAAGACCACGTTTTCTACCTTTTTCGCCAGCAACTTCTCTGCGATCGCCTTGCCGACACGCTGGGCCGACTCGCGATTCGCCGCCGCTTTTTTCCCCGCCAAATCTTTCTGTAAAGTTGAGACCGCGGCCAGCGTCTTGCCCGCATCGTCATCAATCACCTGCGCGTAAACATGGTGCGCGGAAAAATGGACGGCGAGGCGCGGCCTTTCGGCCGTTCCACTCACTTTTTTCCGGATGCGCTGGTGAATACGCTGGCGGGTTGCTTTTCGATTCGTCGCCATCTTACTGCACCGTCTTGCCTTCCTTGCGCCGAATCTGTTCGCCCGCATAGCGCACTCCTTTTCCCTTGTAAGGCTCGGGCGGATAATATCTGCGAATATCAGCGGCTACCTGACCAACCAGTTTCTTATCGATCCCACTAATCGTTAGCTTGGTGTTCTCGGTCACCACGATTTTAATATCTTTCGGGATCGGAAACAAAATTGGGTGCGAAAATCCGAGCGAAAGATTCAGCTTCTGGCCTTGCACCACCGCTTTGAATCCGACGCCTTCGATTTCCAGATCCTTGCTAAATCCTTCGCTTACCCCCCGCACCATGTTGTTGAGGAGCGCGCGCGAAAGCCCGTGCAATGCTTTCACGCTCCGCGTTTCCGCCGCCCGCGCCAGTGAGACGTGATTGTTCTCCACCTTGGCCGAAATATCGTGAGGCAATTTCCAATTTAATTTGCCTTTCGGGCCTTCCACCGCGACCGCCCCATCGTTGCCGACATTCACTTTCACTTTGTCCGGCAGTGCGATTGATTTGTTTCCGATTCGCGACATAAAAAATTTACCAGACGTAGGCCAGCAATTCGCCGCCGACGTTTTGCTTTTTTGCTTCCCGCCCGGACAAAACACCACGCGGCGTTGAAAGAATCGCGATCCCCATTCCACCGAGCACGCGCGGAATTTCCTGCGCACCAACATAACGCCGTAGACCGGGCCGGCTGACACGTTTCAATCCCGTGATCGCACACGATCTGTTAACCAGTTTGTTAGTGATCTTGATTCGCGGATGCGCCGCGCTCCGATCCAGCTCGTAATCTGTAATGTATCCTTCGTCTTTCAAAATTCGCGCAACCTCTGCCTTGATCTTTGAGTACGGCACAAACAACTCCGGCTTCTGCGCCTGCGCTCCATTGCGCACGCGCGCCAGCAAATCTGCAATCGGATCAGTTACGGTACTCATTTAATTATTACGCTGCTTGAGCTTGCCCAGCCGGTCCGCCTTCGGACGGACTCGCCGTGGCGAGCTTTTTCGCGCGGTCGCTGAACGGCATCCCCATTTCGCTGAGCAGCGATTTGGCTTCCGCGTTCGTGCGAGCGGTGGTGACGATAGTAACATCAAATCCGATATTGCGCTTGATTTTATCGAGCTCGACCTCGGGAAAAATCGACTGGTCGGAAACGCCCAGGGTGTAGTTGCCGTGACCATCAAATCCACGCGGCGGCACCCCGCGAAAATCACGAATCCGCGGCAGTGCCGCTTTAATCAGGCGTTCGAGAAATTCGTACATCCGCTCACCACGCAATGTTACCTTGGCGCCGATGGCCTGATCTTTGCGCAACTTGAAATTTGAAATGCTTTTCTTGGCCCGAGTTTCGGCGGCACGCTGGCCGGTGATCAACGCCAGCTCGGTCTTGGCATCGTCCAGCGCCTGTTTCACATCGGCCTGTGACCCCACCGAGGTGTTGATCACCACCTTTTCCACTTTCGGGACTTGATGCACGTTTTTGTATCCGTGCTGCTGTTGCAAAGCCGGCATCACTCGTTCCTTGTAGTATTTGTAAAACTCGTTTTCCATCTACATCTCCGTCATTCCCAGCAAAGTCGAGGAAGCCCGTTGCGTAACTTTAAGATAACTTCTGCGGGATTTCTCGACCGCCGCTCGGGATGACTAACTCTTTGCCTTTTCTTTCTTGGTCTTCGCTTCCTTCTTTTTGTCCTTTTTCTCCTCTTTTTCGATCAAGCGCACATTGGAAATATGGATCGGCCCTTCGCGTTCCGCGATTTTGCCGGTCGGGTTATCCTGCGACTTCCGCAGATGCTTCTTAATAATACGCACCCCTTCGATCAACACCCGCTGCTTCTTTGGCAACACCTGCAGAATCTTCCCGCTCGAACCCCGGAAATTCCCAGAGACCACTTCGACGTTGTCGCCTTTTTTCACATGAAATTTGATCCGGTTCATAACGTGAAAGTGGCGCAGGCTTCCAGCCTGTGGGGCCAGCAGGCGTCTCGCCTGCGCGATTTCGACAGGCAAGATGCCTGTCGTCCCCACAGCCAGGATGGCTGCGCCACGAAAAATTCGCCATTCCTCATAACACCTCTGGCGCCAGCGAGACGATCTTCATAAAATTCTTCTCTCTTAATTCACGCGCCACCGGCCCGAAAATACGAGTTCCGCGCGGATTCAAATCCTTGTCGATGATCACAATTGCATTGTTATCGAAGCGCAGGAGCGAACCGTCATCGCGTTTCACCGGCTGTTTCGTGCGCACAATGACGGCTCGCACGACCTCGCCCTTTTTCACCGTGCCGGTCGCGCTTGCTTCTTTTACGTTTGCAGTAATCACGTCCCCGATTCGTGCGTAAAGCGTAGCTTTCCCGATCACGCCGATCATCGTCGCCATGCGGGCGCCGGTGTTGTCAGCCACGTCGAGTCTGGAACGAATCTGCACCATAATTTATTTCCCGACGATTTCGACCAAACGCCACCGTTTCAATTTGCTCAGGGGCCGCGTTTCCATGATGCGAACGGTCTCGCCGTTCTTCGCTTTGTTCTCTTCGTCGTGAGCGTAAAATTTCTTTTGTTGCTTCACGATCTTGCCGAATTTCGGGTGCGGCACGCGGGTGACTGTGCGGACAACGATTGTCTTGTTCATTCCACTCGAAATCACTTCGCCTACCCGCGTCTTACGCGAACCGCGCTGAGATTGTGGCGCGGTGGCAGCAGATGACGGGGCGCTTGTCGGCAGCGGCGGTGGCACCGAGGTTGATGGTTCTTCTGCCATAAAATTATTTCGTCTCCTTTGTCCGTTTGGAAAGCACCGTCTCGATCCGGGCCACCTCGCGTCGGAGCAAACGCAGCCGGCTGGGTTGCTCCAGCTGTCCACTCTGTTGCTGCAATCGCAGGTGCAAACTCTCCTGCCGCAGATCGCGCTTCTTCGTCAGAAGCTCGTCCGTACTCATCTCGATAATTTCTTTGATTTTCATACTTCGTTAGGCCACACCCGCGCGGAACACAGACTTGCAGTCTGTGCGCCCAGCGGAGTTATACTCTGGTGAACGGGAACACCTGCTGACAGGACATTCGCGGGGCATACAGGCAGGCTGCCTGTGTTCCGCCCCTCGCTCAGAATGACAGGAATCGTTCATCAATTTCATAATCAGGCAACCACATGGTGGCGACTTAAAAACTTGGTCCGCACCGGCAGCTTATCAGCTGCTAATCGCAATGATTCGCGCGCAACCGACTCCGGCACGCCATCTAGCTCAAACAAAATGTTGCCTGGCCGCACCGTTGCCACCCAAAACTCCGGCTGACCTTTGCCTTTGCCCATTCGCGTTTCCGGCGGACGCGCCGTGACCGATTTGTCGGGAAAAATCCGAATCCACAGCTTGCCTTTGCGCTTCATGTTGCGGGTAAGCGCTACACGCGCGGCCTCGATCTGGGTGTTGGTGATCCAGGCGCGCTCCAGGGTTTGCAATCCGAACTCGCCGAAGTCGATTCGCAGATTGCGCGAAGCCGTTCCCTTGCGGCTGCCCCGCTGGGACTTGCGATACTTCACGCGTTTGGGCATCAATGGCATAACAATTCTCCCTAGAGTTCAGTTGCCGCGGGCGCTGCGGGCGGTGGCGGTGGAGATGCTTGCGCCGGTGTTTCGGCAGGCGCCTCCTCCTTTTTACAAATCCAACATTTTACCCCGATCTTTCCGTAAACGGTGTTGGCCTCGGCGAATCCGTAGTCGATTCCGGTGCGCAAGGTATGCAGTGGCACTTTCCCTTCGCGATACCATTCCGAACGCGAAATCTCAGCACCGTTCAATCGGCCTGAACTGCGTAAACGAATTCCAAGCGCTCCGAAATCCATCGCCACCTGCACCGCTTTTTTCATCGCCCGCCGGTAGGCGATGCGGCGTTCGATTTGCAATGCCACATTCTCCGCGACCAACTGCGCATCCAGCTCCGGGGTTTTGATCTCCTGAATATCGATCTTGATCTGTTTCCCCTGCGCCATTTTCGAAATTTCCTCAGTCATCTTTTCGATTTCAGCGCCCTTGCGTCCGATAACAATGCCGGGCCGCGCCGTGAAAATGGTGACGCGAATTGAATTCCAAGCCCGTTCGATCACGATTTTCGAAACCGCGGCGTATTGCAGCTTCTTCTTCACGTAATCGCGAATCTCGATATCGCTGTGCAAAAACTCCGGCATCTCCTGCGGGGATGCGTACCAGCGCGACCGCCAGTCGCGGTTGACGCCCAATCGAAATCCAATTGGATTAACTTTTTGTCCCATAAAATTTATTTTTTTCCTTTCTTGGCGCGCTTCCCTGACTTCTCCGCTTTCGCCTCCGTCGCCCCGCTTCCCGCCTTCGACTCGCTCGCTTTTTTCTTCGCCGCTTTTTGAGCGGCCTTCCGTGTCTCGCGCGTTTCAATCTTAATCTCGTCCGTCAGCACAATCCGAATGTGACTGCTCCGTTTCAAAATCCGGCTGCCGCTTCCGCGGGCGCGCGCCATCATCCGCTTCATCGTCGGGCCCTCGCCCACGATCGCTTCCTTCACCACTAAACCGTCTACTTTCAAATTTGCGTTGTTCTCGGCGTTGGCCACTGCGCTCTTCAATGTTTTGTTGATCAGCGCGGCCGCCTTTTTCGGGCTGTAGGCAACGACATCGAGCGCCGCCGAAACCGGCAGGCCCTGGATCTCGCGGGTAATTTCGCGCGCCTTGAACGGCGAAATCTTCGCGTACCTATATGTCGCTCTAACTTCCATTTCCTATCTCAATTAAGCGTTGAAGAGTTGCAGCGTTAAAGCGGCACCACTCATCCGCTTCAACCCTTTAACTCTTCAACCCTTCAACCTTATCTCATCACCTCGAACTCACATCCGGCCGGGCATCGACTTCGAGCCGATCCCCAACCTTAATTTTTTCCTTTCCAGATTCCTGAATGACCGCGCCGCAAATCCGTTCGCGCACATCGACTACCCGCAACTTCGCAACCACGTCATCGCCACGCTTCACTCGCAGCGGCATTCCGATTTTCACCCCCTCGCGCGCGCCGAAATTACCGACGACAAATGACCATTCTTCCTTCACGCTGATGACGCTGCCATCGAGTAGCGAACCATTCGGCGGCTGCGCCTTGGCTGACTTATCCACCAGCGCGTTCATTGAACGCAACTGCGTTTCTACACCCATTCGCGCCTGCGGGTCGCCACCTTCCGCGGTTTTCAAATAACGCAGCATCGTTTCCGACAACTGCATCATTTGGTCACGATATTGGTCGCGCTCTTTTTGCGCCAGTTGCAAATCGCTTACTGCCGTGAGCAACCGTTGCTCCAACTTAGCGCGGTCCTTGCTCGCCGAAGCCAGCCCCAGTGCTTCCATTCGCAATTGCAGGTCGGCAAACTTCCGCCGAAACAACTCCGCTTCGGCATTGGATTCGGCCAAACTAGTGGTCAGCGTTTGCACGGTTTCCTGGCTCAAGGACAACTGCCGGCGCAACTCTTCCTTCTGCGCCAGCAGGGCCGCCACTGTCACTGTCCCGCTTTCATTTTTAGAATCTGACAAAGAACTATTTCCCTCTGCCGCCAGCCCTCGAGCCAGCGTTACGCAGCCTACTAAAATCAGGGCCGATTTCAGATTTAAGATTTCAGATTTGAAAACGTGACGGCTTCGCCGCGACCAATTCAATCTGCAATCTGCAATCTTCAATCTGCAATTCCCATTACTTCGTCACTTTCGCCGTGTGCGAACCGTGTTTCTTAAACACACGCGTCGGCGAAAATTCGCCGAGCTTGTGACCAACCATGTTTTCGGTCACAAAAACAGATTGAAAAATCTTTCCGTTGTGAACCAAAAACGTGTGGCCGACAAAATCCGGCGTCACCATCGAACGCCGCGACCAGGTCTTAATTGGTTTCTTCGCGCCGGCGTTATTCATCTTATCGATCTTCTCCAGAAGATGCGATTCGACGAAGGGTCCTTTCTTCAATGATCTAGCCATAAAAATCAAATTCTTTTCCGGATGGAGGGACGGGCTCTGTCCCGTCCCATTACTTTGGGACGACCAAATTATACCTTCTTCTTCCCCCTTCTCCTTTCCAAAATGAACCGATCGCTCGGTTTGTGTTTCGTTCGCGTCTTAAATCCTTTCGCCAGCTGTCCCCACGGGCTCACCGGATGATGCCTTCCTCCGCCACCTTTTGACTTCCCCTGGCCACCGCCCATTGGATGATCGATCGGGTTCATCGCCATGCCGCGCACATGCGGACGCCGCCCTTGCCAGCGCGTCCGGCCTGCTTTGCCGCTCGACACGTTCATGTGATCGACATTGCCGACCTGACCAATCGTCGCGTAACAGGTCTCATGAATGCGCCGGATTTCGCCCGACGGCATTTTTACTAAACCGTAACCGCCTTCGCGGTTGTTCAAGGTCGCCTGTTGCCCGGCGCTGCGCGCGATCTGGCCACCGCGTCCGGGCGCCAGCTCGATGTTGTGAATGTTGGTGCCAAGGGGAATGGCGGACAAGGGAAGCGCGTTTCCCAAATCTGGCGCCGCCTCATTGCCGGCCATAACCCTCGCGCCAACCCGGAGACCGTCCGGTGCCAGGATATAACTTAGTTCGCCATCGCTGTACTTAATAAGAGCGATCCGGGCAGAGCGGTTGGGATCGTACTCGATTCCCAGCACCTCCGCTTGCACCCCGCGTTTGCGCCGTTTGAAATCGACCTTGCGATAATGCTGTTTATGACCGCCACCAATGTGGCGTGAAGTCAGTCGGCCAAAATGATTGCGGCCGCCGGTCTTTTTCTTCGGCTCCAACAAACGCTTTGCCGGCCTCGTTTTCGTAACTTCGTCGAAAGCCGGGAGCGACTTGAATCGCAGCGTCGGAGTAAGTGGGCGGAAGGATTTTAGCGCCATAAAACGTTAGACCAAATCGATCTTCTCGCCTTCTTTCAGCGTCACGATCGCTTTCTTCCAATGCGGTTTGCGACCGAAGTCGGCGCGGCGCTCCCGTTTCTTTTTGCCGGCGTAATTGCAGGTGTTCACGTTCACCACCTTCTTTTGAAAGAGTTTCTCGATTGCCTGCTTAATCTGAATCTTGTTAGCTCGCGGCCGGACACGAAAGACATACTTGTTCTGCTTCTCGCTCAGGAGCGACGACTTTTCCGTCAGCGACGCTGTTTCGATGATGTCGAACGGCTCGTTCATTCTTGTCCTGTGGCAGACTTGCCGGAAGCGGAGGTTCTTTCGGCTAACTTCGCCAGAGCACCGTCCGTTACTAAAATTTTCTCAAAGGCGAGCAATTGTTCCGTGTTCACATCGCTCGCCGTCGCCAGTTTCACCGGCTTAACGTTGCGCGCCGACTTGTAGGTGTTCTCATCAAATTGATCCGACACGATGAGGATGCGGCGCGCATCAGTCTGTTTTTTGACCAACTGCACGAAGGCTTTGGTTTTTGCCTCTTTGACCGCGAACTCACCAATCGTCAGCACGTCACCGGCATCGATCCGCTCGCTCAACGCCTTCTGGAACGCCAGCCGACGTACCGATTTCGAAACCTTCTTGGAATAATCGCGCGGCTTCGGCCCGAACACCACGCCACCGCCGCGCCAGATGACCGATGATTTATAGCCCGCGCGCGCGCGGCCCGTGCCTTTCTGCCGCCACGGTTTGGCGCCGGACAAATTCACGTCCGCTTTCGTTTTCGAGTTCGCCGAACCGGAACGCCGCGCCGCCCGCATCGCGACCACCACATCATGCACCGCCTGCGACCCCCGTCCGCCGTCTACCAGCTCGATCTTGGCCTCTTTCGCCGCTGCCTTGGTCAAGACTTTTGCACTCATGATTTTTTGGCTGGTTTCTTAATCGCGGGGCGCACCACCACAAAGGATCCGTTTGATCCGGGCACCGCGCCGCTAACGAGAATTATCTTTTCCGACTCGCGCACCTGCATGATCTGCAAATTTTGCACCGTCACCCGCTCGTCCCCAAGATGCCCGGGCATGCCCATGTTTTTCCAGATCCGGCCCGGAGTAGAACGATTGCCAATGGCACCATTGCGCCGATGCGTCTTGGAACCGTGCGCGGCTCCTTGCCCATGCATGTTGTGTTTCTTCATCACCCCCTGAAACCCTTTGCCTTTGGAGCGACCAATCACATCGACGAAGTCGCCCGCCTGAAATTGCGTGACGTTCAAATTCACCTCGCCTTCCGGCAAATCCGTCTCCAGCCGAAACTCGCGAGAAAATCTTTTCGGCTCGACCCCTGCTTTCTTGAATGCGCCGATCTCGGAACTATTCAGCCGCGATTCTTTTTGCGCGCCGAAACCGACTTGCACCGCGGAATAGCCCTCGTGCTCCGCCGTTATTCGCCGGACCACAACATTCTCGCCCGCCGCGATCACGGTCACCGGACGTAGCCTGCCATTGGCGTCGTAGACGCTGGTCATGCCAATTTTTTGTCCAAGTAACCCGATGCTCATTTTTTTTCTCGTCATCCCGAGCAAAGTCGAGAGATCCCGTGGCGTCACCTTTCAGGTAACAATGCGGGATTCTTCGACTCCGCTGCGCTTCGCTCAGAATGACGATGTTAATTGTTTAAATCTTAATCGTGATATCCACGCCCGCAGGCAAATTTAATTTCTTCAATTCATCCACCGTTTTCGCCGTTGGCTCGATAATGTCGAGCAGACGTTTGTGGGTGCGAATCTCAAATTGGTCCATCGATTTTTTGTCCACGTGCGGTGAACGATTGACGGTAAACTTTTCAATCAAGGTCGGGAGCGGAATTGGCCCCGCCACCCGCGCGCCGGTGCGTTTCGCGGTCTCGACAATTTCGACGGCGGATTGATCGAGCATGCGATGATCGAATGCCTTCAAACGAATGCGAATACGCTGGCCGTTCGTCATTTCGTCTCCTTTTGATCAAGGATTGCGCTTACTAAATTCTGCGGCACCTGCTCGAAATGGGACGGTTCCATGGAATAGCTGGAACGGCCTTTGGAAAGCGAACGAATGGCGGTAGCGTAACCGAACATTTCCGCCAGCGGCACCTCTGCGTGCACGATGGTCAGATTACCGCGCGCCTCGATGCTGTTGATGCGCGCGCGGCGCCGATTCAAATCTCCGATGATGTCGCCCTGATATTCTTCCGGGGTGATGTTTTCCACTTTCATGATCGGCTCTAGCAGGATTGGCTTGCCCTGCTTGAAACCATCTTTCATCGCAAAAATCGCCGCCATTTTGAAAGCCAATTCGTTGGAATCGACTTCGTGATAGCTGCCGTAAACAATATCGACTTCAACATCGATGACGGGATAACCACCGAGCACGCCGTTGAGCACGGCCTCTTCAATCCCTTTCTTCACTGCCGGAATGTACTCACGCGGGATCACGCCACCCACGATCTTGTTCTCAACCAATAAACCTTTCCCCCGCGATGCCGGACGCACATCAACCTCGACGTGGCCGTACTGACCACGACCGCCGGATTGTTTGATTAACTTGCCGACACCATGCGCGCCGCCCGTAATGGTTTCTCGATAAGCGATTTGAGGTTTGCCAGCATTGGCGTCGACTTTGAATTCGCGGAACATGCGATCGCGAATGATTTCCAAATGCAGTTCGCCCATGCCTGCAATGATGGTCTGGCCGGTGTCTTCATGGGTGTAAACGCGGAAGGTTGGATCCTCTTCCGCGAGCCGTTGCAACGCTACGCCCATTTTTTCCTGATCCAACTTCGTCTTCGGCTCGATCGCCATTGAGATAACCGGATCTGGAAAAGTCGGAGGCTCAAGTAGAATTGGATAATCTTCGTCGCAAAGCGTGTCGCCGGTGGTGATATTTTTGATTCCAACGATGGCCGCGATGTCGCCCGAGTAACAGGTTTCGATGTCTTCGCGTTTGTCTGCTTGAATCTGGATCAATCGCGAAATGCGCTCGCGCTTGTTCGTGCGCGGATTATAAACAGTATCGCCTTTCGAAAGGGTGCCAGAATAAACGCGGAAGAAGACGAGTTTGCCGACAAACGGATCGCTCCACAGTTTGAACGCGAGCGAACAGAATTTCCCATTATCATCGGTCGCCGCTTCCATTGGCTCACGCGTGTCCGGATCCATCCCTTTCGCCGGCGGAATCTCGAGCGGGCTTGGCAGATAATCGACGACCGCATCGATCAGGTACTGCACGCCGATGTTCTTCAAGGCCGAGCCGCCGATGACCGGCACAAATTTGTTGGCAATGGTTTGCCGGCGAATGGCCGCCTTTAACAATTCCCGGTTGACGGGCTTTTCGTGGATTACGACCTCGGCGACTTCGTCGTCAATGTTCGAAATTTGCTGGACGAGCTCGTCATAAGCCTTGTTTACAACATCGACATATTCCTTGGGGACATCAGTAACTTCATAGGTCGATCCAAGCTGGTCGCTCTCCGAATAAATGATCGCTTTCTTGTTAATGACGTCGAGCTGACCCCTAAGCTGATCTTCTCTGCCGAGCGGCAACAAGACCGGCCAGGCATTGGCGCCAAGTTTTTTGTGAATGCTGTCCACCGACATCTTAAAGTCGGCACCGACCCGATCCATCTTGTTGATGAATGCCAGTCTGGGCACATTGTACTTTGTCGCCTGCCGCCAGACGGTTTCGGATTGCGGTTGCACCCCGGCGACACCGTCAAAAACTGCGATCGCGCCATCGAGCACCCGAAGGGAACGCTCGACTTCCGCCGTAAAGTCAACGTGACCCGGCGTGTCGATGATATTGATGCGCTGCTTGATCCCTTCGAAAGATTTGTAAACACCTTCTTCCTTGCGTTGCGCCCAACTGCACGTTGTCGCCGCTGAGGTAATCGTGATCCCACGCTCACGCTCCTGCTCCATCCAGTCGGTTACGGTTGTCCCTTCGTGCACCTCACCCATCTTGTGGATCATGCCGGTGTAAAAGAGGACGCGCTCGGTGATAGTGGTCTTGCCCGCGTCGATGTGGGCGGCAATGCCGATGTTACGGGTTCGCTCCAGCGCGAACTTGCGCTCCGGCGAATTCGGATTCGTCGAAGCTGGTTTCTTTTCCATCGTCGCCGTCGCCATAAAATTACCAGCGGAAATGCGCAAAAGCGCGGTTCGCCTGCGCCATTTTGTGCGTGTCTTCGCGTTTCTTGATCGCGTTGCCTTGACCGGCCGCGGCGTCCTTAATTTCTTGCGCGAGCGAAGCGGCCATCGGCTGGCCGCGGCGATTATCGGCGTATTGCACGATCCAACGCATGGCGAGCGAGATTTGCCGCGCCGGCGCAACTTCCATCGGCACCTGATAGGTCGCGCCCCCGACGCGCCGTGATTTGACTTCCAGGCGGGGTCGCACATTCTCCAGCGCCTTGTTTAAAATTTCGAGCGGATCGACCGAGTCGGAGCCTTCGCGCGATTTATCGATCGCAGTATAAACAATCCGCTCCGCCAGCGATTTTTTGCCGCGCTTCATCACCGTGGAAATCAAACGCGCCACCGCCGGACTGCCGTAGCGCGAGTCTACCTTATCTTCCTTTTTGTAAACTTTGCGCCGGCGCGACATGATTACTTCTTCGCCTCCGCTTTCGGCGCACCCGCCTTGGCTTCACCGCCGCCGCCCGCCTTGGGACGTTTCGCACCGTATTTGGAACGGCTGCGGCGCCGTCCGTCAACCCCGAGGGAATCGAGCGTCCCCCGGACAATATGATAGCGGACACCCGGTAAATCTTTCACTCGGCCACCACGCACCAGCACGATCGAGTGTTCCTGCAAATTGTGCCCCTCGCCCGGAATGTAAGCGATCACTTCCTGGCCGTTTGTCAGCCGCACTTTCGCCACTTTGCGCAGGGCAGAATTCGGCTTCTTCGGCGTCCGCGTCATTACCTGAACGCAGACCCCGCGCCGCTGCGGACAATCGGTCAAGGCCGGTGATTTCGATTTCACCGACACTTTCCGTCGTCCTTTTCGCACAAGTTGATTGATCGTTGGCATTTCCGGTCCAAAAAAGGCCGCCGCGACGATTAAGTTTTGGCGACAAAAAATCCGCTCAGGCCGTGAACCCTCGCTCACGCCACTGATGCGGAGACGCGCAATATAGGAATCTTTTCCGAGGCTGCAAAGAATTTTTTCGCCCGATCCGCGCTGCGCGATATCCCTGTCCCGCCTGGGTAGCGCACGCGTCTCGCGTGTTTGCGATTGCGTCTCGCAATCGCGAACTTACGTCCTAACTTCCACCGCGATTCGGGGATTTACTTGAGAGAAGCTTGTTTCGGCGTGACGCCGAAACCAACACGCGAGACGCGTGCGCTACCCAGGTCGACCTGCGCAAGCATAGCGAGCGACGGACCACGTTCGCAATCCCCAATTTTTGCGCAAAAAATTCGCTTGACTCCGTCGCTATATTTCTCTAATTTCTGTTTAGACAGAAATAACAGATGAACAGAAACACTCTCTCGCCCGTTGCTCAGAAATTCGTCCTCCACTGGGGTGAAATGGGGACGCGTTGGGGGATCAATCGCACCGTCGCCCAAATCCATGCTCTCCTTTTCCTTTCCCCGCGGCCGCTGCCGGCAGAGGAGATCGCCGCTACTCTCGGGATCGCCCGTTCTAACGTGAGCAATAGCCTTCACGAACTGCAGAACTGGGGCATTGTCCGCGTCGTTCATGTCCTCGGTGACCGGCGCGATCACTTCGAGTCGATGAAAGACGTTTTCGACATGTTTCGAGTCATTACCCACGAGCGAAAGAAGCGCGAGATCGATCCCACCCTTCAGGTTTTGCAACGATGTATTGCTGAAGCTGGCAAACCTAGATCGGCGGACCGCTACACCAGGGAACGATTGACCGATCTGTTGCAATTTTTTGAGCTGGCTGAAACCGCCTACGTCCAATTGGAAAAACTGCCTACCTCGGCCTTGCTCAAACTGGCGAAGACGGGGGACAAGGCCTTGCGCTTGCTGGGAATGGCAACACGATAACAAAAAATTTGCGCCCGTGAATTCTGAGATAACAGAAATAACTGAAACTAAGGAAGAGCAATGGCAAAGAACTGACGAACTTTGCCGCGCGCACGAAACGGCGGACTGCGAAACTTTAGCCCCGCGGACAACTTGTTCGTTTCGCGGCTGGATTTTATATGACGGCGATTGCCGATCCTGCACCGCCTCCGCCAGACGATTCGATCGAATATTTCGCCGCCGCGGGTTCCTTTTTCTCCCGCTCCACACAGACTGGGTCATAAAGCGGCTCGATCTTGAGCCTCGCGCGCCCCTGGAAGAGGTGCGCGTCTTGACCAGCGACGGCCGCGACATCGGCGGTACGATTGCCGTGATTTTTCTCGCCCGCCAAATCTGGTGGGCCTGGCCCTTTGTCGCGCTCGCACGATTGCCCGGCATGCACAAGCTCCTGGATCGAGGCTATCGCTGGATCGCAGCTCATCGAGGTTGCGATCACATTGTATGTAATATGCCGCCGCGGAGACGATGGCCGGCCTGGATTGCCCTGATTGTTTTTCCGCCCCTCCCGCTTCTGGCGCGAAATCATGTCGCGCCCTGGCAATTCATGTGGCTCATGGCCGGCGCAATTTTTCTTGGATGCAAATGGCTGACCTTCTGGATCGCACGAGAACAGATCGTCCATGTCCGAGTTGGTCGCGCTCTCGCTTATTTCTTTCTCTGGCCGGGGATGGACGCGGAAAAATTTCTACGCCGGCCTGCGCATGAGGTGCACAAGATTCGAGAACAAGCGTTGGTCTCGGCTACAGCTGAGGAATTTTCCGGCAACGTGCCGGACAGAGGGGGCAGGATGCCCGCATTCCCCTTTTCTTCTGCAGTAGGGAAGACACTTCTTGGCGTCGTTCTGTTGTTTGGGGTTGCGCGTTCCATGGATCAAGCGCTCCTCGCCGGTTGGATTGGAATGATTGGCATCATTCTGACTTTGCATTTCGGACTGTTTCATCTTTTGGCAATCGGATGGCGGGCCGCCGGCCTAGATGCCGAGCCGATCATGGAAGCGCCGCTGCGTTCCAAGTCAGTGCGCGAATTTTGGGGCCCTCGCTGGAATGGTGCTTTCAACCGGCTCGCGCTCGATTTCGTATTTCGTCCTCTCGCGCGCTGGCAAGGAATAAGGATCGCAACGCTCGCTGCGTTTCTTGTCTCAGGCTTAATCCACGAACTTGTGATCTCATTGCCGGCTGGAGCGGATTATGGCTTGCCCACCGCGTATTTTCTCTTGCAGGGCATCGGGGTTCTCAGCGAACGCGCGCTGCCACAAATCCGTGGTCAGATCTTCACGATTGTAATTACAGCAGTCCCGGCGTTCTGGCTTTTCCATCCGCCTTTCGTTCGCAACGTCATTCTGCCGTTCATGAAAGCGATCGGAGCCCTATGAAATCGCTTCTTCAATTCGCCGCGGCACTTCAGCTTTTAATCCTGATTGCGAGCGCGTTGACCCCACGCGTTTTGCGTTGGCGAACAAATCTCACCGCGCTCCATCCATTCCTGCGGAAACTTTTCTGGGTTTACGGCGCGTTCATCGTGATGGTCATCATCGCGTTTTCTACCCTCACCTTCCTGCACGCCGACGCGATGGCCACACGCGAACCAGTGGCGCGATCGCTCTGCGTCTTCATCGCGATTTTCTGGGGCGTACGATTATTCGTGCAATTCGCCATCTTTGATCCGCGGCCATTTCTCACGAACTGGTCTTACCAGCTCGGTTATCACGCGCTCACCATCATCTTCGCATTTCTGGTGTTCGTTTACGGAAAGGCGGCAATATGAAGCCACGTATCGTTTTGGCAGGCGGCAGCGGGTTCATCGGACAATCGCTTTCGCCCTTTCTTCTTTCGAAAAATTACGAAGTTATCGTGCTCACTCGCGCACCATCGCAGCATCATGGTGCTGTCCGAAAGGTGCATTGGGACGGCAAAACCCTGGATGATTGGCTTGAATTCGTTAACGGCGCCTTCGCGGTGGTGAATTTGACCGGGCGCAGTATCAACTGCCGGCACACGCCCGAGCATCGGCGTGAAATCATCGATTCCCGCGTCGATTCGGTGCGTGTGCTAGGTCAGGCAATCGCGCGGTGCGTGCAATCGCCGAAGGTTTTTGTACAAATCGCGGGCGTCGGGATTTACGGCGACAAAGGCGAACGCATTTGTGACGAGAACACAGCGTCGGGTGACGATTTCGTGACCAAGGTTTGCGAAAAATGGGAAGCCGCCTTCGAGTCCCTTGAAGCACCCGCCACCCGCAAAGTCTTGTTGCGGCTTGGTGTCGTGCTTGGTCCCAACGGCGGTTTTCTTGGACTCTTAGGCAGATTGACCCGTTGGTTTCTTGGCGGGCAAGTCGGCAATGGCCGGCAATACTTCAGCTGGATTCACATTGCCGACCTGTCGGGCATGGTTTTGGCGAGCATCGAGAATCAGGACCTCACCGGTGTTTTCAACGCTACCTCGCCGAACCCAGTCACCAACGGCCAGTTCATGCGCGAATTACGTCGCGCGCTGCATCGGCCATGGAGTCCGCCTGTTCCGGAATTCGCCGCCCGCATCGGCTCGTGGTTGATCGGAACAGAAGCAGATCTAGCTCTCGTTAGTCAACGTTGCGTTCCGAAGCGGTTCCAGGAAAACGGTTTCAATTTCGAATTTCCAACTTTGCGCCAGGCGCTAACCAACATTTTTCCAAGCCGATGAACGCGTTTGGCATCCTGAGCGAAGCGAAGGCCTCACAACCGGAGTTGCGAATACCAAATGCTTGTCGCGTGATCAATCACCTTGGGAGAGGTCCCTCACCGTCTTCGCGGTTCGGGATGACGACGCGACGGCTGACGGCTTTTTGAACAACCTAAATGAGTTCGTTACTCCTAAACCACATCTCGCTTGATCTTCTGTTACGCGCCACCGCCCTCGCGCAACTGGCCGTCGCGCTTCTGAACCTGTTTCTGATTCGCATCATGAAATGGAAACCCGATCTCGATCGCGCGCCGCTCCTTATTCGCGAAGTCTTCCGCATTCATGTCGTTTTCATTTCCATCACTTTGTCGATCTTCGGCGCGCTGACCTGGCGGTTTGCCAATGAAATCGCTCGCGCCGGCA
>Ga0137403_10002143_pt1 | contig 24249 bp, 25 predicted proteins | sample CZOMad2_1_16fung_FD_122057 | JGI IMG/M metagenome (GOLD analysis project Ga0137403, IMG submission 122057) | Vadose zone soil fungal communities from Angelo Coast Range Reserve, California, USA - CZOMad2_1_16fungal (Hybrid Assembly) | ecosystem: Environmental > Terrestrial > Soil > Vadose zone...
GGCTCTCTAATCCCAGCAACAGAAAAAATCCCCTGCTGTAACTTCACACTACGAAACAAAACTAGCACCACACGTTAAAATAATATTTTTGAGAAAAAGAGGTAGGTCTATCTTGTAATTTTTAACTGCTGTGATGACTTCAATGAGTCCTTCAAGACTAATGGATCCTATCGAATACTCAGCAATTGCCTCAATAATTATTGTCTCTATATCTGTTGGAGAAAAAATCGTAGTATTTTTAAGCTTTCCAATGATATCAACAAACCATTTATCACTATTTCTTTCTGGAACCGATCTAGATTTATTCATACCTTTGGAAGTATAAGAATATAAGAAATTACTTGCTTGATTTCAAACTAGTAGATAAATGACAAAATTAGTCATAAAAATAGAAACTTTTCAATAAAGTTTTTTTGAGTTTATTTATGTAAGAATAGAATAGTAAATGGAGACAAAAAGACTTATCCTGTTGACCATTGGGTGTAGAGCCATTTGATTTTTTCTCTGAAAAGAAAATAGAAAAAATTGGCAAACAGACCAAACAGAATACCGAGAGAAACCAACTGAAACGACCTTAAAAGATGGATAGCTGAATCAATAACAAACTGTGGATTTACAAAAAGATCCCAAGAATTAACACGTTCTATCTTCCCTAACACCATTGCAAAACCCATCAAGAAATTAAGTCCAATAAGAAGCACCATACTGGTATGCTGTGAGATTTTGAATTTACGAAGAATTTTTTCTAAAGGGAAAAACGCAATCAGAAAGCACGTTAATCCGATTAATTCGAGCAGTCCATACTGAATAAGTAACAAAAATTTCTCAAGGACAGAAACAGCATTCCATTGCTGCACTAAATGATGCAGATCAGTCAAGATATAAATCGTATTTGGCAAATATAAAAGCCAAAATATGCCAAGAACGACTGTATAAAATTTGTTAGGCATCCTAAACAAAAATCCACAAAAAAGAACCGGAAGGAGCGCAAGATAAAGATTGAATGCCATCCAAGGAATGTTAAAGAATAAAACATCCATAAAAATTACAACTGTCTTTATATTTTACACTTTTTATTTGACTATTTCAAAACTACACAATATAATCATTTCTTATATGCTCATCATTACTGGCTCCATTGCGTATGATTACATTATGGATTTTCCAGGATCATTTTCTGACCATATTCTCCCCGAGCAAATTCATAAAATTAATTTGAGTTTTATTGTTAAAACCTTTGCAAAAAGACGCGGTGGAACAGCAGGCAACGTTTCCTACACACTTGGACTTCTTAAAACTCCTCATAAACTTTTTAGTACGGCAGGATCTGATTTTCAAGAGTATAAACAAACACTTACAAAAATCGGCATTGACACAAGTGCGGTCAAAGTCTACAAAGATACCTATACAGCAACAGGATTTGGTATGACGGATAAAACCAACAATCAAATCTGGGGATTTTTTTACGGGGCAAATGAGTACGTTGATCAATTAAAACTCAAAACAGTTGCAAAAAAAAATGATTTTGTACTCATCGGTCCACAGGGAGCGAAGGGATGTTTGTCTTTTATAAAACAATGTTTGGCACTCAAGCTCCCCTATATGTTTGATCCGGGATTTATCCTTACACAAGTAAGTAATGAAGAATTAACATACGGAGTCGAACATGCGACATTTCTCATCGGCAATGATTATGAGATTAGTCTTATCAAAGAGAGAGTAAAAAACTATGAGATATTAGTAAAAAACAAAATTGTCATAACGACACTTGGCGAAAAAGGTGCACTCATTGAAAAAAATGAGGAAAAAATAACAATTAAAACAGTAAAACCCAAACAAGTGGCTGATCCAAGTGGCGCAGGTGACGCTTGGCGTGGAGGATTTTTGGCAGGACTGGAAAGAAATTTTGATCTTAAGACGTGTGGACAAATGGGAGCAGTCGCAGGAGCTTATGCTGTAGAACAATATGGTACTCAAGAACATAGCTATACAAAAAAGGCCTTTACAAAAAGATATAAGGATGCGTATAATGAAACTCTAGTTTTAAAATAAGATGACTAAAAACCACCAATACGATGTTAAAGATCTCAAGCTTGCCCCAGAGGGTAAACTCAAAATTGAGTGGGCTGGCAAACAAATGCCTGTTCTTAAAAAGATACAAGAACGATTTACCAAAGAAAAACCTCTCAAAGGCATTACACTGGCTGCGTGTCTCCATATAACGAGTGAAACGGCAAATCTTTTGATTGCTCTCAAAGCTGGTGGCGCAAAAGTCGTTGCAAATGCCTCAAATCCCCTTTCAACCCAAGATAGTGTCGCCGCTTCTTTGGTTAAAGATTTTGATATTCCTACCTATGCTATAAAAGGTGAAGACAACAAAACATATTTTAAACATCTCAATAGCGCACTTGATGCCAAACCAAACATTACCATGGATGATGGTGGCGATCTGATTTACGCCCTGCATACTGATCGTAAAAAACAACTGCAAGATATTATCGGATCATCAGAAGAAACAACAACTGGCGTCATCAGACTGAAAGCAATGGAAAAAGAAGGAGCACTCAAGCTGCCTGTTATCGCAGTGAATGACTCTGACACCAAACATCTTTTTGATAATCGCTATGGTACAGGTCAATCAACGATTGATGGTATTTTGCGTGCGACCAATATTCTTCTTGCCGGAAAAACATTTGTCGTTGCTGGCTATGGGTGGTGTTCACGAGGAATTGCAATGCGCGCCAAAGGTATGGGTTCAAATGTGGTTGTGACTGAAGTTGATCCGATTCGCGCGCTTGAAGCGGCAATGGATGGCTATCGTGTGATGCCGATGATCCAAGCAGCTCCTCTTGGTGATATTTTTGTTTCGGCAACCGGTGATAAACATACGATCTCCTCAGATGTTATGAAAAAAATGAAAGATGGAGCAATTATTGCGAATTCCGGACATTTTGATGTGGAAATTGATATTGCGGGTCTTGAAAAGATGAAAAAAAGTAAACGCACTATTCGTCCGTTCTTGGAAGAATATATACTAACCAATGGCAAAAAATTACACGTTCTTGGTGAAGGACGACTTGTCAACTTAGCGGCAGCTGAAGGACATCCAGCAGAAGTTATGGATATGTCTTTTGCAAATCAGGCATTGGCTGCTGAATTTTTGGTCACAAATAAAGGAAAATTGGAAAATAATGTCTATGTCTTGCCAAAAAAACTAGATGTTGAGGTTGCTATACTTAAACTTGAAGCTATGGGAATCACGATTGACAAATTGACATCTGAACAGAAAAAATATCTCTCCTCCTGGACAGAAGGAACACAATAAAGATTATCCTACCCAATACCAATTGACAAAAAAGACGGAAACAAAAAATAATAGGAGAAAAAAAGTAATACCAAGACCAATAACATATTTTTTGGGAGCCATGCTTGCGATGATAAACAAAGGAAACGAAACAATCTGATAGCGGGAAAACGACATTGTATCTTTGGTCACAAGTGGAACAAACCAAAGCAAAAAACTTATCCACCACAGTTGTGGTTTGAGATACCATCTTCCCAGGATAAGAAGTAAAAAAACAAGTCCTATCACTGTAACATCAACCTGTGATTCATGAAAACCGTGCGCAGGAAGTTGGGCAAACGCAAGAATAGTCGCGAGATTGTTTGCAAGTGGACCAAACAAAGGAAACGAACGAAACCAACTTGTTTGTACATGAAACCAATACCATGGATCGCCTGTTTGTCTAAAACAAAAATACAGCCACCCTATAAAAGGCATAATACTCATAAGAGACACTATGATTGTTTTTTGCAAGGTAATTTTTCCCCTCCAAACTGCTTGAAAGAGTGAAAAAAAGAAAAGAAGGAAAAAAGGGATACCGTTTGGTCTAGTAACAACAAGAGCTGCCAGACATAACGCAGTTAGAAACCAATTTTTCTTGATTAAAAAGTAGCTAAACCAAATAAGAAGAAAGAGAAATAATCCTTCAGCAAAATAGCTTCGATAAAAAATACTAAACGGAAAAAGAAATAAAAGAAAAATAGTACGAATGGCAAGTGTTTGTGAATACATTTTGCTGATAACGTAATACAAACTCAAAAAATTGATGAGTAATAAGATATTTGCAAAAATAAATGCTGATAACTCGATATTATGAAAAATGAAATTCAAGAAAGATAAAAGCAGAGGATAAAAAGGGGAAAAAGCATAAGTCATACTACCTATATACTTTTCTGTCTGTGGCAAACTAAAAAGAGCTTTCGTAGGATATCCTGAATTGGCAATCTTCAAATATATTTGCGCATCATACTGTCCAAGCGCACGCAAAAGGCTGAATTGCTTATTGTCAATCCGCGGATCAACATAATAATGATGAGCGCTCAAGAGATATTGACGCTTGTTAAAGGCTACTTTGTTGTTGAAAAAAAAGATAAAAGAGTAGAGAATACTATTTAGAAGAACAAAAAAGATAAGACTTAAAAAGAATGATTTTGATCGAAACATGGTATTTATAGTATCAGCTCTTTATTAAAAAATAAAATACACATCTATTTTTTATCCTATAATATTGATTTTTGAGTTTATCTATGGTAAAATTATAGTCTATGCATGAACTGTTGAAAACTGGTGGTGAATCTCCAGATCGAAAGAAAACAGAACCTATAAAAGTAGGTGGACTCACCTTTCAAAAACATCCCTCTGTCTCAATTGAAAAACTATTAGGAACTATTCCTCCACAGGGAAATCCGCGCGAACAGGATGTTTATACTCGTTTAGCAAAGGCAGATCTTACTGTCGTTTCTGTAACTGGTACAGAAAAACAAGAGACTTTTGTGATTGCTCCAAATTTGAATCCTGAACATATTAATGACGTCCTCTATTTTGCAGCTCCCAATAATGCTTTTGGAAGAAATACTGAAGACCTTATAGCAGATAAGGAGTTCTTCGAAAAAAATCCATCACTTCAGAGAGCACACAAAAGAATACCCGGTTGGAACGAATTTCAACAACAAGGGTCTCCCCTCATTGAAAAAATAGCCTTGGATTATAAAATACCCTATCCACCTGGATTTAGAAACTTTAGTGGCGTTGTCGTTCCTGTTCTCCATTTTGGAACAACAGAAGCAGGAGCATCTATATCGCTTACTCCAATAGAAGAAGGATCCGATCTTCATAAGGGTCTCTCGACAGTATTGCCGAAGCAACTAAACGGTCACGAGTTAAATACTCTTCTTGGTCCACTCATAGTAGCAGCATATTCTCCCGGACAGACTCAATGGCCACCAAAGGATAGTATTGTTGCTGAAGGAAAAACGAATGTTATTGGTCCACTACAAACAACGGCTTATCTTTGTCGTAAGCTAGTTGAAAAGAAAAAAAATCCTTCTAGCGTTCCGCCTAATCAAGATATTGAACAAAGCCCACTCATTAAAGCTTTAGATGAGTATGCAAAAACAAGAAAACTTCCTTGACAAAAAATTGATTCTTGCATAAATTACTATGCTTATGATAAACTGCCTATAGTATGGGAATCGAGCAAGGCGGCGAACCACGTGAACAAAATCCTTACCGTACACAGCGAGTAAGGACTGCTATGCAAAGACGGCTTGGTAAAGAAACTCCAGAAGAATATATCGATCAGAGTCTTGCTGTACGAAAAGTATTAGATGGACAAAAAGTTCTCCCAAAAAATCCACTTTCTTCTTCAGCATTTTTAGCTTATATAGAAGGCAGGACTAATCAACATGTACCTCTAGACGAGGGAACCCTTTACTATTCTAAACATTTGGGGAATGTTGGTGAGGAAACAGAGCGGGTTGTCGCTGTTCCAAGGGTCGCAATACCGCCATTAGTCGATAAGATCGGAGAAGCATGTAGATTCACTGACTTCCAAAAAAATCAATGGCTAACAGGCGCAACTGGAGATCAAATAGAGACAATGGCAAAAGTTATAGCAGAAAGCGGAGAACCATTGAGAAGGTCATCTTCTGAGCAAGAATTGCTCCATGAAGTGCAATTGGCAACAGGAGTAACAGCGAATACACTTGATGAAATTACGGCTGCCAGATTTGCTGATCCTACAGGTGAAGAGAGGTTACTTTCAGTCCCTACCAATAGACCCAATTTACCTATGGTGATCGTTCCACGTTATTTAGAAGTTCAGATAAAAGATGATCAAGATCGAGAACCAGGCGCAAAAATATATCGTTTAGGCCATATTGGAAAAGCAGTAACATATGACGATGCTCTTGTAAGTTTTAAGACCTTAATCGATTATGTCAAAGGGGAAAATGCATCAACACAGATTACATATCCAAAACAATGAAAAAATTCTGCCTTTTCTTTTTTAGTCTTTTATTGTTTATCTGCCTTTTTCCAAAACAAACGTACGCACTGGATAATCCTCTCACGCATCCAAATAATAAAATTGGCATTCATATTCTTTTTGACACAGAGCTACCTCAGGCTGCGCGATTCGTCAACTCAAATGGCGGTGATTGGGGCTATATCACGATTCCTATCCAAACAGGTGATAAAAATTTGGCAAAATGGCAAAAATTCATGCATGATTGTAAAAAATATCATGTCATTCCAATTCTTCGTTTGGCAACAGAAGGCGATTATTTCAATACCAAAGTCTGGAGAAAACCTCAACTGATAGATATTATTGATTTTGCGAATTTTTTAAATGCTCTTGATTGGCCTACTAAAAATCGATATATTATTGTTTTTAATGAAGTCAATCGAGGAGATGAATGGGGTGGAGAAACAAATCCTCAAGAATATGCAAATATTTTAAGTTTTGCCGTAACTGTCTTTAAATCAAAAAGTCCTGATTACTTTATTATAAGTGCCGGACTTGATAACGCTGCTCCAAATCAAGGTACTGACTTTATAAATGAATATACGTATCTTAAAGCAATGAATACCTTCTTTCCCGCAATATTTACGCAAGTTGATGGCATGGCAAGTCATTCTTATCCAAATCCTGGTTTTTCTCAACCTCCTGACGCAAATAGTACCATGGGAGCAGGAAGTTTTAAATACGAACAAGATTTGATCAATAGTTTAGATGGCAAACTTTTACCTGTATTTATCACAGAAACAGGTTGGTCATCGCAAACTGTATCAGATGCTCTGAGAATACAATACTATCAAGATGCTTTCGCCAATATCTGGAATGACTCTTCAATTGTTGCCATAACGCCATTTTTATTGGAAGCAAACAGTGGGCCTTTTCAAAAATTTTCTTTTCTCACAGCAACCGGCGCTGCAACGCAACAATATCAAACAATTGTTAATTTACCCAAAGTGAAAGGAACACCTTCTTTTCCTGTAAAAATTGCAAAAGTAAAAGTTCTGGCGGCAGAAATAAAGAAAAATACAAAAACTACTCCTGAAGTAACTAATAAACAAAAACCTGGATTCTTTTTGGAAAATATGATAGAAAAGATATTCAAGTATCTTTAAACTTTATGGATTGGACTGAAGCAGCAGATGTTAAAAAAGACCTCGAACAAGTACTCACAATCATTGAGCTGCCCTATATCGACATAACAAGAATTTATTGTTACCGGACAGTTGGCTCAAAAGTAAGAGCGTACGCAAGAACATGGGCCTTTCCCAAAATTTTCCAACGAGCATTGGATGTACAACCTGCCTACGTCATCGAAGTCTTGTCCAAACATTATGACAAGCTCGGTTCTGATGAAAAGAAAAAAGTATTGATTCATGAGCTCCTTCATATTCCGAAAAACTTTTCAGGGGCACTACTTCCCCACCGAACACGAAGTAGAAATTTACACAGTCTTGCAACTAAGTTATTTAAAGAATATAAAAAGAAAACAAAAATATTATGATAACAATTGTTCATGGCGACAATATTGCCCTCTCACGAAAATATTTTCTTGAAGAAAAACAAAAAGACAAAGATAGTTTTTTACTTGATGGCGAGAAAATAGCCTTTACAGATTTGATGCAGATTTTTGAAGGTGGAGAGTTATTTAGCCAGAGCAAAAATGTTTTTATTGAGCATTTTTTTGCCAGAAAAAAAAAGAAGGACGAATTTGCCACTTTTACCGCCTATTTACAAAAACAAGCAACAAATAATACGATTTTTCTGTGGGAGGGAAAAGAACTTGAACGAAGTTCTCTTATGGCTTTTAAAACAGCCACCAATCGAATTTTTAAACTCCCCCAAACACTTTTTCTTTTTCTTGATAGTCTCAAGCCTAGCAATGGGAAAGAGCTAATTTCGCTTTTCCATCAAACAATTGCAACAACTGATGCGGAAATGGTTTTTTTCATGTTGGTAAGACAGGTACGATTATTATTGGCTATTGCAGCTCCAACGAACGAACCAATTGATGAAGTCAAACGCCTTGCTCCCTGGCAAAAGGGCAAATTGGAAAAACAGGCATGGCTTTTTGACAAAGTTACATTACGAGCACTCCATCACCACCTTTTCCACCTCGAAGTTGCTCAAAAAACAGGAGAACTTACAATGTCACTTACCGCAAGCATTGACTTTTTATTATTTGAGATTTAAGATATAAAAATGGAATCCATTGATCCTAAGATCTTTAAAGCTTATGATATCCGAGGCATTTATCCCGACCAACTTAACGAAAAAAATATTGTCCCTATTATTCGCGCGATTTACAAATTTTTTCAAGAACGATTAAAAAAAGACCACTTGACACTTGCCTTAGCATACGATATGAGATTGTCAGGTCCACAGCTTTTTGAAGCAGCAAGAAAAACGCTGGTTGCAGTTGGGGCACATATTATTGACTGCGGACAGCTCTCAACTCCTTCATTTTATTTTGCAGCATCGCACTATGATTTTGATTGTGGTATTCAAATTACAGCATCGCATAATCCTAAAGAATACAATGGTATGAAATTTGTGATTAATAGCCCCCATGGTCTTATCAAAATAGGTGGATCCACAGGTATGCCAGAGATTAAAACCATGGCAATGGAAGGAGTTGAAATCTTGACAACCACTCCTGGCACCATTACGCAAAAGATCGGTATTTTGGAAGATGAAGTTGAAAATGCACTGACTCTCTTTAATCATCCACAAATTAAGAAATTTAAAATTGTTGCAGATCCAGCAAACGCAATGGGCGCACAATATATCGAGGCGCTTTTTAATAAAATTCCAGCTGATTTGATAAAGATGAACTTTAACCTTGATGGAAGTTTTCCCGCTCATCAACCTGATCCATTAAATTTTGATAATCTTAAAGAATTACAAAAAAGAGTTTTGGAAGAAAAAGCAGACTTTGGTCTTGCTCCGGATGGTGACGGAGATCGATTGTATTTTATCGATGAAAAAGGTCAAGTTATTCCTGCAACTATTATTACTGCGCTTGTTGCGCGAGAACTACTGAAAGAACATCCAGGAGCAACTATTCTTGTTGATATTCGTTATATTTTGGCAACAAAAAAAATCGTCGAGGAATTTGGCGGAAAATCCGCTGTAACACGAGTTGGACACGCATTTATTACAGAAGAACTTGGTAAATTAGGAGGAATTTTTGCTGGTGAGTCATCAGGACATTTCTATTATCAAGCAAACGGCAATGCTGAATCACAGCTCAATACTATTCTTTCTGTTTTGAAAGTTTTGACTGAGGAAGGAAAAACGCTTTCACAAGTTGCTGACGAATTACGACGAAGTAGCGAATCAGGAGAAATTAATTTTAGGGTAACCAATGCGCCAGAAATTTTGGAAGCACTGAAAGAGAGATATAAAGATGGTGAATTGGTAACGCTGGATGGTGTTTCAGTCAATTATCCTATGTGGCGATTTAATGTCCGAACATCCAACACAGAGCCACTTCTCAGACTCAATGTGGAGAGCTTTGATCAAAAAGAAATGGAAGAAAAAAGAGATGAGCTGACGAATTTTATTAAAAGTCTTATAAAATAATGAACTACTTTGAATTATTTCGTCTTATTGAAAGTCTAATGTAATAAGAGTAAAGTAAAAAGATATAGACGGGGGGAATATATGGATAAAAAAATTTTAGAAATACTACAAAAACTTGCAAAATCTGTCGAAAAGATTGAACGAGTAATGGTAACCAAAGATGACCTCAAGACGGAACTAGCACAATATGCAACCAAAGACGATCTCAAGACGGAACTAGCACAATATGCAACCAAAGACGATCTCAAAAATGTATTGGCTAATTATCCAACAAAAACAGATTTAATTAATTTCGGTGAAACTATTGTAAAAGATCTTGGCAACGTTATGCATGATCTGATTGTCGAAACTGACAATCAAAAAGCAACAAACAAAGATCTAATGAAACTTGAAGTGCGTGTAGACAGAATTGAGCAAAAGCTTACTCATTAACTATGTTTGACCCAAATCAATTTGATAAATCAAAATTCACCACCGCACCTTATGTTAAACGAGTCGAAAAACCATGGGGTTATGAACTTCACTGGGTGCCAGAAGGTTTACCATATATGGGAAAAATCCTTCACATTTCTGCTGGCAAAAGACTTTCTATGCAAGTCCATGACAAAAAACAAGAAACATATTGGCTTCTCAATGGAGAATGTGATCTTATTCTTGAAAATGCTCAAGGAGAACTTGAGACAGTTCATCTGGAGAAAGGCAAAGGATATACGACACAAGTTGGGCAACGGCATAGACATCAGGCAGTTACCGATTGTGCTATTGTTGAAGCATCAACACCCGAGATCGGGACAACGATACGGCTGGAAGATGATTATCATCGACCTGATGAAACAGAGGAGCTACGAAAAGACCCAAATAGGGGCTGGAAAGTTGTTAAATGACATGATTGATCTTAACAATATTGAAGCAATTAAAAAACTTGACCCTCAAAATACGCTTGGGGCAACTGACCTTCTCCTTAAACAATGTGAAACAGCCTGGGCAGAAGTAAATGCACTTGATCTCCCTCATCATATTGATGATATTACAAATGTGGTTTTCTGTGGCATGGGTGCATCAATTTATGGAGCGCTTGTCCTTAAAGCGCTTTTAGGTCCTCAGATGCCTTTTCCAACTGAAGTTATCTCAGATTATTTTCTCCCTGATTATGTTGGACCAAATACTTTGGTTGTCCTGACAAGTTATTCCGGCACAACTGAAGAAGTGCTTGCTTGTGCAAAAGAAGCAAAAGCCAAAGAGGCAAAAATGGTTATTCTCACCAAAGGCAATGCACTTGCGGAATTTGCAAATGATAATAAAGTACCTTCCTATATTTTTGATGGCAAACTTAATCTCGCCAATGCCCCACGTGTAGGTTGCGGCTATACGATTTTTGGATTGATTGGACTTTTGAATAAACTTAATGTTGTTGATCTTGAAGAACATGAAGTAACCAATGCTTTTATTCGCCTCAAGGATACCTTTCAAGATCTGAAAAAACAAGCACAAGCAGATGTTAAACTATTTATAAATAAAATCCCGATTATTTTTGCTGCCGAACATTTATCTGGCAATGCACAGATCCTGAGAAATCAGTGTAATGAAACCAGCAAAACATTCTCTTCTCACTTTTTGATCCCTGATCTTAATCATCATTTGATGGAAGGATTGCAATTTCCAACACAGGCGCCACTTCGTTTTCTTATTCTGAATTCACCAAACTACTCTAACAAAATTAAAAAACGAATTGAGCTGACAACAGAAGTTGTGAAGAAAAATAATTATGAGGTCCATGAATTTATGACAAGCGGCTCAACTGTCTATGAGGACTTTTTGGAAATTCTTATTTATGGAAGTTATTTGACACTCTATCTTGGACTTGCCTATGGACAAAACCCCGCAACAAACCCTTACGTCGACTGGTTCAAAGAACAACTTGCAACCCCTGTAAAATAATCACATAATAATAAGGTATGCCAGCAATGATTTTGTGGTTGAAAGATATTACCAAAGAAGATTCTCATCTTGTTGATAAAAAAGCAATTCTGCTAGGCGGACTCCTTGAAGCAGGCTTTCCGATAACTGATGGTTTTGTTTTGACAACTGCTTTATATTTTCATTTTCTCCATCACAACAAACTCATCCAAAAAATTAATCAACTTCTTGCAACGGTTAACTTCGAACAGCCAGATTCAGTTCTCCAAGTCTCCAATCACATGCAAAAACTCATACAGAACGCAGCTTTCTCTGAAGAAATGGTAAAAGAAATTAATACCTCCTATCGAAAAATGAGCGGTCTGGTGCAAGACGCAATTGTTATCCTCTCGCATGATCTTCACACGACAAAAAAGATTAAAGGTGATACAAATCTTCTCCTTGCGATCAAGAAAACCTGGGCGAGTTATTTTGAGCCAGCACATTTGCTTTCACGTCATGAAAAAAAGATTGATCATTTTCAACATGGCGTTGCACTTGTTATCCAAAAAATGCCAAAAACTGAAAAGTCAGGTGTGATGCTGACCTTTGATCCCGTAACGGATAACCAAAAAACTATAGTCATTGAAGCGGCAGATGGTGTGGAATATTATGAAATCGACAAAAAAGATCTTTCACTTATCAATAAAATGACAACTACCATAGAGCCGTTTTTGACCGATAAAGAAGTCACACAACTTGCTCAGTTGGCAAAATCACTTGAAAAACATTTATATTTTGCGCAAGAAATCACTTGGGGATTTGACCACGGCAACCTTATGCTTCTCAACACCAAACCCGCAACTATTAGTCCGGCACAAAAAAAAGACGCTCCTCTCTCCGACAAACGCCAATTGCTTCTGACTGGTATGCCTGCATCTTCTGGAATCGCACGTGGACAAGTACGAATTATCAAAAAAATAACCGAGAGTACGAAAATAAACCAAGGAGATATTCTTGTCGCAACAACGACCAATGGCTTGTCTCGCCAGAGTATAAGAAATGCAAACGCTCTTATCACCGAAGAAAACGGGCGCATGTCACATGCTGCTCTCATGGCAAGAGCTCTTGGCATTCCTGCTGTTGTGGGCGCGGAAAACGCTACGACTATTCTAAAATCGGGACATATGATAATGGTTAATGGCCAAAAAGGTGAAGTATACAAAGACGGATACGCAGCAACTTCACAAACTGCCACCAAACTTTGGTTACAGTTGGACAATATTGATGACACGAAGTCTCTGGCACAAGAAGACATTGATGGCGTTGGCTTGTTGAAGGCAGAAACATTCACAAAATTAACTGAACAGCTTGCTCGAGTCTGTCAGGCGTTTCACCCACGTACTGTCCTCTATCAGCTTGCTGACTATAATGACGATGAGAAAAAAAAGACGCTTCTTGGATTTAGAGGTAGTTATCAACTGATACATAACACAAAAAACTTGCAAGCAGAACTCCTAGCAATAAAAAAAATTCGAGATGACATGGAGCTACAAAATCTCTGGCTTCTTATTCCTTTTGTTAGAACTGTACATGAGTTCACTGCAATAAAGCACAAAATGAAAGATGAAGGATTGCACAGGACAACAAATTTTGAACTCTGGATGACGCTTGCAACTCCGGCAAATGTCTTGTTGCTTGAAGATTTTATTAAAGAAGGCCTTGATGGTATTGCAATTGATGTCGATATGATAACAATGCTTTTGTTGGGTGTTGATGCGTCAGCAAGCGAAGTCGTCAATCTTCTCGATCCTCTTAATCCTTCAGTGCTCTGGGCACTTGAAAAAACCATCAAAACCTGTCACAAACATGGTATTGCGACATCTGCTTTTGGCCGCTGCTTAGCAATGCATCCTTCTTTGATCGAAATGCTCGTCAAATGGGGCATCACAAATATTGTAGTTGATCCAAAACAAGTTGATGCAACAAAAGAACTCATCGCTACAACTGAAAGAAATCTTATCCGCAATAAACCTTATCGCATTTGAGTAATTTACAAAATAAATACATATTGTATAATTGCTCTATGGCAAATCTTGTACTCGTTCGTCACGGAACCTCTGAATATAACGCAAAAGGATTATGGGCTGGTTGGCATAATCCTGATCTCACAGAAGATGGTAAAAAAGACGCGATTGTTGCTGGAGAGACGCTCAAGAATATTCATTTTGATTATGCATATAGTTCTCCATTCATACGGCATAAAAAAACGTTAGATATTATTTTACAAACCCTCAACCAAAACCTTCCGATTATAGAGGCAAATGAATTGAAAGAGAGAAATTATGGAGATTTTAATGGTAAAAATAAATGGGAAATAAAAAAACAGCTTGGTGACGCGGAATTTCTCAAACTTCGCCGCAGTTGGGATTATCCTGTCCCAAATGGTGAAACGCTTAAACAAGTTTATGAACGTGTGGTACCATACTATGAACAGAACATCCTTCCTGAGCTGAAAACAGAGAAAAATGTTATTGTCTCTTCATCCGGGAATGCGCTTCGTTCTTTAGTAAAATATTTAGAGAATATTTCAGATGAAGATATTGCTACTGTTGAAATCGCACCTGGTGAAGTGTATATTTATACTATTGATGAAAATGGAAAAATTACCAACAAAGAAATCCGCAATCATCGCCCTTTGACGGTTTAAGATTAATATCATCTTGTTCTACGGAAACAGAAATTGGAAAAGAATCAAAAGCAAAAACCATTGCTCTTTCTCGCCCAATTGTTAAAGAAGAACCTTCAATACCTCTTGGTGAATACCTTTCTCATGCAAAGAACAGTATTGAATTGGCATCGGTTCCTTATTCAACAATTACTATTACTTCACCTTAATTTGCAGCAAAACTTAAAACTTTCTTACTAGTCCGACGACGCGACCTTGGATCTTAAGTGTCTTGGGGTAAATTGGTTGCATTGTCGCATTTGCTGGCTTGAGGACAGCTCGTCCTCCTTCTTGGTAAAATCTCTTAAGTGTTGCCAGGTTATCGTCAACTAATGCTACAACAATTTCTCCATTTGTCGCTTGGCTTACTTTTTCAATAACAACATAATCTCCATCTAAAATCCCATCTTCAATCATTGATTCACCTTTCACTTGCAGGACGTAAGCAGTTTTGGCGCCAGAAAGCATTGATGCTGAGATTTGAAAGGTTGCATTTGGATCAGTATGAGGTTCAAGAGGCCTTCCTGCTGCGATATATCCCATGAGCGGCAACTCTATTGATGGCTCAACTCCCATAAATGTGGAAACAATATTTTCATCTTTGACTTGAAGCACACGAGCATTACCATCTACTTTTTGCACATAGCCTTTATCAATAAGATTGCGAATGATCACGTGAATTGTTGAAACTGCGCGATGACCTGTCGCATTGGCAATCTCTCGAAGCGTAGGCGCATAGCCGTGTTTACTTTGAAATTGTACGAGAAATTCCAAAACTTGTCTCTCTTTTCTGTAAAGTACTCCTGGCATTAATAAAAAATATACGATATTTCGTATATTTTAACAATAAGGCAAAGTGATACTTATTCTATCAATTTAAAAATTATTCGCAGGTGTTGAATTTTCTCCTAAAGATGTTATATATTTTTCTCTTAGAAACTTACCGAATTCTTCCATCTGTCTCTTATATGCAGACAAATCTCTCCTTCCGACACGTTTACTAGGTCTGTCATAATATCTTGATTTTTCGTCGGGAAGGATTCGTTCCTTATTACCTTGATTAAAAATAATACCTCCCTTACTTTCTCTATACACTCTATACACAACCAATCGAGGATTTTCATTGACACGTTGGGTTAAATAAAATTCTTTCAGATATCCATCAATCTCATCAACTGAAATATATTTCTCAGAATAAGCCTTATCTCCTATCTCACATTTAGTGGGATATGCTTTTTCCCAGAAACTTATATATGGACCTTGTAATGGACGATAATCTCGATGCCCACCACAACAAGAAGACGTTTTAATACCTAACAGATTTAAACCTATTACAGCATCTCTTACTGATAGATCTATTGGCTGGCGAGGATCGTACAGTGATACACGCTTAGCAAATTCTTGCCAATGATGCTCTTTTGGACTCAATTCGTATTTTGCACTCATAGATACGCTACTATACTACAGCTTTTTTGCTTTTAAAACCTTATTCCCTTACCTTCTAATAAAATTGCAAATCGTGTGTGCTACAATAGCTCTATGAAATTTGATCTGCAATCCAATTTTAAACCAACCGGTGATCAACCACAGGCAATCGAACAACTAACAAAAAATTTAGAACAAAAAACCAAACACCAAGTCCTGCTTGGTGTCACAGGCAGTGGAAAAAGCGTAACCGCTAATACGACTGTAATAATAAAAAAATCTGATGAGATCATAAAACAGGAAAAGATTGGAAATTTAATTGACGATTTCTTTGTAATGTTCCGACAGCATGTAATTATAGTTGAAGATTCCGAAATATTATATGCAAAAGATCTGTCAGAAGCTTATCAAATTAAAACATATAGTTTTAATCCTTCAACTAAAAAATCTTCCTGGAAAAAAATCACACAATTCGTTCGACACATATCTCCCACCCATTTATATAACGTTCTGACCTCATGCGGAAAAGAAGTAACAATTACTGAAAACCACAATTTTTTTGCAATTAAAAATGGTTGTTTTCAATTGATGAGTACTGACGCCCTTACTCCTGAATGCTACTTACCTCTTCCTCGCTTTATTAAAGAACCAAAAAATGCTCTTAACTCAATCCCTCTGCTTGAATTTATTCCTGAAGACAAAAAATTTTATATATCACTCCCAAATTTTGCGAATATCCTACAAGAATATAAAAAACAACTTTATCAACATCTTACACCAACAAAAATATTTAATCTCTCCCGTGGAGAGCGGATACATATTGCTTCATATAATAAGCTTTCAATGATTATTCCTTCTCTAAGTAAAAACGCAACCGTTGGAGTATATGCAAGGGACTATCAGACTGGACTTAATCTTCCTATTACTGAATCTTTAATGAGACTTTTAGGTTATTATATTGCGGAAGGACACGGGGAGCAAAAATATCTCATTCTTTCTTCAGGATCAAAGGAAATAATTGATGATTTTACGAAAACGGTAAAAGAACTACAACTCAAATATTTTTTACGTCATGATACCTATGATTACCAAATTTCTTCGTTGTTTTGGTCATATCTTTTTACAACATGGTGTGGGAAAAACTCTCAATCTAAACGTCTTCCTCCATATTGGTTGAATCTCTCAAATAACCATTTAGCAGAAATACTTAAAGGTTATTTTTCTGGCGATGGTGGCGTCGATGGGGATAAAGTAACAGCATTAACTGCAAGTCGTGAACTTGCATCAGATATATGTTATGCATTGCTACGATTTGGAATAATTGCACGTATAGGCAAGCGGATGAAAAAACTGCCTAACTCTGCTGAAAGATACTTATACTATCGAATCAGTGTCTCTGGACAACTATATCTTAAATTATTTGAACAATATATAGGTTTTATTATTAAAGAAAAACAAAACAAATTATCAGCAATAATTAAACATTCCCATAATACAAATGTGAATGTTATTCCTATTGATGGTACCTGGCTAAAATATATCCGTTCTCAACTTTCTCTCTATCAAAAAGATATCTCCACTTTTTGCGGTGTTAATCGATCATATATTGCAATGCTTGAAGCAGGAAAGAGAAAGCCGTCGCTTGACTGTTTCAAAAAAATACTATCATTACTGAAAAAAGAAGCTGTAAGAAAAAACAAAATAGATCCTTTAGAAGAAATTGAAGAGAAAGAATCTCTCATCAATCTTTATTGGTCAAAGATTAAAACTATTACTAAAGTCCCCGGAGAAAAATATGTTTATGATTTTGCTGTTGAAGATAATGAAACATTTCTTGCAGGCACAGGAGGAGTCTTTGTTCATAATACTTTTACCATGGCAAACGTTATCCAAAAAGTCCAAAGACCAACGCTTATTATCTCGCATAACAAAACACTTGCCGGGCAACTTTATCAGGAATTTCGTGACTTTTTTCCAAACAATGCAGTGAGCTATTTTGTTTCTTATTATGATTATTATCAACCAGAAGCATACATGCCAACGACTGATACCTATATCGAAAAAGAAGCACAGATCAATGACGAGATCGACAAACTTCGCCTCGCCGCAACCACCAATCTCTTAACTCGCAAAGATGTTATCGTCGTTGCTTCTGTTTCCTGTATTTACAATCTTGGGTCACCTGTGGAATATGGAAAGTTTGTGTTGGAACTCAAAAAGGGCATGAAAATCCGTCAATCAGACATTATGATGCGACTGACTGATTTACAGTATGAACGCAATGATTATGAATTCCGTCGTGGAGCGTTTCGAATACGAGGCAGCAGCATTGATCTTTTTCCAGCGTATGTTGATTATGGTATTCGGATTGAGGTGCAAGATACTCTCACCAATATGTATGAATTCAATCCTCTGACCGGTGATATTCTCAAACCGCTTGATGCAACCGTTATTTATCCTGCCAAACATTACATGACCGATCCACGAAGTTATACTGACGCATTTGCTCATATTCGTCATGATTTGCAGATGCAAGAAAAGCATCTCAAAGATCAAGGCAAACTTTTAGAAGCACAACGGATCAAACAGCGAACCAATTTTGACCTGGAGATGCTCAAAGAAGTTGGCTATGTCAATGGCATTGAGAATTATTCAATTTATTTTGACGGGAGAGCGCCAGGACAGCCGCCATATACGCTTATTGATTATTTTAATGTTGCCTCTGATGATTGGCTGCTTTTGGTTGATGAATCACATATTACGATTCCTCAGGTTCGTGGAATGTACAATGGTGATCGCTCAAGAAAACAAATGTTGATTGATTATGGCTTTCGTTTGCCATCAGCACTTGATAACCGGCCTTTGAAATTTGATGAGTTTATGCGACAAACCAATCAGATTATTTATGTTTCAGCAACTCCTGATGAGTATGAACTTTCTTTAGCCCAAGAATCAGAAACCGGTGTCGTCGAACAACTGATCCGTCCGACAGGACTTGTCGATCCTATAATTACGGTCAAGCCATCAGAAGGACAAATAGCAGATCTTATGGAAGAGATCAAAAAACGTGTTGAGAAAAAACAACGAGTCCTCATTACAACACTTACCAAACGTATGGCTGAGGAACTTTCAAGTTATCTCCAAGAACATGATATTAAAGTCACGTATCTTCATTCAGACATTGAAACGCTTGAACGGCAAGATGTGTTGGATAGTCTCAGACGTGGAGACTTTGATGTGCTGATTGGCATTAACCTTCTTCGTGAAGGGCTTGATCTCCCAGAAGTATCACTTGTTGCGATTTTGGATGCTGACAAAGAAGGATTTTTGAGAAGTCGCACGTCACTTATTCAAACAATGGGACGTGCTGCACGTAATGTCGATGCTCAAGTTATTATGTATGCAGACAAAGAAACTCGTTCAATGAAAGCTGCAATGGATGAAGTGACCAGACGACGTGAGATCCAACTTGCTTACAATGAAAAGCACGGCATCACGCCACAAACAATTCAAAAAGCAATTCGAGCAAGACTGGTTGAAGAACAAAAAGAAGAAGAACAAATGAGAAATATGGATGAGATTATTGAGTTTAGCAATAAAGAAGTTCTTCTGCCAGATGAGCGGGAAGATTTATTAAAGAAACTTCGTAAAGAAATGAAACTCGCAGCAGAACGATTGGATTTTGAAGGAGCAATCAGAATGCGGGATAAGATTAAAGCAGTACAGAAGAAAAATAATTAATGACATCACATCTACTACCATCTTGTTTCTCTCTCTTTATAACCCTATAATCTCTGCGGTGGCAAGACGAACATCTAATAAATTTATTTTTTCAGTATTATTTGACCAAGGACTTAAGCAACTTGAGTTCCAAGCAGCTTCGGTGGCAAGTATGGAAGCAAAAACTGGTTATTTAATTGCAGGCGAAGGAGTCATATTAACGATACTTGTTACATTTGCAACTCAAGCCAAAGGCTTTTTGTTTAACTCTTTAATTGATATAGGATTTTTTTTATCCTTGGTAAGTCTTCTCTTTTGTATTCTAACATTATGGAATAGGCATATAAAAATTGGTATTGGGATCAAAGATTTTTATACTCGTTTTCTACAAATGTCTGATGAGCAAATCAGATTAAATGCATTAAATATTGTTAATTATGATTATGAAGTAAATAGAAACATTTTAGAAATAAAAAGTCAATGTTTTCAAACAGCTCTTATAACTTTCGGATTTTCATTGTTATTTCTTGTAGGAGGACTTTTATATAATTATTATACGTGGTATACTACAAGTATGGCACAAGCACATCGTCAATCAACACCATCTCGTAATCAACCTATACGCCAAAATAATAATCGAAATATAGCACAACCGATAGGTACTTCTTATCAATCACAAAATTTTCATTGGTTTTCTGCAAATCAAAATATTGGCACAATTGCTGCTGACGTTACAAAGAGCAAACACGATAACACAGGGAGATAAATCAGTTTATCACACTTTCTCCACCAAAATCATATTCGTCGATCCTGCTTCACCAAAAGGCATACCGGCTGCAATAACATACGTATCATCTTTTTCCAAAGGCAATGCTCTATTGTGCTTTGCCAACTCTTTTGCTTGTTGCAACATATCATCAAAGTTTTTCGTCTCACTAATCAGATGTGGATGAACACCCCAAATGAAATTAAGATTTCTAATAATTTTTTGATTGGGTGAGACAGCAATAATTGGCTGGGGATGACGATGTTTGGAAATCCTACTTGCAGTGATTCCTGTTTCTGTGAAGGCAATAATTGCTTTTGCTTCTACTTGCTCAGCCACAACGCCAACAGCATCACTAATTGCATTTGTGGTATTTTTTTCATCCTCAAATTTGTATTGGATAATTTGTTTTACAGCTTCATTAATAATTTTTACCATCATCTCAACAGTTTCTACAGGAAATTTCCCTTCAGCAGTCTCAGCTGAAAGCATCACAGCATCTGTTCTATCCAAAATTGCATTGGCGACATCTGTTACCTCCGCACGTGTCGGGAGCGGCTTACTGATCATTGACTCCAACATCTGCGTTGCAGTAATAACAGGTTTTGCTTTCTTAACGCATAACTCTATTAAATATTTTTGGATAAAAGGCACTTTTGCAATCGGTACAGCAAGACCAAGATCTCCGCGTGCTACCATCATTCCATGAGCAACTTCCAAAATACTTTCTGCATTTTCAACGCCTTTCTCAGTTTCTATCTTGGCAATAAGCATCATGCCACTTCCTTGAGGTAAGAGTTTTTTTACAGCCAGGATATCTTCTTTTGTCTGGACAAAAGAAATTGCCAACGCGTCAGCTTTATTCTCAAGCATCAGCCGAACCCACTCTGTATCTTTTTCAGAAACACCAGCAGTACTCAGAGAAATCCCCTCAGCAGAAAATCCTTTTTTGGGTTTAAGATGCCCTCCGACCAAGACAGTCGTCTCAACAGCATCCTCAAGTTTTTTATCAACGACAAGTTTAATCGTCCCATCATCAATAAACACCTCCGCCCCAACTTCAAGAATATCAATAATTGATGGATGATTCAGTCCGCAACCATGTTCATCACCTAAAGTTATTTGTTTGGACACGACAAACCTTCGATCTTTTTGCAGTATTGTATCTGGCTTCATATCAGTAATGCGAATTTTGGGACCTGGCAGATCTCCCATGATCGTTAACGGCTTGCCGAGTTTTTTTTCGGCTTCTCTGATCCAACGAAATCGATCCGGAACCTCCGAAGGCGTCGCATGAGATAAATTAATACGGAATACCTCCACGCCCGCATCAGCAAGTTTGAATATCATTTCAGCACTATGAGTTGCAGGGCCAATCGTTGCAACAATTTTTACCGGTTTATTTTTCATAAATTTAAGTATACCTCTAGGTAATATTTTTCACAAGCTCAATTGAAACCACATTGTTTTTCTTATCCAGTAAAATAGCAACAGCATCAATTCTCATTGCATCAGGAAGCTTTGGATGTTTGAGTTTATAAAATTGTGCAGTTTTGATGAGTGACTTTAATTTCCAATACGTAATTGCTTCAAGCGGTGATCCAAACTCCGCAGAACTTCGCGTTTTTACTTCAACAAAAACTAATGTATCTTTCTCAAGAGCAACAATATCTATCTCTCCACCACGAATTCTAAAATTTTGCTCAATAATCTGATATCCATGTTTAATAAGATATGATACAGCAAGATCCTCCCCTAACTTACCAGCTTCTTTTCTTGTAAAAAACATACTCATCAATTATCGTAACAGATGAAAAAGGAATCTGCATGACATTTGACATACTCTACAACGTAGAGTATTATAAATTTTTCTATGGCTATTGAAAGGGTACAAGACACAAATCCTGAAAAAGGAAAACGCGTAAGTTTATTAAATGGTCTTGTAAAAAGGGGTATCGAAACAAACGATTGCATAGGATTACATGCCACTAGTACGGAAGCATTCAAAGCGTTTGTTGAGACAGGTGAGTTTCCTGGATGGTCATTACCATCTGATAAAGATCCAAATCTTCCTCAAGCAAGAGACTTATACTTTTATCCCTTTCGGGAATCATTTCCAGATAGATTAAATTTTCTGCCAAAAGAAGAATGCAAAGTCGTTGCACAACAGAACGCAGCCCGTCGTGGGAAAACACATCGCTTATTAAACAAGTTAGGTATACCGATAGATCAATCTGAAGTACATCCAGCTGCAAAAGAATTCTTTCTTTTTCCTACCTCTTTTGTTCATCCAACACCAGAAAATCCAGACTATTTCAAAGATCCCGAATATCCAGAATATGAAAGATTTATGAAGTTGCGACCAAGGCCAGAAATGGAAAGATTAATTGCTGATGCTGAGAAAGCCAAAGGAGTAATTGCGGGAATTAATCACACTGTCCTTTCTCATTGGGAACTAAGACCTGGTGATCAAGGAAATGATTTGCGGATCAATATGGGAGAAGTTTCTCCTAAAGTAGCATTTTCTGGAATTAAACCAATGGGAGAAATCGAAATCGCATACTTTCGTTCTCTAAAAGAGATAAAATAATTAAAGATTCTATAACTCATCAATCCAGTTGAGAAAGATTTTTCGTATCTGTGCCAAGTGTTCGGGGTCGACAAAAGAATGAGGAGCTCCTTTGATGATATGTATTTCTTTTTTGCCAGGAAGTTTTTCGTAGAGTAATTGTTGATGCTCGGGCGGAGTACTATCATCTTTATCACCAACAATCATAAGAACTGGCATCGTAAGTAACTTCGCATCCGGCAACACGTTATAACTCAGCCTATCAACCATGTGCGACCACGGAAGTCTTTTGACGCGGCCTGGATTGGTTGTACTTTTTTCAACGAGCCAACCTGTTTGTTGCCACTCATCAAGTCTCTCGCGATATTTCCAAGTTTCACCACTTAATTTGCCTGAGACAACGCTTGAGATAGGAGCAAGACCTTTGATTCCTTGTGGATGTTTTTGCCCATACAAAATAACTGCTATCCCGCCCAAACTATGTCCCACCAAACAAAATGGTTCTTGATACCACGGTTGTGTTTTCGCCCAATTAATAACATCTGCGAGATCGTCATAATACGTCGTGACCGTTGCATCTTCATACTTTCCAGCACTCTCTCCAAAGGTATTTGTCGTATCAAATTTGACAACTGTGTAGTTTTTATCGTGAAATGCTTTTGCGAATTCGACGATATGGGGTTCTTCTTTATTGCCACTGAGTCCATGCAGAACAAATACCAAACCCTTTGGCTCTTCTTTTGGTTCTTCAACAACAACGACAATTATCTGTCCTTTTCTATTGTTGATTTGCAGTTTTTGCATTTGAATTATTTCTTTGGAACACGAAGGTTGTAGAGTTTTGCGCGACGGACGCGTCTTCGAGGTTTTTCGGCAAGTTCGACTTTTTCAATCAAAGGAGAATTAACTGGCCAAATGCGTTCAACCCCAATTTGTCCAACCATTTTTTGCACGGTAAACATTTTGTTTTCTCCTCGACCTTTAATGGCAAGGACAATACCTTTAAAAATCTGCGTACGAATTTTATCTCCTTCAGTAATCTTTTGGTGAACTTTAATGATATCTCCTGGCGCAAAATTAATTGTCTGCAACATATTTTGTAATTATACCGTAAAACTTACGAAATCTCAACGGCTACTTACTAAGTCCCTTTTGTCTGTCTAATTATCCATGTTCTATTAATCTTTTATCTCTCTTCTGG
>Ga0137403_10002144_pt1 | contig 24232 bp, 22 predicted proteins | sample CZOMad2_1_16fung_FD_122057 | JGI IMG/M metagenome (GOLD analysis project Ga0137403, IMG submission 122057) | Vadose zone soil fungal communities from Angelo Coast Range Reserve, California, USA - CZOMad2_1_16fungal (Hybrid Assembly) | ecosystem: Environmental > Terrestrial > Soil > Vadose zone...
GCGGCCGCGCGCCTCTACCTCGACAACTTCCCGCACGTGCAGGCCTCGTGGTTCTCGGAGGGCAAGCCGACGGGACAGATCGCGCTGCACTTCGGCGCCGACGACTGGGGCGGCACGCTCTTCGAGGAGAACGTCCACAAGGCCGCGGAGTACGTCAACACGATCTCCGTGGACGAGATCGTGACGCTCATCCGCGAGGCGGGCTTCACCCCCGCCCAGAGGACGACCGAGTACGAGATCCTCCGGACGTACTGAGGTTCGCGATCGCGCGGCGCTCCTCGCCTGGAGCGGCGCTTGCGCCCTGGCCCTCTTCGGCCTCGTGCTCGCCGTCGATCGCCTCGTCTCCGACGAGCCCGCCCCGCCCGGCTTCGCCGCCTACGCCGTGGTCACCGGGCTCGGCTCGATCGGCCTCGCCTTCGCCAACCGCCGTCGGGCGCGGCTCGGCCCATGGGCGTGGACGATCATGCTGGCGTGGGCCGGCCATCTCTGGGCGATCGTGTGGCTCCTGAACATCGAGCTGCTGCCCCTGGTGTCGCTCTCGACGGCCGCCGTCGTCGTCCTCGGCGCGCTCTTCCTCGCCGGCGAGACGCTGGCGATCGGGCTGCTGCGCCGGCGGCTGCACCGCGCGGATTAGACCGGATCGATCGGCGGGACGGCGCAGATGAGACCTTTCTGACGGGCCATCGCGAAGCGCCGCTCGACCGCCGCGCGCCCCTCCTTGCCGACGGCCGCGCGCCTCTACCTCGGTACGTCGACACGATCTCGGTCGAGGAGATCGTCACCCTCATCCGCGAGGCCGGCTTCACGCCCGCCCAGCGCACGACCGAGTACAAGAGTCAGCGAACATGCTAGGCGTCTGACCGGCGGCCGCCGCCTGGACAGTTTCTCACCAGATGGCTATCAATCCGCCGGTGACGATTTAGCCATCCGGCACGCGAAGCTAAATCATGTCGTGATTCCGGCCTATTACGACCTGGTCTGGATTGGTCCGCCCCTTGCGTTGCACAGCCACGGTACAAGCGGTCTTCCCAAGACGCTTGTCGCACGGGGAGAGGCCTATGGATCCGATCGCAAGGCGGGAAGCACCAGTGGTTCTGGTGGTCGACGACGACCTCGTCGGCCGCACCCTGGTTCACGAAGCCCTGGCGGTCGAGGGCTTTTCCGTCATCGAAGCGGACTGCGGCGACAAGGCTCTCTCCATCTTCGAGACGCACCGGCCCGACCTCGTCGTCATGGATGCGCTGATGCCGGGCATGGACGGCTTTCAGGCCTGCAAGTCGCTGCGGAATCTGCCCGGTGGTCTCGACGTCCCCGTGCTGATGCTCACGGGGATGGAAGACGTGGAGGCGATCGCCCGCGCGTTCGAGGCCGGCGCCGCGGACTTTGCGACGAAGCCGATCCCGTGGCCGCTGCTGACGCATCGCGTCCGTTACCTGCTGCGCGCGAAGCGCGCGTTCGAGGCACTTCGACAGAGTGAGGCGCGGCTGGCCAGCGCGCAGCGCATCGCGCGGCTCGGCCACTGGGAGCAGGACCTCGGGACCGGGGAGTTCCACTGGTCGGAGCAGCTCTCGGAGATCTTCGGGCTGCCGACCGGCACGGTCGTGGCCAATCTCGACGCGGTGCTCGAGTACGTGCATCCCGACGACCGCGACGCGGTGCGGACCGCCCGGGCGGCGGTGAGCGACAAGAAACCCTCCCGCGTCGACTTTCGCGTCCTGTGGGCCGACGACACCGTACGGTTCATGCACGAGCATGCCGAGATCCTGCTCGACGAGCTCGCCGAGCCCGCGCGGGTCGTCGGGACCATCCAGGACATCACCGAGCGCAAGGAAGCCGAGGAGCGGGCGCGGTACCTGGCGAACTACGACGAGCTCACCACGCTCGCGAATCGACGACTCGTCGTCGACCAGCTCGGCGCAGCGCTGGCGAGGGCACGGCGAGCGAGTCGCGTCGTGGCCACGCTCTTCGTCGACCTCGACCACTTCAAGCGCATCAACGACAGCCTGGGGCACGCCGTCGGCGACCGCCTGCTCCAGCGAATCACCGAACGGCTCCGCACCTGCGTCCGGGGGAGCGACGTGGTGGGCTCGGCCGGCGAGGCGGACGAGGCGAGCTCCTCGGTCATCGGACGGCTCGGCGGTGACGAGTTCATCGTCGTCCTGACCGACCTGCCTCACCCGCTCGACGCCGACAGGGTCGCCCGGCGCATCCTTCGGGCGATCCGCGAGCCGCTGACCGTGGAGGGCCACGAGATCGTCGTCACGGCCACCATCGGGATCAGCCTGTTTCCCAACGACGGGCACGACGTCGACACGCTGCTCCGAAACGCGGACGCGGCGATGTACCACGCCAAGGAGCGGGGCCGGGATGACCACCAGTTCTACGACCTGTCGATGAACGCCACCGCGATCGAGCGGCTCACGCTGGAGACCGAGCTGCACCGCGCCCTGGAGGAGAATCAGTTCCGCCTCTATTTCCAGCCCCAGGTCGACAGCCGCACCGGTCACGTCACCGGCGCGGAGGCGCTCCTCCGCTGGCAGCACCCCAGCCGGGGGCTCCTCGCTCCGGAGATCTTCGTCGCCCTGGCCGAAGAGACAGGGCTGATCGTCCCGATCGGGGAGTGGATCGTGCGGGAGGCGTGCGCCCAGGCCACAGCGTGGAACGACGCGGGGCACGGGCCGCTGCGGGTGGCAATCAACCTGTCGGCCCGGCAGTTCAAGCGGAGCGATCTGCGGGCGATGATCGAGCAGACCGTCGAGGCCGCCGGGCTGTCTCCGGCGCTGCTCGAGCTCGAGATCACCGAAGGCGTGGTGATGGAGTCGACCGGTGAAAACGTCGCCACGATCCGGGCGCTGCGGGCGAAAGGGTTCCGCATCGTGGTCGACGACTTCGGGACGGGATATTCGTCACTGAGCTGCCTGACCCGGCTGCCGATCGATCGCGTCAAGATCGACCGATCCTTCGTCCACAACGTGTTGACCGATTCTCAGGATGCCGCGTTGTCGACCGCGATCGTCGCCATGTCGGGCGCCCTCCGGCTCGAGTGCGTCGCCGTCGGCGTCGAGAGCCAGGACCAGGCAGACTTCCTCGTTTCCCTGGGGTGCCAGTATCTACAGGGGTACTTCATCAGCCCGCCCCTGAGCGCCGAGGACTTGACACGGCGGCTGCAGGCTTCGACGGCCACGCACGCAGCACCGGTGCCGAGGAGCGGGTCGTGACCGTCCCGACGGCGGCGCCGGAGACAGAGCTCACACCGCCGCCCGGCGAAGAGGCGGCGGGCGCATTCAGCCAGGTCGACGCGCTTGTGCTCGACGCCGTGCCGCCGGCTCCGCCGGTGCCCGAGCGGCGGAGGGTCGCGAGAAGCCCGAAGACCCAGCTCTTCGTCACCGTCTGCCACTGGAGCATGACGACTCTCATGGCCCTGAGCCTCCTGTCGGGCATGCGGATCGGCTGGGGGTACATCGACAGTCGACTCGGAGGCGCCGACGGCGTGTGGGGAGCGCTGCTCGCGGCGATCTCGCCGAAGGGCACGCTGCTCGGCGTCGACCTCATCTCGCTCCACGTGGTGCTACCGTTCCTCATGCTGCTCGTCGCCGGCGTCTACGTCGGATACCTCGTCCGTTCGCGCACGACGACCCGGCTGCGGGTGACGAGACAAGATCTCCAGAACCTGTCCACCGGCGTGCGGACGCGGCGCTTCTGGCGCGACAAGCCCGCGCTCTGGTGCGCCAACGTCATCATCTACTGGCTCTTCTTTGTCTGCATCGCCGTGATGGTCGTGACGGGCATCGCGATGTACCGGCTCGACTGGGGCCTGTCGACGGCGCTCGGCGGGTATGGGTCGACGCGGCTGTTGCACGGGCTGACGGCGTACAGCCTGTTGCCCCTGGTCGTGCTGCACGTGGTGATGCAATGGTTCTTCGGACGCTTCTGGGCGATCTTCAAGGCCCAGCTGTATCGCTCACACGTCCGGGCCGGGCTCGTCAGCGTCGCTGTGATCGTCCCGGTGATCGGGGGCATCTACCTCTGGAACAGTCTCCCGACGACGCTGACCGTCAAGCACATCAGCGCGAAGCAGGCGCCGCGACTCGACGGCGAGGCGAACGAGCCCGTCTGGCAGGAGGCACGCGCGGTCGTCATTCGCAACGTCAAGGGCGTGAACGAGCGGGACGGGTACGTCGACGTCACGGTCAAGGCCGTCCACGACGGCCGGCAGATCTACTTCCTGTTCCAGTGGGACGATCCCGACGCCAGCTTCAAGCGCTTCCCGCTTCAAAAGACGGAGAAGGGCTGGAAGGTTCTTCAAACCGCGTTCGACCGTGCTGACGAGAACGTCTACTACGAGGACAAGCTCTCCGCGTACTTCACCGACGTGCCCAACGGCAGCTGCGCGGCCACCTGTCACCTCGGGGTCGGCCCGCACGCCGCGAAAGGCGAGAAGCACGGCGTCCACTACACGAACGGAGAGGTGGGCGACGTCTGGCACTGGAAGGCCGTTCGCACCAACCCGATGGGGATCGCGACGGGCGAGCCCGGGTTCATGGACGATCAGCACTTCCGAGGGCCTGATCCAGTCCCGGCCCAGCTGAAGCCAGGTGAGCGGTACATGGGCGGCTACTACGCCGACCCGAGCCCGGGCGGCGGGTATGCGTACAACTTCGAGAAGCTGGATCCCACGAAGCCCCTGGCGGAGACCTTCGTCCGTCCCAAGATGCTGCCCGCCCGCCGCGCCGTCATCCTGAGCGCCGACCCGACCGAGTCGGACCACGACGCGACCTGGTGGATCGACAAGGCGCAGGGCATCCCCTACACCGCGGCCGCGGACACCTATCCGGTCGGCGCGCTCATCCCGAACATCATCCTCGAGCCCTTCCAGGGTGATCGCGCTCACATCAGGGCACAGGCGAGCTGGCGCATGGGCCGCTGGACGCTGGAAACCCGTCGCGCTCTCGACACGAAGAGCAAATACGACGTGGCGTTCTCACTCGATCGGCCCGTCTATCTCAGCGTCGCCACCTACAACCGGACGCAGACACGGCACGGTGAGCACATCAGGCCCGTGCGCGTCGTCTTGGAAAAGTGAGGAGGACCGAGCCATGAAAGGACGCATTCGCTTCCACGTATTCGTCGCGGGCATCATCGCTGCCGCGCTGTCGGTCTGCCCGCTCCAGGCACGTGCGGCGGAATTCGAGGCCGTCACGCTGCCGGGCACCGGCGACAGCCAGGACATCCTGCGCGCCCTCGCCCAGAGCTACGGCACGCAGTACCCGGGCCGCCAGGTGATCGTGCCCAACTCGATCGGCTCGGACGGCGGAATCCGGGTCGTGGGCACGGGGGAATCGCCCATCGGTCGCATCGCCCGGCCGCCGAACGCCGAGGAGCGCGCCAAGTACGGCGAGTTCAAGTACGTGGAATTCGCCCGCGTGCCCGTGGCCTTCGTGGTCAGCCGCGAAACCGGCGTCCGTGACCTGAGCCAGCAGCAGCTCTGTGACATCTTCAGTGGCCGCGTCACCAACTGGAAAGAGGTCGGCGGCCACGACCTGCTCATCGACGTTCAGGCGCGTCCGGACGGCTCGAATCTCCAGACCATCCGCAAGAACCTCCGCTGCTTCGCGGAGCTGCAGGTGACACCGAAGGCGCATTTCAACGAGCACAATGCCGACCTCGTCGCCTCGATGAAGACCTTTCGCGGCGCCATCGGCTTCATGCCGCTCAGCGAAGTCGTGCTCCACGGTGTTCAGGCCGTGACGCTCGACGGCACGCCGGCGACCGCGTCGGCCTACCCGCTCGGTATCGGCCTGGGATTCGTCCACAGGGACGAGCTCTCCCCCGGCACCCGGGCGTTTCTCGACTACGTGGAGACCGAGCCGGCGCGGGACATCATGCGCAAGACGGGCCATGTGCCCGTGACGAAGTAAGGAAGGCACGGGGGACACCATGAACATCCGCGGGTCGGGCTTCCGGATCATCGTGCAGCTCAGCATCGGTCTGTGGCTCCTCGGCCTCTCCGGACTGGCGTTCGCCGGGCAGCTCGTCGGTGATACGCAGCCCCGACTGACCGGAACGGCGCTGGTCAAGGAACTGCAGAAGGGCGGCCACGTCGTCTATTTCCGGCATGGAGCCACCAGCGACTTCGGCGAGAAGGACGTGGCCGACGCCGATCTCGACAAGTGCCAGCTCCAGCGCAATCTCTCGGACGAGGGTCGGGCCCAGACGAAGAGGATCGGTGAGGCGTTTCGACAGCTCCGGATCCCGATCGGACAGGTGTACTCCAGTCCGTATTGCCGGTGCGTGGAGACGGCGAGGAACATCTTCGGGAAAGCCGACAAGGCCAAAGCGCTCCACTTCGCCATTCACCTGCGCTCGGCGGACCGCGTGACCGTGACCTCGCAGCTCCTGACCCTGCTCGCAACACCGCCCCAGCCGGGCACGAATACGGCCATGGTCTCGCACACGGCGAACCTCCAAGAGGCCGTGGGGATCTGGCCAAAGCCCGAGGGCGTCGCCCACGTCTTCAAGCCCACCGGAAACGGGCACTTCGTCTACGTGGGGATGATGGCGCCGGAAGCGTGGCAAGCGGAGGCCCGCCGGTTGGGACAGGGATGGATGACGACCCTCAAGGATTGGTTCGGAGGTCGGTAGAAGCCAGAGAGGAGACGAAATGACCATGAGACTCCGAGCCAGGTCGATCATCGTGGTCCTGCTCGCCGCGCTCGGCGCCGCGGGCTGTCAGAGCGAAGGCGCGCGGACGACATCCGAGCGGCCGGCGGGGCCCGGCCTGGCCGAGGCGGCGCCGCCAAAGCAAGCCGCCAGCCCGCTGCCCCAGGCTTCGTCGACGACCTCCGAGACACCCGATCGATTTCAGGGCTACGTGCCGAGCAAGCGCCCGCCCCAGGAGATGACGCTGGTGTCGCATCCCACCGCCGTGGCGCCCGTCATCGATGGACGCGCGGAGGAGCCCGTGTGGAAATCCGCGCCCGCGATCACGACCCTCGACTATTCGTCGCAGCGCGCCATCACCCTCAAGTCGGTCTTCACGCGAGAGGAAGTGTTCTTCCTGGTCACCTTTCCGAAGGACGTCCCGTCGACGACGCACAAGACGTGGACCTGGGACCCCAAGGAGCAGGTGTACCGGGAGGGCCCCGACCGCGAAGACGTGTTCCTCTTCAAGTGGAGCATGTCGGGCAACGACGTGCGGCTCGAGCTGCGCGATCCCGAGCCGCATCGCGGGGACATCTGGTTCTGGAAGGCGCGCCGGACCAATCCGTCCGGCTACGCGGACGACAAGTGGCAGAGCGTGACGACCACACCCGGGCGGGACGCCGTCAAGATCCAGACATCCAGGAACGGCGCGCTGTATCTCCGCCGGGTCGCCGACGCCGGGACGGCCGCCTGGGAGGAGAAGTTCTTCTTCCGGTATCAGGGCGACAAAGTCGAAAAGTATGTTCCGCAGCAGCCCCAGGGGAGCCGCGCCGACGTCCGGGCGAAGGGGACGTGGGCGAACGGGCAGTGGACCATCGAGTTCGCACGGAAGCTCCGGACGGGCCACGACGACGACGTCGCCTTTGCTCCCGGCGGGGTCTATCTCTTCGGCGTCGCCTGCTACGCCATCGCGTACGACACGCCGCACCCGGAGTGGTCCCAGGCGATGTACCGCACCGGCGACGTCTTCGATCGCCTCCTGCTGTCGATTCCGCGGAGGGCCGGCCGATGAACGTGTCGTTCAGCACGGCGCAAAAGCTGGGCTTCGGGGCGCTGGTGGGCATCATGCTCCTGGGCGCGGTGTTCACGGTCGTGGGCATCGGCCGCGTGACCACCACGATGCAGCACAAGGTGGACACGCAAGAGGTGAAGGAACGGCACTTCACGCAGATGGCGCTGCGGTTCGCCATGGTCGGGTCGGACTTTCACCAGTACCGCCAACAAGACAAGCTGCGCGAACAGCTTCCCGAGCTCGCCCAGCAGCTCAACACCATTCGCGGCATCCTCGCCCAGCTCCACGCGCTGCCGCTGACCTCGACAGAGCACGAGGGCGTGACCAAGCTGAAGGAGGAGGAGGTACGGTTCCGCACCGCCCTCTACGTCTTCGTGGAGTCGGGGGCCAGGGATCCGGCCCAGGAAACCGCGGCCAAGGCGGCGGCGGACATCGCCCTGATCATCGACGACGCGGTGGACCGCGCGGCCTACTACAGCTATCGCACCTCGGAGCTCATCGAGTCGACGAACCGGGGCATCGTCGAATCGGCGACGGCCAGCAGACGCGCGCTCAGTCTCGCCGCCGGGCTCTCCGTCGTGGCAGGCTTCGTGGTGAGCCTCCTGCTGAGTCGCGCATGCAAGCGCCATCTGAGCACGGTCCTGCGCGCCACCCGCGAGTTCGGGGCGGGGAACTTTGCCTATCGGATCAACAGCCGCTTCCGGGACGACATGGGCCAGCTGGGCGTGCGCGTCGACGAGATGGGCACGCAGCTCGAAGCCTACGAGCAGCAGCAGCAGACGATGCTCGCCGAGCTGATGAATGCGAAAGAAGTCTCCGACGCGCAGGCTCGGGAGCTGGCGGGGCGCGCCGTCGAGCTCGAGCGGGCGCGGGAGGTCGCCGAGACGGCCAGCCGCTACAAGAGCCAGTTCCTGGCGAGCATGAGCCACGAGCTCCGGACGCCGATGAACGGCGTGCTCGGCATGAGCGAGCTCCTGCTCACCACGGAGCTCACCCCGCGGCAGCGCCAGTTCGCCACGATGGCGCGCCAGTCGGGCGAGCTGCTGCTGAGCATCATCAACGACATCCTCGACATCTCCAAGATCGAGGCCGGCCGGCTCGAGCTGGAGCGTGAGCACTGCGACCTGCGGCTGCTGGTCGAAGAAACGGTGGACTTGTTCGCCGAGCGAGCGCAGCGCAAAGGCCTGGAGCTCATCTGCAAGCTGGACGAGCGCGTGCCCGCCGCCGTGATCGGCGACGCGCTCCGGCTGCGTCAGATCCTCACCAATCTGATCAACAACGCCGTCAAGTTCACACCCGACGGCGAAGTGCTCCTCCAGGTCAGCGTCCTGGAATCCTCGGCCCAGACCGTGTTGGTCCGCTTCGAAGTCCGCGACACCGGCATCGGGGTGAATCCGCAGGTCCGCGAGAAGATCTTCGAGTCGTTCGTCCAGGCCGACGGGTCGACGACGCGACAGTACGGCGGCACCGGACTGGGCCTGGCGATCGCCAGGCGACTGGTGGAGATGATGGATGGGCGCATCGGCGTGGAGAGCATCCCTGGGCAGGGCTCCAGCTTCTGGTTCACCGCGCGGCTCGGCGCCGTGGACACCGCGCTGACGGATGGGGCGCGCACGGTCGATCTGTCGGGCATTCGCGTGCTCATCGTCGACGACAACGCCACCAACCGCGAGATCCTGCACGCGCAGTGCATGGCGTGGGGCATGAACTGTCGCAGCCTGGGCAGCGGGGCCGAGGCGCTCACGGTGCTCGTGGACGCGGCGTCTCAGCGCGTCCCGTATCGCGTCGTGCTCGTCGACCACCAGATGCCGGAGATGGACGGCCTGACGCTGGTGCGCGCCATCAAGGCCGAGCCCACGTTGGCGAGCGCGCGCCTGGTCATGCTGACCTCGGTCGGGGTGGACTGCGCGGAGGCCGGCCGGATCGGCGTCGCCCACTGCCTGACCAAGCCGATCTGGACCGCTCAGCTTCTTCAGACGCTGCGGATCGTCACGGCGGAAGCAGCAGACGATGCATCCGTCCTGCGGCAGCCGCGGCCGAACCTCGCGTCGGCGCTGCCGCGGCTGACCGGGCGCGTGTTACTCGCCGAGGACAACCCGGTGAACCAGGAAGTCGCCACGAGCATCCTCGAGAGCCTTGGCTGTGGGGTGACCGTCGTGGCCAACGGTGTGGAAGTCCTGGCCGCCCTGGAGCACCCGGCCTTCGACATCGTGTTGATGGACATGCAGATGCCCGAGATGGACGGCCTGGCGGCGACACGAGCCATTCGGAAGCGCGAGGCGCGCACCGGCGGGCATCTGCCCATCGTCGCCCTCACGGCGAATGCGTTCGCGAAGGACGCCGAGGCGTGCTTCGCTGCCGGAATGGACGAGTATCTCAGCAAGCCGTTTACGTTCGGCCAGCTGCACGCGCGGCTGGTCCGCTGGTTGTCCGTCGAGACGCAGGCGCCCGTCCCCACCGCGCCGGCGGCGGCCGCCGGCCCCGCCGCCGCGGCGATGTCCGAGGCCAGAAGCGCGCCGGCCGAGTCCCGCGAGCCCGCGCTCGATCGCAAGGTCCTCGATGCGCTCCGGAGGCTGCGACGACCTGGCCGGCCGGACGTGCTGGAGAAGGTGCTGAGCGCCTTCCTCAGTGCCAGCCCGGAACTCCTGGCCGCCATGTCCGGGGCGCTCTCGCGGGACGATGCCCTGGCCGTGCACCGGGCCGCGCATAGCCTCAAGTCGAGCAGCGCCAACGTCGGAGCGCTGAAGCTGTCGGCGTACTGCAAGGAGCTGGAGGCGCTGGGTCGCGCCAATACGCTGACGTCCGCCAGCGCCGTCCTCGAGAGCCTCAAGGCGGAGTACGCCCGCGTCGCGGCCGCGTTGACGGACGAGTTGCAGGGGGCGGAGCGCGCGACGCGCTAGGAGCCGCTCGGAGTATCGAGGGGTGCCACGGCTTCGCCGGGGCGCCCCGAGCGTGTGGGGGGTATGGGGGTTCCCTGCGAGATCCACAGTTGGATCAGATGGGGTCGAACGGGGGCACCGTGGGGATCGCGCCGTTCTGATGCGCCATCGTGAAGAGCCGCTCGACGGCGGCGCGCCCCTCGGGCCCCAGCGCCAGCGTGAAATCGTTGACGTACATGAGCACGAAGCGCCGACACGTCTCCTTGTCGATCCCGCGCCCGTAGCGCATCGCGTACTCCAGGGCCTCGTCCACGTGGGCGTGGGCCCAGGCGATGGAGTCCCGCAGGGCCTGCGAGAGCGCGCGGTGCAGATCGTCGCCGAGGTCGCGGCGCATGACGTTGCAGCCGAGCGGCAGCGGCAGTCCGGTGTCCTTGTGCCACGCCTCGCCCAGGTCCAGGACCTTGGTGAGCCCCATCGTCTGGTAGGTGATCTGGCCTTCGTGGATCAGGAGCCCGAGGTCGGCCTGGCCCTCGAGCACTGCGGTCGGAATCTTGTCGAAGGCCACCTCGATCAGCGGCGGATCGCCGACGTAGAACCGCAGGAGCAGCGCGGACGTGGTGTGCTTGCCCGCGATGGCGGTCACGCGCTGCTCGAGCTCGGCGGCCGGGATCGGCTCGCGGGCGACGAGGATCGGGCCGTAGCCCTTCCCCATCGAGGCGCCGGGATCCATCATCCGGTAGCGGTCGGCGATCAGGAGATACGTCGCGAACGAGACGGCGGTGACCTCCAGCTCCGCCTCGCGCGAACGCCGATTGAGCGTCTCGATGTCCTCCAGCACGTGCTCGATGCGCACGCCCGGGATGCGCACCTTGCCCGCCGTGAGCGCGTAGAACATGAACGCGTCGTCGGGGTCGGGACTGTGGCCGATGCGGATCGTTTGCATTTGAGTCGCCTGTGTGACTGGATTATAGGGCTCGGCTCGCGCTGATGCCGCGCTCACCTCGCACTGCCACTCGAGAGCGCATTCTCGACGCCGCGCTGGAGGTGTTCGCCCGCACAGGCTATCACAGGGCCATCGTGGGCGACATCGTGCGCACGTCGGGCACCTCGAAGGGCGGATCGCGCGGCTCGACACGCGGGTGGCCACGCTGGCCTGGCTCGGCGCCGTCAACGAGATCGTCGTGCAGTGGCTCCACGGCGCCGTGGACGATCTTCCGGCCACGATTCCCGCGCTGACCAGGATTCTCCTGCGCTCGATCGGCGCGCGTCCCCTCAGGCGCCTCCGAGGGATCCGGGGCCTACCCCGTGTAACCGCGCGCGCGCAGGCAACTCGAGTAGGCGTCGCGATACGCGGTATCGTGCTTGCGGTTGTCGTTCACGCCGTACAGCGTCCCGGCACCGGCCCCCACCAGGCCGCCGATGGCCGCGCCCTTGCCCGCCCCCTTGCCACCATCCGCGATGGCGCCACCCGCGGCACCGACCGCTGCCCCCAGCACCGCGCCGACGGCGCCGTCCTTCACGACTTCCATCGTCTTGTCTCGCGGTCCGGTCGCCGCCGCCGCGCGATCGTTGCACGCCTTGACGATCGCCTGATCCGGCACGCGCGCTGGCGCCGTGACCTGCCCAACCCGATGCGCGGCAGGGCTCGTGTCGGTGACCGGCGCGCTCCTCTGCTGCGGCGCCGGAACGGGCTGAGCGGCGACCGATTTGTCCTCCGACTTCGAGCGGCTCGCCACCACGACACCGGTCGCGAGCGCCGTCGCGACGACGAGCGCCAGGCCGATGGCGGCCAGCTTCCAGGGGTTGCGACCCAACCGCGTCACGCTCTCGGGCATGTTCTTCTCCTTGTCCGCGAATCTGCCATGGGATTGGCGCAGAACCGGACGCGGGCTTGCACCACGCGTGCCAGACGTCGAAGCGAGCATTTTCCGCGGGGTTCGACGGACGACGGAGTGTTCGCTGTCGAGTCCCCGACGCTGAGCGTCGGAACTGCGACGCTACGGCGTCGCGAAGCCGACGCGGAAGTCGCCGGCGCGGATGGCGCGGATGATCGCGTCGCGCTCGCGCGGCGCCTCCACCTCGATCCACGCGCGGCCGAAGTGCGGGGGCCGGTGGGCGTCGTCGGTGGCGATCTTCACGAGCGGAATCTCTGACGTGTCGTAGAGGGGCCGGTACATGCCGGTGTCCGTCACTTCCATGGCCTCCAGTGGCCAGCCGGCGCGACGGATCGCGTGCATGCGGTCGAGCGTCTCGGCCACGCTCAGCTTGTAGCGCGCGGGGTGGTTCAGGATGTACAGCGTCTCGGCGTCGCCGTGCACGCGGCCGACGTGCTGGTCGAGGCGCTGGTAGCTCAGCTCGATGCCGCGGAAGATCAGCAGCTCGCTCGCGAGCGCGGCGATCGTCTCCTCGTAGTCCGGGTGCACGAGGTTGCCGTGGTCGAAGTGGTCGGTGATGGCGAGGAAGTCGTAGTCGAGCCGCTCGTACTCGGCCACGAGGCCCTTCGGAGTGCGCACACCGTCGGAGAACGTCGTGTGCGCGTGCAGGTTGCCCCGGAGCAGCACCGCCTCAGCGAACGGGTTGCGCGGGGACGACGCGGGCGGGCGGCCCGTCCCACGTCACCGAGAAGCCCACCGCGAACCAGCCGTTGACTTCCTTCCAGAGCGTGGCCTCCGAGCCGATCGGCGGGTTCGGCGCCGTCCAGCCCGAGAGCCCGTAGCGCCCGCTGCCCGTCGTCGTCTGGTAGGAGCCCGCGAACGGCTCGATGAAGGCCGGATCGTGCTCGACCCGCGTGCCGCGAGGATAGACGTCGGCGTCGGGCGGCCGCGACGTCTCGTAGTGCAGCGGCGGCGGCACCACGCGCGCTTCGCGCTCGGAGGGCTTGCGCGTGGTTTCGATCTTCACCTGCTGGGCCTCCGCCGGCAGAACCGTCAGAGCGAGCAACGCGGCGGCGATCACGATCAGGATCCTCATACGCCCATCTTATACCAAGATCACCGGCTGGCCTCGCACTGCCCTCACGCGCGGCAAAGCCGCATGAGCTCGCGCACGGACTTCAGCCGATCGAGGTCGAGCACGGCGCGCTCGAGCGCGGTCAGGCGCGCGGTGGGCAGCGCGCGCCGCGCGTTCTCGCGGAACTTCTCGACGAGGGCGTCGGGCGGCAGCGGGCGGTCGGGGCCCCCGCGGCCATGCGGCACGCGCGCCTCGAGCTCGCGGCCGTCCGCGAGGCGCACGCGCACCCAGCCCGGGAACGTCTTGGGAAACGGCGAGTCGGGATCGACCACGTGGCGCACGCGCGCCGCCAGGCGCAGGACGCGCTCGTCGCTCAGGCGCGCCGGCGCGTAGGTGTCGATGCCGACGGCGCCGTCGAGGAACGCCGCGGCCACGGAGAACGGCAGGCTGAACTGCGCGTCGTAGGAGCTACGCGGCCGCCGCTTGACCTCCACCGGCTCGCAGACGATCGGCACTTCGCCGGCGGGCACGCGGCACTCGATGCTCTCGATGGCGTCGGCGCTGACGCCGGGCGCGCGCAGCAGCTCCAGCGCGCAATCGAGGTAGGCGTGGTTGAGGTGGCAGCACGGGTAGGGCTTGTAGCCGACCTTCAGGATCTCCCACTCGCGTCCCAGCGTCTCGAACGGCCGCCGATCCGGCTCGGCGCCCACGAACGTCCGGTAGAAGCCGAAGCGGCCTTCGAGGATGGTCGCCGGGCCGGGCACGCCGCCGCGCGCGAGCGCCGCCGCGATTGCGCCGGAATGGCCCGCCCAGCCGGGATGCAGCCGCTTCACCCACGAGCCGTCCTCGAGGTGCTCCATGACGCCGGAGGCGAAGCTGCCGGCGAGCCCGAGCGCCGCCGTCAGCCGTGGCGCGTCGAGCCGCTCGCACGCGCCGGCCGCCAGCGCCGCCCCGAAGGCGCCGCACACGGAGGTCGCGTGCCAGCCGCGCGCGTGGAAGACGCCGGAGGCCGCCATGCCCAGTCGGGTGATCGCCTCATATCCCGCGACCGCGGCCGTGATCGCGGCCCGGCCGTCGAGATCGCGCGCCTCGGCCAGCGCCAGCACGGTAGGCAGGATCACGGCGGAGGCGTGGGTGATCGACGCCGCGTGGGTGTCGTCGAAGTCGAGCCCGTGCGCCAGCGTGCCGTTGACGAGGATCGCGAACGGGATCGGCGCCGTCCGCATGGTGCCGAGCACCGTGCACTCGCCCCCACCCTCGCCCGCGAGATCGACCACCGCCGGCGCCCACTCGCCGCGTGACGAGGCGAGGGCGATGCCCAGCACGTCGAGCGTCCGCATCCGCACGCTGTCCACGACCTCGTCGGGAAGCGCGTCGAACGAGAGCGAGGCGGTGAAGGTGGCGAGGCGCTCGGCGAGCGTCATGGGACCGATGGTACCCTGAGTCGTGCCCGTCGTCCCCCGCCTCGTCGCGCTCCCGCTCGCGTTGCTCGTCGCGAGCTGCGCCCCCGCCGGACGGGCCGAGGCGCCGGCGGCCCCCACCGCCCGCGCGAACGACTTCCGAGCGGCGCAGGTCCGCCAGGCCGTCGTGCTCGTGCGCGTCGTGGTCGCGTCCACCTCCGAGCTGTCGGAGCGCGACCGCAAGGACCTGCCCGCGCTCTACGAGAGCACCCTGCTCGAGGCGCTCGACGCGCGCGCGATCCTCGTCCGCGACGTGCGCTCGGTCGAGGCGCGCGGCGCGGTGCCGGAGACCGCCGCCGCCGCCGCGCGCGCCCGCGAGGTCGGCGTCGACCACGCGCTCGTGGTCAGCCTGCGCGTGGAGCCGGACGTCGTGCGCGTCTGCGAGGAGACGCGGCGGCCGATGCAGGGGCGCGCGACCGTGTGGCGCCAGGAGGCGCGCGTCGTGCGCGCCGCCGACGGCGGCGAGCGCCTGCACGCCGAGGTCACCACGCCGGACGTGGAGGCCGAGTGCGAGGGCGCGCGGCCAAGCGTGCGGCGGCGCGGCGTGCAGGCGACGGCCACCGCCGCCGTGGACCGGCTCGTCCGCAAGATGCTCGCGCCCTGAGCGGATCAGCCGGGGAGCGCGAGGTTGCCCTTGGGGCCGTCGGCCTCGCGGACGTTGCCGTCACGGACGCGGCTCCGGATCGCGACGACCTGGCGCCCCTCGCCGTCGGTCATCTCGAGCTCCTCGATGAGCCCGGCGTCGAGCAGCTGCTGCACGAGCGCCTCGCGCTCCTGCCCCGCGGGCGGCAGCGCGTGCGACTTCCAGCGCATCACGAAGTAGCCGCGGCTCACGTGGGGCAGCCGCGCCTCCGCGCGCTGCAGCTCCGACAGCGCGCGGTCCAGCGTGTCGTGCGCCGGCACGGGAGCCGGCGTGCGCAGCGGCGGGCGCGGCCCGCGCGGCGGCGTGCCGCGCTCGCGATCGCGGTCGGCCAGGCGCGGGCGGTCGACGCGAAACGCCGGGATGCCCTCGCTCAGTCTGATCTGGCCGAAGCAGCGCACGCGGAGATCGCTCGACAGCTCCTCCGCCGACCAGGTGGCCACCCACACCTGCTTGCCGAGCGCGTTGACCGCGTCCACCGCCGGCACGAAGTCATCGTCACCGGAGACGAGCACGGCCGCGTCGTAGGCGCCGTTGGCCGCATAGTGGATCAGGTCGGCCACGAGCCGCGTGTCGACGCGCTTCTCCGTCGTGTACTCGTACTCGCCGCCGCAGTTCGGACAGCGGCCGGTGCGCCACACGCGCGGATCGCGCTTGACGAAGTAGCCGGGCCGCAGCTCCAGCCCCTTGAGGAAGCTCTCCACCTGCTGCGGCGCGCCCGCCGACACGCCGACATAGTAATAGGCGCCGCCGAAGACGGCGTTGTCGCCGCCGGCCTTTTGCGTGATCCAGACGGCGAGGCGATCGTAGTCGACGCGGAGGGACTCGTCGTACCGCAGCAACGAGCGGTAGAAGTTCTGCCCGTCAAAGAAAATGCAGACCTTCATAATGCCGCCCGATCCTACCACCGGGGGAGCGTCAGCGCCCAATTTCCGCCCGTCGGCTCGCCTCGAGCCCCCGTGTCCCGGGTCGGGGGGCCAGACCGGCAGGCCGCGCGCTCAGCATGGAAAATGCATTTGACAGAGTCGCGATGGCGCCCACGCGGCGAATGGCTCGAGTCCGCCGGCGGTCCGAGGAAGATCCGACCGACTGGAAGACGCGGCGATACGAGCGGACGAAGCGCCGAGTGACCGCCGGCGCGCTGCCGCGGGTGAAAGATTACCGGACGTGGTCCTGGGTCAGCACGGGCCGGACCTGCGACGGCTGCGGTGAAGCGGTCGGCGCGGCCGAGATCCAGCACGACGTCGACGTGAACGGGGCGATCGTGCTGCGGCTGCACGCGGAGTGCTTCCTCGCCTGGCTCGAGGGCGGCTAATCCGGAGGCGGCCCGTCGGGATCGGCGCGCAGGGCGAGCGCCGCGAGCACGGCGTCGGCCACGCCCTCGGGCCGCACCGGCTTGGCGACGTAGGCGTCGAACCCGGCGTCGAGGACTTCCTCGCGGCCTGCGACGGCGGTCACGGCCACGACCGGGATCGTGCGCGTGCCGCGCGAGCCGCGCAGCTGGTCGAGCAGCCAGAAGCCGTCGCGCCCGGGCAGCACGATGTCGGTGATGACGGCGTGCGGCCGCACGGTCTTCAAGACGTCGAGGGCCTCTTCCGCGCTGGCGGTACCCAGGACCATCGCGCCTTCGTAGTCCAGCATCGCGCAGAAGACGTCGCGCGCGTCCTTGTCGTCTTCGACGACGAGGAGGTGTCGGCCGACGAGACTGCCGACCGGATTCAGCGCGTAACGAACGTCCATAGTCTGCTGGGTACCTTGTAAGCAAGCGTATCGCCACCATCCGCGAGACGCACCTTGAACATGTAGGAAAACCTTTCCGCACAGAGCCTTTTACAAGAGCAGCACGCGCGACGCGTGGGGCTGCGCGCGACTGCGTAGATCTACTGAGCGAATGGACGAGCGGGACGACGTGGAAGTGGTGGCCGATGCTGGACTCGAACCAGCGACCTCGTGCATGTGAGGCACGCGCTCTAACCAACTGAGCTAATCGGCCGTCGGCCCTAGAATCTACCCACTCGACCCCGGCCGGTCAAGCCGAGGGTCTGGGGAGGAGCCGAGGGTCTGGGGAGGCCGCGTGAGGCTCGTCGCCGCGTCACCGGTCGCGCTCCACGTCGTCACTGACCGTGGCAGGATAGGACGGTGCGCCGCATCCTGATCCTCACCGCCTCCTACGGTTCGGGCCACAACGAGGCCGCGCGCTGCGTCGCCGCGGAGGTCGCGCGGCGCGGCGCTGAGCCGCTCGTCGTGGACCACTTCCGCGACCTCGTGCACCCGCTCTTCGACCGCGCGACGCGCGCCGCGTATCTCGCGCTGCTTCGCCGCCTGCCGGCGGTGTGGGGGCTCGCCTACGCGCTCGGTGACCGGCTCGCCAGCGACTCGCCGCTGACCTTCGGCGCCTCGCGCATGGGCGGGCGGCGCCTCGGTGCCCTGCTCGAGCGCCTGGCGCCCGACGCGGTGGTCACCGTGCACGCCACGCCCGCCCTGGCCATGGCCGCGCTGGCGCGCGCGGGCCGGCGCGTGCCGCCCCACACCACCGTCGTCACGGACTTCGTCGCCCACAGCCAGTGGATCGCATCCGGTATCGACCGCTACTGCGTGGCCGCCGACGAGGTGGGCCACGATCTCGTCGCGCGCGGTATCCCGCGCGAGCGCGTCGTGGTCACGGGAGTGCCCGTGCGCGCCGAGTTTGCGAGCGCGCCCGACCCGCGCGAGATGCGCCGCGCGCTCGGACTGCCGGCCGACGTGCCGGTCGTGCTGGCGATGGCGGGCTCGTGGGGCTCGGTGGGGCGCCTGCCCGACGTCGCGAGGACGCTCGCGCGAATCCGGCGTCCCGTGGTGGGCGTCCTCGTCGCGGGCCATGACGCGGCACTGCGCGCCTCGCTCGAGCGGCTCGCGGCGGGCTCGTCGCTGCGCGTGTTCGGCTTCGTTCCCGACCTGCATCGCCTCATGGCCGCCGCGGACCTCGTCGTCACCAAGGCGGGCGGCATGACGCTGGCGGAAGCGATGGCGGTGGAGGTGCCGCTGCTCTTCTACGGCTCGCTACCCGGCCAGGAGCGGCGCAACGAGCGGTTCGCGGCGGCGGCCGGCGTGGCGCTGGTCGCGCGCCGCCGCCCCGACCTCGAGCGGTTGCTCGAGCGCGCGCTCCGCGATCCCGATCTGCTCGAGCTCCTGCGTGCGCCGATGCGCGCACGGCGCCGGCCCGATGCCACGCGCACGATCGTGGATCTGGTGCTCGCGGACTGCGTGCGCGCCGGAGCGCCGCGATGATCGCGCGCGCGCTCGGCTGGGGCGCGGGGGCCGGCGTGGCCGCCTGGATCGGCTACGCGTGGCTCCCCCACCTCGTCACACCGCTCTGCGCGTGGCGCGGCGGGCGTGCCGGCCGGCGCGTGGCGCTGACCTTCGACGACGGCCCGGATCCCGCGTGGACGGGGCGCGTGCTCGACATCCTCGCCGCGCGCGGGGTGCGGGCGACGTTCTTCCTCGTCGGCGAGCGTGCGGCGCGCGAGCCGGCCACCGTGCGCGCCATCGCCGGCGCCGGGCACGAGATCGGCTCGCACGGCTGGTCGCACACGAGTCTCTGGCTCTGCGGCCCCCGCCGCACGGAGAGCGAGATCGCGCGCGCGAAGCACCTGCTGGGTTATCTCGCCGGGGCGCCGCCGGCGCTCTTCCGCCCGCCGTGGGGCATGGTGAACGCGGCGATGTTCGGCGCGCTCCGGCGCCACCGCCAGCGCTGCGTGTTCTGGTCGATCCAGCCCGAGGGGCTGCGGCCGGCGGCGGCGGAGGCTCAGGTCGCGCACGTGCTGCGCCGCGCGCATCCGGGGGCGATCGTCGACCTGCACGACGCGGAAGGCACGCCCGGCGCGCCCGCACGTCTTTGCGCGGCGCTGCCCGCAATGATCGACGGGCTGGCGGCGGCGGGCTACGGATTCGCGACGGTCGGCGAGCTGCTCGCGGCCTCCTGACGGCGGCGCGCCAGGAAGCGCACGAAGTCCAGCCCCTCACCGAGGCGGCGCTTCATGACCGCGCGGTCGCGCAGCATCTCCCCGCCGAGGGCGAAGATCTTGCGCGGCCGGAAGTAGAAGCGCCGATAGAACGTCTCGAGCGAGCGGAAGATCTCGGTGCGCGGCAGGTGCGGATAGCCGATCACGCTCGCCTGCGTTCCCCGCCCGTCGACGAGGCCGTCGCTCTCGAGCCAGCCGCGCTCGAGCGCCTCGCGGTAGAGCGCGGTGCCCGGATACGGCGCGGCGAGCGACACCTGGAGCGTGTGGGGATCGATCTCCTGCGCGAACCGGATCGTCGCCTCGATCGTCTCGCGGGTCTCGCCCGGCAGGCCGAGGATGAACGTGCCGTGGATCTTGATGCCAAGCCTCCGCGCGGCCCTGGTGAACTCACGCGCGCGATCCAGCCGCGTGCCCTTGCGCACGTTGTTGAGGATCGCCTGGCTGCCGGACTCGTAGCCGACGAGCAGCAGCCGCAGGCCGTTGTCGCGCAAGATCTCGAGGCTGGCCACCGGCACGTCGGGCTTGGCGTTGCACGACCACGTCACGCCCAGGCGCCCGAGCCCGCGGGCGATCGCCTCGGCACGCGGCAGGTCGTCGGTGAACGTGTCGTCGTCGAAGAAGTACTCCTTCACCCCGGGAAACAGCCTCGTCGCGTGGGCGATCTCGGCGACCACGTTGTCGACGGAGCGCGTGCGGTAGCGCTGGCCGCCGACGGTCTGGGGCCAGAGGCAGAAGGTGCACTTCGAGCGGCAGCCGCGGCCCGTGTAGAGCGAGACGTAAGGGTGCTGGAGATACCCGATGACATAGCGCTCGATCTCGAGATCGCGCGCGTACACGTCCACCACCCACGGTAGCGCGTCCATGTCCTCGAGCGGCGCGCGCTCGGGCGTGCGGCGCAGCTCGCCGCCGGCGTCGCGATACGAGAGGCCGGCCACCGCGGCGAGCGCGCGGCCCTCGGCGATCTCGCGGATGGTGAAGTCGAACTCGTTGCCGCAGACGAAATCGAGCGCGGGTGAGGCGGCCAGCGACGCCTCGCGCTGCACCGCGACGTGAGCGCCCACGAGGCCGATCCGCAGCGCCGGGTTCTCGCCCTTCAGCGCCTCCGCGACCTTCACGTCGTAGCCGAACGACGGCGCGCTCGTGTGCAGCACCGCCAGTTCGTAGTCGCGGGCGAGCGGCAGCACGTCGGCCAGCGTGAGGTCGGCCGGCGGCGCGTCGACGAGGCGTGAGCCCGGCACGAGTGCCGCGGGCTGGGCGAGCCACGTCGGGTACCAGAACGAGCGGATCTCGCGGCGCGCCTGATAGCGCGAGCCGGCGCCGCCGTCGAAGCCCTGGAAAGATGGGGGGTGGAGGAACAGCGTCCGGAGAACGCTCACGCGCCCCATCTTATCCGATCAGCGGTTGACGTACAGGCGCCGGCCGCCCACGCTCGCGATCAGGTGTGGGCCGGGCAGCGCGCCCACCACGCTGCGGTCCTCCGCGCGCCCGGTTACGAGCCACACGCGGGCCCCGCCCGTCCAGGCGGAGGCCAGACGCGCGCGGTCCCAGAACGCGTCGCGGCTTTCGGGCCGCGTGGCGCCGAAGCCGAGCACGCTGCGGCGGCCGTCGACGATGACCGGCCGCCGGCCGGAATACCACTCGAGCGCGCCGGAGTCTTCGAGGGGCCCCTCGTGCACGACCACGTCGGTCGGCCCCGCGCGCCGCGCCAACTCGAGGGCGATGGGCTTCACCGAGCGCGTCGCGGCCACCGCCTCGAGGCCGAGCGCGACGCAGGGCAACACGGCCAGGAGCGTCACGGCCGTCGCCGCGGCGGCGACAACCGCCGTGCGCTGTGCGACGAGCAGCGCGATCGAGACGAGCGCGCCGGCGCCGAACACCAGCGCGCCCAGGCCGAGCACCGGGACGAACAGCGCGGGGTCGATCGAGGCGCCGGCGCCCGCGGCGGCGGCCTTGTGGGTGGCGACGTCGCTCGCGTCGAGCACGCGGGCGAGCGGCGCGCCGCCCGACGCCCAGGCGAGCGCGCAGGCCGCGCCCAGCGCCGCGAACAGCCCCGCGTGGATGAGGGCGAGCGGCCGGCCGCTCTCCGACCAGCCGCGCGCGGCGAGCAGCGCGATCGCCGGATAGGCCGGCAGGCCGTAGTGCGGCAGCCGGAACGGCGAGAGCGCGGTGAGCGCGAGGACCCCGGTCGCCCAGAGCGTCAGCGCGATCCACGGCGTCTGCGCCGGATCACGCCACGCGCGCCGCCGCGCGAGCCGGATCACGGCGGAGCCGGCCGGCACGACCCATGGAGTCGCGCCGAGCGCGGCCACGACGAGGAACTCGAGCGCGGCGAGGGGCACGTCCTCATCGGGAAACTGGCGGGCGCGCGCCACGTTGAGGACGTGGTTGTCCACGACCGTGTACCAGGCGAAGCCCGGCGTGGCGAGGGCGACCGCCGCGTACCAGGCGAAGCCCAAGACGAGGAGCGCCGCCACGCCCGGCCAGGGCAGCCACGCGCCGAGGGGCCGCGCGCGGCCCGAGGCGGCGAGCGCCAGACCGACGGCGACCGGCGGCAGCAGCGCGCCGAGCGGATCCTTGGCGAATGCGGCCAGACCGAACACGGCCAGTCCGAGAGCAGCGAGGCCGCGGCGGCCGGCGGCGACGGCCGGAATGAGCAGCGCGAAGCCGCCGATCAGCGTGGCGACGAAGAGCGTCTCGGGGCGTACATAGCGGCCGTAGGCGAAGAAGCCGCACGAAGTCAGGAGGGCGACGCCGGCGAGGAGTCCCCACGCAGCGCCGTGCAGCCGGGCCCCCAGCCAGGCCGTCGCCGCCACCGCGACGAGAGCGCCGAGCGCGGCGACCGCACGCGCCGTCCCCTCGCTGGCGCTGCCGACGGCGAACGCGCCGGCCAGCAGCAGGTAGAGCAGCGGGGGCTTGTCCACGTAACGGACGCCGGCGAGCGTGAGCCGGAGCGGATCGCCGCTGGCCGCCAGCTCGCGGGCGATCTCCGCGTGCATCCCCTCGCCGGGGTCGTCGAACGGCGCGCGGCCGAGGCCGGTGAAGAGAAACGGCGCCGCCAGCGCCGCGGCGAGCGCGGCCGCCGCCAGCGCGCCGCGGGGCTTCAGGTGCGCGATACCAGGAAGACACCGAGCACGATGAAGCCGATGCCGGTCCAGCGCAGCGGCGTCACCGGCTCGCCGAGCATGAGCTGCGCGAGGTAGGCGACGATGATGTAGTTGAGCGTCGTCAGCGGCAGCACCTTGCTGACGTCCTCGCGCGCGAGCAGCGCCATGTAGATGAAGAAGAATGCTGCCTGGAGCGCGACACCGAGGAGAACCCAGGGGTTCGACAGCGTGCGCACGAGCGGCGAGCCGACGGTGGCGGCGCCGACCACCCTCATCCCCTTGGCCAGGATGACGTGTCCGACGCCGCCCACGAGGCTGGCGATCCCCACCCACAGCAGCGTGGTCGTCATCAGAGGGCCTTCGCGATGGCGGACAGGATCGAACGCTCGACCTCGCGCTTGTCGGAGGCCGTGCCGACCGGCTCGTCCTTGTCGATCCACAGGATGCGCTCGCGCTTGAAGAGATCGCGCTCGACGGTGACCGTGGTGCGGTTGTCGCTCGCGGCCTTCACGTGGAGCGTGAGGCGGTGGCGCAGGCCCTTGGCGTAGACGCCATAGTTCTCGCCGTTCACCCGTCGCGAGTCTGTGCCGATCATGCCGATCGTCCTGTCTTTTTTGTCGATCTCCCACCCGAGCTGTTTGAGCACCGCCTCCACCACCGTCCAGACCCGGTCGGAGGGGGCGTTGAACGTCTGGGCCACGGGCTCGGCCGCCGGCGCCGCGGAAGCCAGCGCCAGCACGAGCAGCAGCGTGCATGTCAGGACTTTCATTCGAGCCTCCTTATACTCGCCGTCGGGGCGCCTTCACAGGGTTCCGGCGCCCGACGGGCGGCGAATCGTCGCGGGCTGCCACTTCCCGCCGCCGCCGGGGCGCCTTCACAGGCTTCCGGCGCCCGACGGGCGAATCGTCGCCGGATGCAACTTCCCGGCGGCCAGCGTGAACACGGCGTCGGCGTCCCGGGCGGCGTCCGGGCGATGACTGACCACGATGACGGCGCCGCCGGAGCGCGCCCGTTCGCGCAGCGATTCCAGGATGACCGCACCGTTGGCGTCATCGAGATTGCCGGTTGGCTCGTCCGCGAGCAAGAGGGGCGGATCGTTGAGCACGGCGCGGCAGAAGGCGACGCGCTGCTGCTCGCCACCCGAGAGCTGGGCCGGATGGTGGTCGCGCCGCTCGGCCACGCCGAACCGATCGAGCAGGGCCATCGCACGGCGACGCCGCTCGGCGTCGACGCCGGTCGTGTAGCGCGCGGTGAGCAGCACGTTGTCGAGCGCGGTGAGCGAGGGGAGCAGCAGGAACGACTGAAAGACGAAGCCGAGCCAGCGCCCCCGCTCGCGGCTCTTCGCCACGCGGCCGAGCGCGCTCACCGTGCGCTCGCCGAACCGGATCTCGCCGGCGTCGGCGTCCTCGAGCAGGCCCAGCACGTTGAGCAGCGTGCTCTTGCCCGAGCCCGACGGCCCCTCGATCACGACCAGCTCGCCGCGCC